>JAABUH010002464.1_pt1 | contig 17756 bp, 22 predicted proteins | sample 5559121 | NCBI WGS metagenome assembly JAABUH01 (sample SAMN10711871, study PRJNA513364) | rock metagenome | isolation source: Antarctica rocks | place: Antarctica: Victoria Land, Battleship Promontory nord | collected 2015-12-28
GCATAGATGAGTACACTAAGTAACTGCTGAATGCATTAAAGAAGATCATCGAGATTTTTATTCTTTGAGCGAGATCACACGAAATGATCAAAGCAGAATGAACGAAGAAATGTATGAAGATCATCAAAAGCATGTGATGAATGAGAAGAAGCTGTTGAATCATTGATGACTGAACAGAGTACATTTAAGCATGTAACAAGAAGAGCAAGATCATCAGAAAACAGAAACGCAGTGAATATTGAAAGATCATGCAGAATATTGAACAATTCTCGAAAGAACTGTTTAAAACTACAAAATGAGTAAGAAATGCAGTCGCAAACACACTGACTTAAGCAACAATTCTCTTTCTGATCAAGTCAAAGTGCTTCAACATCGTTACAACAGTGCAAAATAAGATGAAGATGATGTTTCAGACTCACTTTTCATCATTTTCAGAAATTTTTATCCTGAACACAGAAGACTTCAAGTACTCACTTTTGATTGAGAATGACATCTCGCTGATGCATCACAAGATTAAGAGAGTCATTTACAAGATGATGCTCAACAAGACTTTGAAACACACAGAATACATAAATAGAATAATGCGCAGACTCATTGATGACACATCAGAATAAATACGCTCTCTTTTTGAAAGATGTCTGCAGAAGAAAATACAGTCAACTCAGTTTAAGAGTACAATCACAATAATGATGCAAAAGTCAGACAAGAAGAACTACTTTAATGCAAAAATATATAAATCAATTGTGCTACTCAACATGTTGAGTAAAATACTGAAGTTCATCATATTTGAACGTCTGCAAAACATCATAGAAGTGTGCAACTTGATATTGAACATTCAGATGAAAGTTCGCAAACACAGATCAATAGATACAACTTTGCAACTGATTACAGAAAAGATATACATTGTATGAAGTGACATAAGAAGAAGAATAGTCTCACTGCTGAGTTTGAATGAAAAGAGCGCGTTCAACAATGTAGCGCATAGCAAACTCTTGCATGACATGAAAAAGAGAAGAGTTCTCAGACTGTTTCTTGAATTTATGAAGAACTTTCTGAGAAATCGATGCATCATGATCACAATCAATGATTACACGACGATGAAATGCAGCGTGAACATTGACATATCACAAAACTCTTTGCTATCGTCAATATTATATCTGTTCTACAATGTGAATCTGCTAAAAGCATGTGATGACATCAGATTGAGAATAAGCTTCATAAATTTTGTAAATAACGTCAATATCTTAACATACAAGAAGTTCATAAAGCGTAATTGCAGAGTTCTTAGCGAGATTTATGATAGATGCGAACAGTGATCAAAAACGTACGACATTAAGTTTTTAAAGACAAAGCATGAGTTAATTCACTTTATGAGAATCTTTAAGTGATTCAATATGAACGTCAACGTAAAGCTGATGAAACATCAGATTGATTCAAAATCAAATATCAGAATTTTGAAAGTTCAACTGAACTTCAAGCTGAAATGAGTGACTCACATGCATCATGTTGAAGCAAAACTAGTGATTAAACAAAAGATCATGCAGACAATCATTAAGTCTACTTGAGACTCATCAATGATGACAAGAAAGCAAATATACTTCACGATGATGCGCTCTCTGCTTAGTCACGAAGTCATCATATGATACATGTTGCAGAAAATGAAGAATCATTGAAAAGAGCTGAACATCAAGCTGAGATTAGTACAAGAAAGAGCATTGTGACAAATTATTAATGTCTATTATGCAACATTAACAGAGACTTTACCGATAGAAATAAACACAGCGTCGATAAATATTCATCTACGAAAGTTGATACAAAAGTCAATAATGAACATGAACTTTTGAAAATCAGATGAAGTTATTGAGATGATGATGTGTCGAATTTGCAACGACTTGATACTCAAAAGAAATCGAAAATCAAAGCTGCATAAGACATCTTTGCAGCTGAAGCGAAAGTGAATGAAAGAAACACTTGAATAGACAAAGATGAAGTGAAATCATCTTTACATGATGACTCTCTGATCAAAATTATCAAGAGTAGTTATAGTTGCAAACAAGAAAATGTCAATAAATCAACATCGTTTTGACACATTCATGTTGAAGCAAAGAGTTTACTTGAATGATAGCAACAGTAGAAAGAATGTTACGATGATTGCAATAAGAACTAACTGAGAGCTAAATAAGAGATTGAGAGAATCGACTTTAATCATCACTCATTATGAAGAACTGAAAGAATTGATCGCAAGAACGAAACATCTTGCAGATGTAGCAACAAAGAATCGAAAGTATCATGAAAAAATATACAAAGTATACAGTGATCTTCAGACTTTTCTGAAAACAGTGAAAGTTATGATATCAACAAAAGATCAGACACGTCTGCAATGAGTTCAAATTGCACATGAGAGCATTCAATCTTGAGAAGTCACGCTGAAGTTACATTGAGTGACGAGACATGCAGAAGTACTTGAAAATGAAGCAATGAACAAGATGATTGACGATGCACATGATTTGTCTTTATTGCTGACTGAGCATCAGCGCACTGAAGTGATGACGAGACTGATGCTCATACAGAAACAAATCAGATAAACATGAAGAATAGTCTGAAAAGAGAGATTCAACGCAGCTTATTTTCAATATTTGACATCAGAGATAACACATCAACATCTGAAATTGCACAAGAGTCATGCAAAGTCTCACAGCGCATTATTGACGCAGTTATGCACAAGAAAAATTGACTTCAATCAATTTCTACATGAGAGATGAGTATTTGATGTTGCTATGACAACATGTGAGTGTGACAAAGATCAAATGTCGATCAAGCACATTCTATTAACATGTTTCAGATGAAAAGTAGAATAAAAAGCAATGCAATGAGAAGAGAATATCACGAACTTGAGAAAGCTCTTAGAAATCATGAGCGCAGCGACGACAATCATTCAAATAATACTCTCAATGAGCATACTGAATCAATTTCAAGCTGTGACATCATCAAAGAGTTAGATGAAAGAGAGAGAAAATAGAAAAGAAACAGATTCATAAAGTTCTTGCATTAAGAACAGTTATAGTATAAAGCGCAGAAAGAAGCGATTTTTGATGCGAAATGAGCGCTGCGCTAGCGCAGCGCTCGCTACAGTATATAAAATCTCGCATAGACTCATAATGAGTGTTGAATCGAGTAAGAATTAAAAAAACACTTTCAAGTACACTACTTTTTGAAAACTAAATCATGCATTCAAAGCAATAAAGATACATCATGACTTTGTAAAATTCAATCTAATTTTATTATAAATCTTTTTATAGTGTGAAAGAATCATGATTATCATCTTTATGCAATGTGTAATTTGCAGATCTGAATGAAGCATTTGTAGCAGCTTTTGAAATTACTCATTATCAATGATTTGAAAGAATAAATTTAAGTCAACAAAGATTTTATATAATTGATTTTCTCAATTCTCTTGATTAAAGATAGAGATTAATAATAATAATAATAAATTCATACATTCTTGTGACATCGATTAAATCGACTCATGAGAAACTTTATGCTATTTGTATCGAGTGAACAAAACTCTCTGAGATAGAAAATCACTCGCAGTCTATATGACTGTTTCATGCAGTTAAAACAGTGAGTTTTGAGACTATGTATCAAATTTGTTCGCGTTGATTGCACGTTAAAGAATGAGTGTTCTAGTCACTTTAAATTGCTTCAAGAGCTTCATTTTCATCATCATTTTCATTACTGCTTTGAGACTTTTCGTGATGACGACGATTATTCAATAATTCAAGAAGTCAGCATCTTGTAGCATTCTTGATCGCAGATGCAATCAGTTCAAGCAGTGCATGAATACATGCTTCGTCTTCTGATGACTTCATTCGCAGTTGCATTGCAAGCTATTCATGTTTGAAACGTTTCTAGAGTGCAGATAAGTGTTCAAATCTATGCGTTCAATTCTGATGTGCATTGCAAGAATGCTTTCTGCTTTCTGAAAATCATCATGCATCTTTATCATTTTATTGCTCAAATGCAATCTTTGTGCTGAGATTGCATTGATGTTTGCAACGCGTTCTCTGTACTTTTCTCATCATTAATTTCATTGATTTTTGTGATACTGCGTTATTATGATGCTATCACTTGTTGAAATTATTGTGAAGAAGAGAATGCATTATTTGCATCTCAACTGTATCTTTGCATCTTCTTGAATGAAGACATTCAGAAGTACTATTTTCTTGATGACGAGTAAGCGAGAAATGATGCAATTAACTCTCGTCAAATGAGCGCGTATTAGTTCACATGCTTGTTGAACATGTAATGAACTTATGTATGTTTCTGTCTTTAGAGTTTCAATGTTTACTCTTTTGAATGCTTCTGCTATGTGACTCAGAGTCTGATTTTGAAGTGTTTCTAATTTGCATTCTTTGCTCAACAGTTTATCTTTCTTGTCATGCTGATGTCAAATTGATGCTTCAAATGCAATTTCTGATCTCATTACTGCTGAGTATACTTGTCTCGCTTTTGTGAAGATAGCTTCTCATGTGAAGGCTTCAAGATGACTAAGTGTCAGCATTCTTGTGACGTGATTCATCTTTATTTGTTAAAGATGCACATCTCATTGCAGTTTCATGTTCAGTTGCATCTTTAGAACTTGTACATCTGATTTCAATTTGATAACTAAGTTTTCTATTTGTATGCTAGTCATTATGTTGAATCTCTTTGATTTTCTAGTGAAATGCGTAAGCTCATACTTTTCTGATGCAAACGTTGTGTCATGAGTGCAAGCTCATTTCACACAAACGTTATATGCTTTGCTCAGTGTTCTGCAAAGTTCTTCAGTGAATCTGTCGTAGATTAAAATATTAATATCATTTATAAAGTCAAGCACTTCGATTTTAATTCTCAATGCTTCGCATTTTTTAATTAAACTTGCGTTGAAGAATAGAAAGAGAATCGATAAAATGAGAAATCTCTGTGATATGTCTGCGTTTATCTCGCGCATGTTACTCATTTATTCATTGAATATTAGTGACATCTCTTGATTCTTTAGAAAGCTGCGTGTTCATTCAATTATATAACTTAATGTTTTTTTCATTTTCAGTGTGTGCAGAAGTTTGACGTGTGAGACTTGATTAAATGCTTTGACGACGTTTAAGCTTAGCATGAAGATCACATATTTGATTTCACAGCTTCACACTGTGTGAACTTGATCTATTAGTAAATCTAATGTCAAGATCATGAATCACTTGCATCTTGCTTTCATTTAATCATTTAATAGCATGCAATGAGTCTTGACTATGTCACTCAATCTTTTGATCATGATCGACTTCAGCGCTTTGCTCATGATATCAAGCAAAGCAATAAGTTGATACGTCTTTGAATCAATATAGTCACTTTTCTTCGATTTGCATAATACTATTGTTTGAGTCTTTTTGAACTGCTTTAAATGATACTTGTGTATTACACATGCATTGAATAAACTCGTCAGTACTGAGATCAGTTCTGCAAGACTCACTTGAAGTGCTTTGTTTGAAATATTTGAAGCACTCAACGCTTTGTCTGCTTTTACTCATCTGATTATCTGCTTCACTTCATCTTCTGTGATGCGTGAATTGAATGAGACTGTCAGAGATATGAATGATTCTGTGATGTCATTGACATTCGTTTGAGAAGATGAGAGAAAGAACTTTTCTTGCAGTATTTCGATTTTTTTCTCAAACATCATTGTCATATGATCAATGTTGCTTCACTTCAGTGACAAAAACTGAGAAAGCTTTTTAAATAACTGACTTTCGATTCTAGCTCATTTTGCAAAGCATCATATCGATTTGAGTGCAATTAACAACGAGATTTACCTGTATGAAATGCTGACTACGAATCTTCTGCAAGCTATGCTTGTCAGAAAAGCTGAACAATCTCATCAACATTGACAGAGCAGTAACAGTGCTTTACTCATGCATTGAGCTCACACACAGTTGAAAAGCGAAGCAATGATAACACGATTATCAGCGCGTTGAAGCTTGCATATACACAGAATGACAGCAACGTCTTTGCATACATGCTGCAGCTCATATACGACATATATACATATACTGCAAAGGCACGACTCAGCTTTTGCGCATATACAGACAGACGTGATGCAGTAAATCGATCGGTTTTTCGCATTTTCAGATTGATTTACACGCAGCGTAATCACACACAAAGCAGTAACAGCGCTTTATTCACATGTTGAACTCATATATGATATACACACATATATTGCGAAGGCACGATTCAGCTTTTGCACATTTACACGTTTGCGTGATGCAGTAAATTGATCGATTTTTCGCTTTATCAGATCGATGTACATGCATCGCAATTACATACACTGCAAAGACACGACACAGTCTTTGCTCATATACACAGAACGACAGCAACGTCTTTGCGCATGCGTTGCAACTCATATACATCACACATACATACATTACAAAGACACGATTCAGCTTTTGCACATCTACACGTTTGTGTAATGCAGTAAATCGATCAATTTTTTGCTTTATCAGATCAATTTACATGCATCGCAATCATATACATTGCAAAGACATGACACAGTCTTTGCTCATATACACAGAACAACAGCAACGTCTTTGCGCATGCGCTGCAACTAATATACAACATTCACACAGTCATTGCAAAGACACGACTCAGCTTTTGCACACATACACATCTGTGTGACGCAGTAAATCGATCGATTTCGATTTTCAAATCGATTTACACGCAGCGCAATCACACATAAAGCAGTAACAGCGCGTTATTCACACGTTGAACTCATATACAATATACACACATATACTGCAAAGACACGATTCAGCTTTTGCACATCTACACGTCTGCATGACGCAGTAAATCGATCGATTTTTCACTTTATCAGATTGATGTACATGCATCGCAATCACATACACTGCGAAGACATGACACAGTCTTTGCTCATATACACAGAACAACAGCAACGTCTTTGCGCACATGCTGCAACTCATATACATCACACACACATACACTGCGAAGGCACGACTCAGCTTTTGCACATTTACATGCTCGCGTGATGCAGTAAATCGATCGGTTTTTCGGTTTTCTGGTCGATTTACATACGTCGCAAATACATAGATCAAAGCTCACCTACTTTCATCTACATAGATCAAAGCTTACCTAGCTCGCTTGACTTGATGATCATACAGACAAGTCAAAAGCTCACGTTGAAGTGATCAGCTTTCACAATTTTGAATTGTCTATATGATCACTTGATCATATAGATAGTTCACGCGCTCGTATGCGCAAACTATCGATGTGATTGATCAACGAGAAGATATAAAGCAGCGACTTTGATCAGATTACATGTAACTTAGCATACATACAGCGTCTAGACAGTGTCATAGTCATAGACTGCATGCACATAATAAAGAAAAGAAAAAAAAAACAGCTATGAATAACTTTATGATGAAACAATCTTTTCTATAAATTTTACAGTACAATATCAGAAAGTCATTAAGAATTCAAGAATTATTTTTAATTAATAAAAAAGTTCGCGAATTCAACATAATGACTATACAAAAGTAAGATCACAACAACAATGATTTACAATCATTTAACTTAGCATACAACTTCTTTCATTTAGTAAAAAACTCATCATCTCAATTAAAAACATGTATTTTTTTTATTTCTTCAAGTTTTACGTGCTTATGCAGTCTAAGACTATGAAACACGATGCTATCTATCTAAATAGTAGCACTGAAGCGCTGTGTGCATGCTAAATTACATGTAATCTAGTTATAATCACTGCTGTATATCTTCTCATTGAGCAGTCAGATTGTTAGAGTGTGCATACGAGCGCATGATATGTTTATATAATCAAGTAATTATATAAACAAATCGAAATTGTGAAAGCTGATCACTTTGACGTGAGCTTTCGAATTTGCTGTTTGATCATCTAGCTGAGCGAGCTAGACGAGCGATCAATGTATTGTGAAAGTTGATCACTTCGACGTAAGTTTTCGTTTGCTGTTTGATCATCTAGTTGAGCAGACTAAATGAGCTTTGATCTATGTAGATGAAAGCTGATCACTTCGACATGAACTTTCAAGTTCGCTGTATGATCACTCAGCTGAGTGAACTAGATGAGCTTTGATTTATGTATTTGTGATGCATGTAAATTGATCAGAAAATCGAAATCGATTGATTTACTGCGTTGCACAGATGTGTATATGCGCAAAAGCTGAGTCGTGCCTTTGCAATGACTGTGTGAATGTTGTATATTAGTTGCAGCATGTGCGCAAAGACGTTGCTGTCGTTCTGTGTATATAAGCAAAGACTGTGTCGTGTCTTTGCAATGTATGTGCTTGCAATGCATGTAAATCGATCTGATAAAGCAAAAAATCGATCGATTTACTGCATCATGCAGACGTGTAGATGTGCAAAAGCTGAATCATGTCTTCGCAATGTATGTGTGTGTGATGTATATGAGTTGCAATGCATGTGCAAAGACGTTGCTGTTGTTCTGTGTATATGAGCAAAGACTGTGTCATGTCTTTGCAATGTATGTGATTGTGATGCATGTAAATCGATCTGATAAAGCAAAAAATCAATTGATTTACTGCATCATGCAAACGTGTAGATGTGCAAAAGCTGAATCATGTCTTTGCAGTATATGTGTGTATATCATATATAAGTTCAACGTGTGAATAAAGCGCTGTTACTGCTCTGTGTGTGATTGCGCTGCGTGTAAATCGGTCTTAAAATGCGAAAAACCGATCGATTTACTGCATCATGCTTATTTGTATGTGCGCAAAAGCTGAATCGTGCCTTCGTAATATATATGTATATGTTGTATATGAGTTGCAGCATGTATGCAAAGACGTTGCTCTCATTCTGTGTATGTGCAAGCTTCAACACGTTGATGATCACGTTGTTATTGCTTCACTTTTTGACTGTGTATGAGCTCAACACGTGAGTAAAGCGCTGTTACTGCTTTGTTGATGTTAATGAGATTGTTCAGCTCTTTTGACAAGCATAGCTTGCAAAAGATTCATAGTCAGCATCTTGTACAGATAAATCTCATTATCAATCGTAAATGCTTTGACGTTTGACTTGCATTGTCATGATGAATTGACTTATAGAGATTAAATCAGAGATTAAAGTCAGAGACTGAGTTGAAGATCAGATCTGAGTTAGCTCTAAAACTTTATGACTCTGTCAAAACATTATTTAGACTACGTCATATTTTCGACTTAATATATCATGAGTTATGTCGTGCTTGACTTGACAATGCTTGACAAACTCTCTATAGTTAATCAATTCTCTCGAGTTATCGAGAGCTTCTTAATAATTAGCTCTATCATAATATATACTCATTCTGTGTCTGCTTAGAATATCACATTGTCATATCACTCTTATAAATTTCATCTATTCATTTAGTAAACTTAATCATCACAGTTTTAATTATTTTAAATTCTTCTTAAAGATGATGATTCAATATTCAAGCATGATAACAGTAACATGATTGCAACAGAATTGAAACAATGATATTTCAATCTCATGAGATATCATATCAGAAAATGAACGTTGCATAATGAAATCAGAAAGTGAAGAAGCAGAAGATGAACTCTCTCTTGATATTAATGAACAGCTGACATGAGCAATGCTTCAACATGATGAACTGCGAAAGAAACAGAAGCTAGCAGCTATTCGATCAGAGATTGAGACTCTGCAAATCATTGAAACAATGAAGAAAAGTCTTTAAGCTTTCACTTAAGCTCTCACGAAGAATTCAAATGATTTACGCATCATCTTCATAGTGTCGATGATGATGAAATGAAGTTATCACAAGATCATTTTGCAGAAGTAAAGACTTTCAATATCTTTGAAGAAGTATCATGACAAAATCATAAAAGAACATAGAAAGTGAATTCATGATGTCAAAATCTCATTTTGAAATATCTCTTGATATTTTAAAAGTGATGAGAAAAAGATTTTGTACTGCATGATTTATCTAAAGAATGAATCAAAGAAACTTTGATTCAATCACGAAGAGACTATGTCTGCAGCTCAGCAGATGTGATTCAATTTTATCGACTTTCTTCTGAATCTAATCAAAAATTTGATGAATCGAGACATAGACGTGACTCAGCAGTACACGAACGCATCGCAACGTTCAGATCAGATGATACAAACGTTTGCAGCTCATCTGAGCACTTTGAAACATCAACTTTCGTTGTATAGTGATGAGCATAAGCGAGCTCATTTATTCATCAAGTTGAGATCTGAGCTGCATGTGATCATTACTAATGTGCAATCAATTTCTATCACATGAGATATGTTAATCAATCTTGTCGCTCGATTGAAAACAAATCTGCGAAAAGAACATGTCTTGTCGTTAAAATGATCTCAAGACAAAGACTTGCATGATTGAGATAAAATCAACAAGAAGACTCATTCAAAGTGAAAGAAATCTCATCGATTAATCAGACTTAATTCTTCATCAAAGACAAGCTTACACACTTCATCACGTTATAACAAGAATTTGTTTAACATAACGTGCTACACATGCAATCAAAAGAATCATTACTTTATTGATTGTAAAGATGAAAAGATCAAGAATAGATTAAAAGAATTTGATGTGAATCGAGTATTTATTGATTCAATGTCACATATGAGTCATTTCAAGATTTTGAAAAAAGACAAGCTCTTGATGAACACTTCAAATCATTGAGAGAAAAACAAGAAGTTCTCTTCATAAAGACTTTTATATATAAAGAGCATGTAATTCAGAGAGATCAGAAGACAGAAACAAAGATTCACATGAATATCAACGTCAAGATAAACGCGATTAGTCAACATTTCATTATCGAGCAAGATATATCATTGCTGAACGTCAATCTTTCAAGATCTATCTGAATGAATGATCAGAATGTCTATTATTATGACGTTTATAAGATGTGTTATCGATTGAAAGACAGCTGAAATATAAAGAAAAAAGATATAAGTATCTTTTATGCTATTGACAAGAAAGAATCTTCTCTGATTCTGAGTATATTGAATATGCAATTCAAGCATATTTGAATAGACATGATCATAAGAACATGACGTTTTGACATGAATGAGCATGCATTCAAGTTATTCATCACAGAAGATTTTATGAAAGCTCTACAAGATGAGTCTACTGTGTATGCTCTTGTCATGATCAACATCATCAAAGAGTGAACTGTTGAACATTAAGTGAAAGTAATGAATAATGTGATGAGTCGTATCACAAACGCAATTTTTTTTGAAATTCTTACTTAATTCAACACTTATTATGAGTCTATGCGAGATTCTATATAATGTAGCGAGCGCTGCGCTAGCGTAGCGCTCTTTTCGTATCTACTATCGCTTTTTTCTGCGCTCTATACTGTAACTGTTCTCAATGCAAGAACTTTATAAGCTTGTTTCTTCTTTACTTTCTTTCTCTTTCATTTGATTCTTTAATAATGTCACAGTTTGAAATTGATGCAGTATGCTTATCAAGAGTATCATTTGAATGATTGCTGTTGTTACGCTCATGATTTCTAGAAGCTTTCTCAAGTTCATGATGTTTTCTTCACATTGCATCATCTTTCATTCTATCTTTCATTTAGAACATGTTAATAGAATGTGCTTGATCGACATTCAATCTCTGTCACATTCGCACGTTGTCGTAGTGATATCAAGTACTCATCTCTCATGTAGAAATTGATTGAAGTTAATTTTCTTCATGCGTAGTTGCATCAGCAATGCGCTGTGAGACTTTGCATGATTTCTGTGTAGATGCAGATGCTGATAAGTTATCTTTGATGTCAAATATTGAAAATGAGCTGCGTTGAATTTCTTTCTTCAGACTATTCTTCATGTCTGTCTGATCTGTTTCTGTATGAGCGTCAGTCACATCATCATCTCAATGCGCTGATGCTCAATCAGCAATAAAGATAACTCATGTACATCATCAGTCATCTTGTTTACTGCTTCATTTTCAAGCACTTCTGCATATTCTGTCACTCAATGTAACTTCAGCGTGACTTCTTAAGATTGAATGTTCTCATGTGCAGTCTGAATTCATCGCAGACGTGTTTGATCTTTTGTTGATGTCATGATTTTCACTGCTTTCAAAGAGATCTGACTGTCACTGTATATTTTATATATCTTTTCATGACACTTTTGATTCACTGTCGCTACGTCTGCAAGATGTTTCGCTCTCACGACTAATTCTTTCAGCTCATCATGATGAGTAATGATTAAAGTCAATCTTTTCAATCTCTTATTTAGCTCTCAGTTCATTCTCATCGCGATCGCTGTAACATCATCTTTGCTGTTGTTATCATTCAAGTAAACTCTTTGCTTCAATGTAAATGTGTCGAGATTGTATTGTCTTATTGACATTTTCTTGTTTGCAACTATAACTATCTTTGATGATTCTGATCAGAGAGTCGCTGTGTAGAAATGACTTCAATTCATCTTCGTTTATTTAAGTATTTTTTTCATTCACTTTCGCTTCAGCTGTAAAGATGTTTTGCACAGCTTTGATTTTCAATCTCTTTTGAATATCAAGTCGTTGCGAATTCAATGCATTGTCATCTTGATAACTTCATCTGATTTTCAAGAGTTCATGTTTGTTATCGATCTTTGTATCAGCTTTCATAAGTGAATATTTATCAACATCATGTTTGTTTTCATCTGTAAAATCTTTGTTGATGTTACTTGATAAACATTGATGATCTGTCACAATGCTCTTTCTTGCATTGATCTCAGCTTGATGTTCAGACTCTTTTGATGATCTTTCACTCTCTGTGATGTATATCATATGATGACTTCGTGACTAAGCAGAAAGCGCGTCATCGCGAAGTATATTTGCTTACTCATTATCATTGATGAGTCTCAAGTAGATTCAATAATTGTCTGCATGATCTTTTGTTTAATCACTAGTTTTGCTTCAACATAATGCATGTGAGTCACTTATTTCAGCTTGAAGTTCAGTTGAACTTTCAAGATTCTGATATCTGATTTCAAGTTAATCTGATGTTTTATTAGCTTTACGTCAACTTTCATATTGAATCATTTAGAAGTTTTCATAAAGTGAATCAGCTTATGCTTTGTCATCAAGAATTTGATGTCATGCGTTTTTGATCACTGTTTGCATCTATCATAGATTTCGTTAAGAACTCTGCAGTTGCGTTTCATAAACTCTTCGTATGTCAAGATATTGATGTCATTCATGAAGTTTGTGAAGCTAGTTCTCAGTTTGATGTCATCACATGCTTTTAACAAGTTTGCATTGTAGAACAGATATAATATTAACAATAGTAAAGAGTCTTGTGATATGTTAATGTTCACGTTGCATTTCATCATCATGTAATCATCAATTGTGATCGTGATGCGTTGATCTTTCAGAAAGTTCTTCACAAACTCAAGAAGCAGTCTAGAAACTTTTCTCTTCTTCATGTCGTGTAAAAGTTTGCTGTGCATCACATTGTTAAATGCATTCTTCTCATTCAGACTCAGCAGTGAGACTACTTTTCTTCTCATGTCACTTCACACAGTATGTATCTTTTCTATAATTAGTTGCAAAGTCGTATCTGTTGATCTGTGCTTGCAAGCTCTCATCTGAATGTTTGATATTGAGTTGCAAGCTTCTACAACATTTTGCAAATGTTCAAATATGATGAACTTTAATATTTTGCTCAGTGTATTGAATAATGCAATTGATTTATATATCTTTGCATTGAAGTAATCTTTCTTGTCTGACTTTCACATCACTATTGTGATTGCGCTCTTGAACTGAGTTGACTGTATTCTCTTCTGTAGACACCTTTCAAAGAGAGAGCGTATTTGTTCTAATGTGTCATCGACGAGTTTACGCATTATTCTATTTGTATATCTCATGTATTTCAACATCTTGTCAGATGTTGCTTTGTAAACAACTCTTTTAATTTTATGATGCATCAGCGAAACATCATCTTCAATCAAGAATGAGTACTTGAAGTCTATTGTGTTCAGCATGAGAATCTCTGAAGATGATGAAAAGTGAGTCTGAAACATCATTTTCGCTTTATTCTGCGCTGTTGTGATGATGTCAGAACACTTTAACTTCGTCAGTAAGAAAATTGTTGCTTAAGTGAGTGTGTCTACAACTGCATTTCTTGCTCATTTCGTGATTTGAAACAGTTCTCTTGAGAATTGCTCAACATTCTGCATGATCTCTCAATATTCACTGCGCTTCTGTTTTCTGATAATCTTGCTCTTCTTATTGCATGCTTGAATGTACTTTACTCAGTCATCAATGATTCAACAATCTCTTCTTATTTATTGCATACTCTTGATAATTTTTGTACACATCTTCGTTCACTCTGCTTTGATTATTTTTTGTGATCTCGCTCAAAGAGTGAAAATCTCGATGATTTCTCTCAATACATTCAGCAATTGCTTCGTGTATTCATTTATGCGCTGATGTTTCATCTTTTGATTCGACAGTGATTCTGACATCTGTTCTCTTAAAGTATTGATGAATTTCTCTTCATTCATTGTCTTTCAGTTGCAACATAATCTTCGCGCTGACTCTTTGCAGACTCTAAGATTTATTCCTGTCTGTATCAACAGATGATCTGAAAAGTTTTTCATTTTTTCATTGATTTTACATTGTATCAATCTGTTTGTGATGCTCTCTGTCATGAAGATTAAATCTATTGTCATTTGAAATTCTTGATAATTTCTTGTAATTGTGTCTTGAGATAATGCTAGCGATGCATCAATGTTTGTAATCATTTCAATTAACTTATTTGACAATAAATGTTATCTTGAGTAGAATGATTCTCTTCATGTGAAGTGATGCAGATTGAAGTCTTCTACAAGAATGCTTTCTTTCAACATGTGCAGCATCTTTTCGATGTTTGAAAGATTTTCTTTTTCATGAATGATTTTATGATTTCTGAGTGACGAATTGTATGCTTCATGAATGTTTATAACTTTCTGAATTATCTGTGCATCATCTGTTAATGTTTATAGCGTAATTGTGTCTACATCTTTGAAGTGTCATGTTGAGTATCAGATGTTGCTGTCGATTCTCTTGTTTATGTAGAAACAGATTCTATCTTCATTATTCTTCAGCGTGAAGTCAACAGTTGCTGAGCAGTATGCTTTGAAAATGTCATCAAATTGTCAGAGTTCTTGAAGAATTAAAATGTCATAGTTTTTTATCTTTTTCTCATGTAGTAACACTATCATCATCTTGTTTCTGAACTTGTGAACGTTGTACTGTAGTATTCAAAGCTTCTTTTGCTGAAACATTAAAGTTCACATTTCAGACTGTTTAATGTTTTCTTGAGTGTCTGCAAAGCATTTGCTTCACTTGTAAGATTCTCAACAGAAGATGACATTAACAACGATGTGATTGATATTGACTTTGATTCATTTGATCTTGACTTCTTTATCAAGTGATTTAGTATAGTGTTTTCTGATGTGACGACTGCGCTGAGCAGATGACTTTCATTCATTGAGCGTCTCTGCTTTCTCTTCAAGTCATTGTTCATCAGCGATTTCAGATTGATAAATGTCTCTGTGAATGTCTTTGACATCGCTGCTTTGAGTTTTTTCTGCTCTTGTACAACATGATATAAAGATCTGTGTTTTGTAACTCTCTTTATTCTTTCTTTTTCAGCTTGTCGTTTATGACATTGAGAATCAAAGACTCTGTGTGTGTCTTGACATGCTTCACATTTTCACATGTTTCAAGTCTGTTTGTAAGAACAGTGCTTTAAGCGATGATTCAGCATGCAGTAAACGCATTTCTGCTTATTTTTGCACTCATACATCTTGTGATCATATTCTTGACACTTTAGACACTGATGCACTCTGCAGCTCAAATCGTAGAACTGTGTGATCTTTATGTCGATCTCATGACATACTCTCTCATTAATCAGCTTGTTCATCATCTCAGCGCTGATTATGTGAATCATCAGTGAAATGTATCTCTTCTGCTCACTCTTCTTTGTGAGTCACTCAATCTTCTTGATCATCATCTTTGAATGTATGTCTTTGTTGATCTTGATGAGCATTCTCATTTCTTTCTTCTCTATGTTTTTAAACATTTCTTCGATTCTAATTTCATGTATCACTACTTCAAAACTAATTTCGCGCAGACATATGTTCAATGATATCTCTTTGATTCAAAAATCGTTTTTCTTCAATGTTCTTTTACTGCTCTTCGTCTTGACTTGAAATATCAGCAGTCTTGATCATCTCTTCATCATCTCTATGTTCTTGCGCGTTGACAGCGTCTTGTCGACGTCAATCTCTCTCGCTCACTTCACTATGTTCTTCATTGTTGTTTTCATGATTCTTTTTACTTCTTCTTCTTCTTTGATGAAGATCTTTACTTCAAATTTCTCATAATGATTTCGCATTGACGATGATATGTTAACGTTGAACACAAGATGACTCTCAAATGATGTCGTTGACTTCACGCTCATTTATCAAAAATATGTTGTATATGTTGCATGCAACATACATAGAGCACAATCTTTATGCTGATTTCTCTCTGACAGATTCACAGTTTAAGATGAACGAGATCTCTCACTGTTCAGATTTTGACAGTTTACTTCTTAAGCATGAGTCACAGACGTTTCGTTTGCAATACGCATGCATATCACAGTCGATTTCTTCTTTAATCACATCGATACACACTACTGTTCTCTCAAGCTATACAGACAATGTCTTTGACTAGAAGTTGATTCTATCATCAAGACATTCAAGAATCAGAGCTCAGTGAAGAAATAAGATTCTCAAGATCGACAGTCATCGTCATTGTATATCACGTCTCGCAGACGCTCACTTCGCTTGAAAGTGTGCAACTCATCTGTTTCACATTATTTGTAAAAATCTTTCTCATGCAGATTGATCATGTCTTACAGAGATGTTCATATGCTACACTTCTAATCAGACAGCGTAGTTCAATCATTCTCTATTAACTCGCTTATGTTTCTCTTCTTTTTGTTACAATTCTATAGACTGATCGCGTCGAGTCGAGTACTCGACTCGTCAAGACTTGATTCGAGTCAGAATTCTTGACTCGAGTATTCGAGTCGAGTCAGAAGATTCGACTTGAGTATTTAAGTCGAGTCAGAAGGTTAAGATCGAGTATCGACTTGAAATTTTCGACTCGACTCGTCAAGACATGAAGCGAAGTACTACTAGTATCTATCTGAGTGCCTGATAATGCAACAGAGTAATGCAATTGATTGAAGGAAATTCATGCTTGTTCATTTACTACTGCTAATCTGAGATCACTATTATCTCATCATTCTTCTTCTTCTTGTTCTTCTTTTTCTTTTTCTTCTTCTTCTTCTCGTACTTCTTCTCGTACTTCTTCTCGTACTCGTTCTCGTTCTCAATCATATCTGCATCGTCATCTCTCTTGCTAAATTTCACCTTCTTGTCATCGTCGTCAATCTCAATGATATCGTCAGATTCATCATCTGATGAACCTAGTGAATTAACTATCTTTCGATCAATCGCATTTTTTTCATTCGAAAATGCGCTCATGAATTTGTCAAATTCTTGTATGACATCTGAATCATTCATCGTCTTCAATTCATTCAATTCTTCGTGATGTAAAATGCGTTGCTGAATTAGTTCAATAGTAGATATCATGTATCTTGACATGTTTTTCCCAAGTTCATCTTGTTGTGCAATAGTCTAATGCATACGTTAGTCTTGTCTTTCACATCAAACAC
>JAABUH010002465.1_pt1 | contig 17741 bp, 26 predicted proteins | sample 5559121 | NCBI WGS metagenome assembly JAABUH01 (sample SAMN10711871, study PRJNA513364) | rock metagenome | isolation source: Antarctica rocks | place: Antarctica: Victoria Land, Battleship Promontory nord | collected 2015-12-28
AGGGGCTGCCAGGCCCACGGCATGCGGAGAACACTCACGAGCTGGGTCTCAGACGACCAGGGGGAGCTCGGGTGTTGAGTAGCGGCCGGAAGGGATCCGGTAGCGAGGACGGCTTTTCGGGAGTGGTGGATCAGATCAGAGCGAATGAAATGTCTATCTACAAAGACGGACGAGGGGACTACGGTGCTGAAGAGATCAGACCGTTAGCTCAAACGATCCGTGAACAGGACGGGTTTGATGGCATGACGAAGCGGCCAGTGGAGCTGGTGGCGAGGACGTACCCGCATCTAAATCACTCCCGCACCCCGCGACTGCGACAGGATGATTGTACATCGCGAGGGACACGATAGGCCGACAAGCGAAGGTCAACAAGGCTGAATATCAAAGGGATAAATGGAATTCGAGGAGGGGGAAACGAGAAGGGAAACGAGGATGACGAGTTATCCTACCTTTTCGCTCTATCTTCCTCAGGATCATGCATAGCTCGAGGGGGAGTGTTGGAGTGTTGGTCACACATGCTTGGTCATCATACGGGCACGGAGATCGAGACCGCAGGAGAGACGTAGTTCGTGCGAGACCTATATTAGACCGTAGCGAGCTGTATGAATGATCCAGAGAGACCTGTACAACGCCTGATAAGCTTCATAACCCAACACAACGGACGTAAGGATGCCCTAGATCTGTACGAGCACCTTGACTGGCGACTAGTCCGAATTGTGAATTAGAGCCCTGCCATCAGTGAGTCGTATGAGAATCACTCTCTCGGCTTCGGCTAATCAGGCATAAATGACGAATATGGAAAGAACTTTCAACATTCCGCTCGAACACTTCGCCGCCTCGAGATCGGTGCGGACGGTTGAGTGTTCTGGGAATGGCTTGACCCGGCTAGCACCTTCAGAAGGCAGCAGCTCGCCTGAGCTCTACCCCTGCCAACTTGGTCAGGTGTCCTTTGGCCTTGAGTAATCTCTTGAATAATCTCTCGATCTGCAGCAGTCGATTGTATATGGCTAGCCGTTCCCAGCGGCAAGGAGCGCTCGATTTGATGTGTCCAGTCTGGAGACCCACGACGACGTCTGGACGCAGCTTTAGCCGCTGGTTTTGAGGGAACATCAGGGCCGGGCTGCACTCACCTGCGATGTATTCATCGATCGTCTCACCGCAACGGTGAGAGACGGATAAGGACCAGCCGTAACCATATGCCGTCTCCGCGCTAGTAGATCGAGGTTGAGATGGCGTCTCAAGATTGTCGGGACGAGGTGAATGACTCACGCCTGTATGGCTTCGCTGATGCTCCCAATTTGATTGATCTGGGGGCGAATGAACATGTGAGCTGAATAATTCCGTCATGGCGTCCCCCGCTTAACTTTGGGTAATTCGTGAATGCGGTCCAATTTTTCCAATCATCCTCAGCGAAGGGACCGTCGAGCAGCTTCAGCGGATATTTGTCCAACAGGTTCGCATAAAGGTCGGAGATGTCTTTGGGAGACATCAATCGGTGCTTCTTCCCTTTGTCGGCCGACTTGATGAAATCCAGATCGCATGAGCCGTCGATGGAGGCGTTGTTGATTGCTTAGTGGGACCTTATGGGTGTGTCCAGTTTTAGCCGCAGCTTCGACGAGCAGATCGAGGACCTCTTCGATAGAGTCGACCGGCCGTGCGAAACCACCCTCATCACCGATCCCAGTGCCCGCAATACAGATACAGTAAGCGACATGATTCCGGAATGACGTACGAGGGATTGAGTGAATGTGCAGACCCTCTCACCTGCGAGACCGAACTTCAGTGTGATCACGTTTTCAGCGAGTGATAACATTCCGTGTCGATCTGCATGGCCTCCTCAAAGAGTTGTGCGCCGGTCGGCAGAACCATGAACTTCAAGCGAGATGTCATGCTCGAATCCCGTATTGGTCACGGCGATGTGAGCTGACCCTGAGGTGCGAGTTGATTGCCAGAATGAACCCCGCCATTGAGCTGATCAGTGCACGGTACAGGCATGAACTGGTCTCGGTTAGGGAATGTTGAGGTCCGCGAGGTGCTCAAACACCTCGACTCCCTGCGGGCGTGGTCAGTAAAGGCACCGATCAACTCTATGAAAGACAACCTAATGGCTGCGAAGGACTTTCTCGGCCGCTCCAGCTCTGGCGGCCGCCAAACTATCTACCCTTTGGAGGGCTTTATAGATCTTGCGCCAATGCGCCTTAGGGAGACCCAAGTAAACGCTTATCGAACATAGCCGCTCCTGGGGCATTGGGCTTCTTAGTGTACATGTACCCAAGGCTCGTCGAACCTTGGATCAGTATGGTCAGCTTGTTTACACCACATCAGGGAGTTTTAAGGAGCTCCAGAACACTGACGACGCATTGACTGCTACACACACCGCGTTCACAACGATACATTTCACTAGTATCCCATTAAAGATGTTACACAAGCCAAGATTCCCTCTTCATGCCGGTAGGATTCCCTCACTATCAAAGCATTGCCACCATCGCCCCGATGACGGCGATCCAACCTCCAAGACCGACAGCCCAGATCGTGCGGCTCGATCCGGAGCTCGATCCCGATGACGCCGTATCCTGTGACGTTGCATTCATCGGGGCGACAGCATACGACCCATTAGAAGACGCTTCCGGAGATCCCCAAGCGGAAGATGTGGCCGATGGAACGGCCCAGGTTGAAGTTGTTGACGTCTGATCCGAACCACCCGAGGACGAACATGGTGATGACTTTGCCGACTGTGTTTTTACCGCAGGTTTCACCCACCATCCTCCGGAGCTGGTGGAGGTTGTTGCCCCCCAGACCGAGGAGGATGCCGCGGTCGGCGCGCAGATGGAGGAGACCATGGCCATGCGGGTGAGCATACATTGCGAGAGGGCTGAAGAGGAGGCTGAGGCCGAGCAGAGGTACGCGGAGTCGGTGATGGACGAGGAGACAGAGGTGACCGTTATGCCAGTACTCGTTGAGGACGCGTCTGTAGGGTCTCGAGTGAGCAAAAGCTAGTAGACTAGGTAGAAAGGCGAACAGCTGCAAGTACCGGTGACCGTGACCGTCGCGGCTTGAGCAGTGACGGTAGTTGTGGCAGTCGAATAGACCGTTACGGTGATTCCGCTGAAGCCTCATTAGCTACTTTGGCTTCTCGCAGTTTTTGATGTCTCACCCTCCGTTCGCGGCGGCCGGAGTGGCGCCTGAACCACCCCCACCAGCTTGGACCGTTGTAATCGCTGATCCTCCACCACCTCCAGCGGCTGCGGTAGTTCCCTGTTGCGTAACCGTCGTCTCACCTTGTACCGACGTGGCAGCCGCCTCGGAAGCGATCAAGGTCATTGTGGTTGCGTATGGCACGGCGGACACCATGGTGGTTCCACCTGAGATGATTGTGCTGAGTACGGTCTGTGTTTCAGTGACTCCGTTTGCTTGTGTCAAAGTCTTGACCAGTGTCTCAGTCGATGGGACGAGTATGGTTGTGGTCACTGCGAGCGGTCAGCATGTATTCTGGGAGTAGACGATCGACTCACCGACTCCTTGGGCCTGGGTAGAGGTGACCAGGCGGGTACCAGAGACAGTCTGGGTGACGGTCGAGACCACCGTCCCAGCAGTCTGAGTGACAACATTGGTCACCGTGGTCGTTTTGGGTATGAGTGAAGTTGACACGCCTAGATGCTCAGTCACGGTAGACGGGTCAGGGATCTGAACTCACTCGTGGTGCCACCTTGGGTCACCGTGACCAGCTGTGTGGACGTCTCAACGGCTGTTGACGTCTTCGTCACCGTCTGAGCAGACTGCGTGATGGTCGTCGGTACCACCGTCACCGTCTGATCCGTCACGGTGAGGACGGTACTGCCACCCGCTTGAGTAATTGTCGATACAATGGTAGATGTGGTGGGTTGCAGTACCGTCGTAGTCACCGTCCCGCTAGCAAGGGTGCTAGTGACGACGTTTGTCTCTACGACAGTGGTCGCGCCTTCAACGATTGTCACATATTGAGTAGTGGTGGTTGGGATACGGACGGTTCCGGTTATGGTGAGTACCGAAGTAGTGACAGCACCAGGAGCGGTCGAGACGCTAGTGATCGTAGACGCGGACAAGGTCGAAATGATCGTTGTGGGTTTCCCGGCGATTGTAGAGGTGATGGTTGTAACGGTCGCAGGTATGGTGCGTGTGACGGTCTGTACAGGCCCCGGTTGAGTCACGGTCAGAGTCGTGACAACGCCAGGAGCGGTCGTGACGGACCCGGAAGCGGTGAACGTGGTCACCGCTCCGGGAGCGGTCGAAGTGACAACGCCTCCAGGGGCTGTGGTCACGGAGGTGACGGTGACTGCAGGTAGGGTGGATACCACAGTGGTAGGTGTACCCGCGATCGTGGTTTGGAGGGTCGTCACCGATCCTGGTAGGGTTGTCGTGAGCGTCACAACCACTCCAGGTGCTGTACTGGTGACAACGGAACCTGGTTGTGTGCTCGTGACAGTGACAGTGCTTGGCGCTCGGGTGTTACCTAAATCGTCATCGTGAGAATATCTCAAGCAATGGGCGGGAATAACTTACTACCGGTAACGGTGACGGTACTGGGTCCACAACTCGAGTCACTGTCTTGCGGTTGCATTATTTGAGAAACTTGTATAGCCACTCCGGTCTGACTGAATATGCGTCCATTGATGGTCGATCCGGTTGTGAGAGTGACCTGGGTGGCACCGAGAGCGATGCCTTGGAAGTTTGCACCAACGGCTCCGGATCCAACGGTGAGGGTACCCTGGACTTGCCAAAACACATGTGACGCGCGGACACCGCCGACCAGATTGATGGCGGTATTGGCGAATTGGGCAAAAGTGCCACTGACTTACTCAGATCATGCTTTTTTGCGCTGAGAGGGCTAACTCACGAGATTTGGAAGATGAAAACGTCGTTGCAGCCCCCTGATAAGACGAGGTTGTTCGATATGGTCACTCCCGTGGTGAACTTGTGAACACCTGGGAGGAGTGTCAGACCGCCGATCTCGCCACCACCTTCGTTGGTGTAGTCGGCAGCTCGACCGGCAGCGTCATTATATGCCGCCAACATGTCACCGATCGCCGTGGTCAGGATGCCAGGTGTGGGGTCGGAAAAGTCGGCGGCGGTTACCTGGCCAGAGACCATGTTGGATGTGGCTAGGAACGATCAGAAATCGATCCGATCAATTAGCGAGAAGGTTGTACTAACCAAATCGGCCACTCCCATCCTTGGTAAGGGCGAACCCGGTGATGAACGTGGACGCGGCAGGACTCAAGCCCACGTTGCCAACGATGTATGAGGATGGTACGTTCGTGATGGCTGTCTCGGCGAGGAGAGCATAGTTCCCTGCCGTTCCCAGGTTGACCGTGGTGACCGACACAGCGGCCGCAGAATGCTAGAAAGATCAGCTTCGCCTGGCACACATGACTCACGATGAAGGCGAACAAGGTCACGGAGATGGAAAACCACATTGCTGCTATGTTGACTCACAATCGGGTAAACCTCCGATCCGCTCTTATGGTCTTACCGCTTTATATCGATTCCATCTTCCCCATGATCCAGCGATCGCGATCGTCATCGTGATTTCGAAACCGCTGTATTCCTGTTTTGGGTCGTCTTGTCGTCCCATCCATCAAGACGAGCTGTTCCGTGATTTAGTGTTCGTACTAGACTGAATGCGGTCACGATGAGTAGTGAGCGCGAGGGTCAGCAGACAAACGGGAATCGATGCAACGTTTGCGCCAAAAGGCGAGCCATTCCCTCGACTCGCCCTGGTCACGACATGTGGATGAGCAAAGAGAGGAAACAGTGGGTTTGTTTACAACACGGAAGAGGCGTTTTTGATTTCTGCCTCGTGCCTTGCGTGATTCAATGGACGAAAACAATTTGTAAGGTTGCCGGGATAACCTTAATAGCCGGCTTGAACATTCGTTTTCCGATCGATCACTAGGCCCGAAATGAAAAATCCGTCCCGTAGTTCAGGTCCCAAACCTAGTTTTTGAAAAATTTCTTTGAGTTGCCGGGCCCGATGGGGATTACGGAAAGAGTAAGGGATTTTAGCGGAGCATTACGTGTTACTGCAAACATCCCCTTGGCCACCCAAATCACGCACGTCACATGTTGCACCCGCCCTCTTGAAAGGGGAATCCGCCCTTTCAGTCCTTAATCGAGCCATTGATGTGATCACCCTGGATCTGACCCTGAACTCGCTGCGGGGTTACCGTTTCCGGAATTGCTCGTGACCCGCCGCGGCAAGCATGTTGTGATCATCCCCATTCCCGATCAGCTATACTGGCATAGGTTCACAGAATAGGCATAGGTTCACAGAATAGGGTGTCGTCTCAACCAGCATGAAGAACACCATCATCGCTCTTATCAGCTTATAGGCTGCCTTCTCAGCGGAACCTGGTGTGCACAGGTTTGTCAATCCCGTTGATTCAAGTGAACGATCTCTTGCCCTCTTCCGTTGCACGAGCGGGCTCCCTTGGTATATGAGAGATTAGAACGTTCAAGAGATACCAAGCTGACAAGGATTGCAGGATGAAGCTGAACAGACTGGGAAGTATCAGTAGTGTCCGCCATTCAGAACGTCAAACATTCTGCCGAGCATGGTTGAGACTAAGAGGGAGCTGCTCAAGCAGAGACATTGCCACGTGCGAGGGGCTCCATTAGAAACTCGGAGGTGTGGCATGGGCACCAAGCAGATCGATGGCTGCGGGATGTTAAATGGCTGAAGCGGCAGAGAAAATGAGGTTTCATAAAGTAAGGATCGTACATCGGACTGCCGCCGTGGGGTAGGTCGTTTACATCGATGCAATGCTCTTTTCGTCCCCCAGCTGCAGGGCGACCACCACTCGCTCGGCCTATTGTTGCTGTCGCTAAACTAAACTAACCTTCTAAGCCGCAGCAGTACTTCCCGCCAGCGCCTTCACGATACCATACGAAGCCGCGGCCGCAGCGGAACCGACCGCAAGCATCGACATCGCGCCCCAGATGAGGCCAAGGGGACCGGTGGCGGCGCCGGTAAACCATGACTTTGCGAGGCCGAAGAGGAGGAGGACGATGCCGGTTGCCATCTGGGGTGATCAGTTGGGAAAGAGAGCCCTGACTCACTATCGACCAGTAGAGACCGTGCAAGGCATCCGGGACACAGAGGTAGGGTATGATCGGGATGAGACCGCCGACAAAATAGCTCAGACCGATGGTGAACGCCGAGATGAAGAGGCGATGGGTCGGAATTTCCTCCATACCCTCACCGAGCTGAATCAGAAAGGCAGATGTTCCACGAGTTATTGCTTTTTGTCGTCGAAAGGTTGTCGCGAAGGTGGACATGGCGTGGAGCTTTTCGCCGGCTGCCGATGAAAGATCCTGCTTGACTGCTTCTTCCCTTTGGGCGGCTTCGAGGTCCTCGGCGACCAAGCGAGACACGCTTGGTCGGACTCCAAGTGGTCCGAGCACCTCGTGGACCTCACGTTGAATTTCGGGGGCGCAAGCGACGTTGAGACGGTCGGAGATGGCGGAGAGGCGGTGTCGGAAGATGTCCTGTTCACTCTTGGCGGAAAGGTAGCCACTGAGGTAATGATCAGCTCTGGCTGACGAGGGTGACCATGAACGCACCCAATCCCCATCGAAATAGCGCCCGCAATTAATTCCGCAAATCCCCCCTGATAAACGAGCTTGGAGGATCCGATGGAGGATAGCCCTGCTGTCAAAGCAAACGGGACCATGAGACCGTCGCTTAGGCCGATGATCCTGCATACACGCATGAGCCAGAGTGTTCAGTGGCGAAGACACTCACACGTCTCGGACGATATCGTGGGACATCAGGCTGCGGTCCGCTTTGATCTCCTCCTGGCAACAGGTCGAGCGCTTGCCTGAGGGGTCGGCAGTCGGCGGGGAGGACGACGCGGCGCATTTCTGGAGGAGGGTCTCGTCCGATTCACTGGTCTGCGATAGCTTGCAGCAGTTGGGGTTTGCGATCGGTGCGATTGGCGTAGTCGATGCGTTCTCTAGGAGCCAAATCGAACGGGAGGATGCGTGGGCGCGAGGTGGGAGGCCAACGAGATCCCCGGAAGGCGCGGTCGGAGACGTGGCACAACTGCAATGGGGTGTGTTGGTTGTCGTGACACTGGACATGATGAGTGGCGTCTAGCAGCTGGATGATGCCGCGATGAAAGAATCGGAAATTTCACGAACGTCGCAACACCATGTCATCCTTTTTGCCACTAATCCTGCCACGTGGCTATATCTGTAATGAGCGTATTTTGATTGGTTGAGGCTGGATGCCTGACAAATATCACGTGATTAAGTCGGAGAGTGGGGATGTTTATCTCGGACTGCGGGCGTTTTTGTTTGGTACAAAGCCAAGCTGAAAGCCTGCAGTGGCGCACAGCTTTAGATGAGACTTTGCCGCAGCTTCACCTCCGTTGTCGACTTGATAACCAGACTATTACCTCGACCACTCGAACCCTTTGACTCGTCAATCCCTACTGTCGCTTGCACCCACACTGCAACAGCCAACATGACGCTCGGTCCCCTCGCACTGCGCTCCTTCAACTCATCCGTCTTTGCCGCATCATCCGGATCAACCACAAGCTCCAAAGACGCATCGGCTTATGACTATACTGTCATCGTCGTTCATGTTGTGCTCGGTGCACTCGCGACAATGCTGCTTTTGCCGACTGGGGTCATGATACCCCGTTATGCGAGGGGGTTGACCACTGCCAGGTGGTGGTTTCCAGTACATATGGGCGTGCAGGGTCTGACGGTTGTCATCGGGGTGGGAGCTCTCGCTACTGCTTTTTGGCTGGGAGGTGCCGGGGGTTCCAGTCACCAGGTTCGTTCAAGCCGCTCAGTGAAAAGCTGACTCAAGCAGGCACTTGCGGTGATTTTAGCCATCGGCGTGGCCTTCCAAGTCGCCCTCGGCATCTTCGTCCATTGGTACAAAGTCGCTCCGCACCGCTTCCAAACTAGTTCGGGGAGGGGCCCTTCCCACTTCCTCCACATGATCCTTGGAGTCTTGATCGTGATGATCGGATGGGCGACGGCTTGGACTGGTAAGTTTGGTCCTCATATTCTTCACTCCCACAGCTCATCGTACAGGAATGGACACGGAATGGGGAGTCTACTCTGGCAAAGGGGCGGTCAACACGGGATGGAAGGCTGGATGGGGTGTCGTTGTCGCTGTACGCCATCACATGCGCTGCTAGGAACCACTAAGCTGATGGATCTCGCTCAGTTCTTCGCAGTGGCGTATGTTGTCGGTCTGATCGTGTTTCTCCCCCGTCAGCGACGCTTGGAGCGCGAACGGCGCGAACAGCAGGGTCTTCACCTCCAACGAGTGAGTGACATCGCCATATCATCGACCAATGCATTGCTTTGCCGCGTCGTTGGCTGACGGGACCACAGGGCACCTCTGTACCCCTCGGAGACTCCTCTGCCCCGAAGTATCCGAACACTTATGAGATGTTGAGACCCTAGAGTTGGTAAGCTTTTATACTGTTACATATCCAAGATGCATGAGTTGGAAGTCTCGACATTGGATACTTGACATACATAGAGGGGTTTGCCAACCAAATACTCAGCAATCCAGGCTGGATCCTCTGTATCTGACAGAACCCTCAAATCGTTTATGTGTTCCTGTTCGTCCAGGTCACCCCTCAACGCCCAGCTTCCACTCATTCATGATGATCGGCCTGCTCTTGAAGCACAAAGTGTGACCTCACGCCCGTCGGGCAGCGGAGGCTCGGTTCAGATTGGCTGTTGCGATCCGCGACCCTCACTCTCTTGTGAGCGAGCACGGCTTCCCGTATTGCCATGCCTCGCACATTGTTCCATACAGCCGAGAAGTCGTAAGTCCGATATCAAATTCTACTATTTGGGTCCGACTCAGCGCTGACGGGTTCTGGTCGCCTGGCATTATACTCAAACCGTTCAAGTACGCATCAGGGGGTTCTCGTACGGACTCGGTGTCGATGCCTGATGTTGTCATCCCATGACGTCATTCCCCTACTTCTGGGACACCCCCCTTTATGGGACACCTCTTACATAGATTCATACAGACCCGGTCATACACCCTTTCCACCTCCTGAACTCTTCCGAAGTCGATTTCTCCATCATCCCACCCAAGGAGCACACCAGGGGCTGGAAGGGGACCGAAGGAGAGAGCTGGTGGCGAGTTTTGAACCGAGCCACCGAGTCCAGATGTTTCTGAATGATCTCCTCGGTCCTTTGAGCCGGGGATCGCTCTGTGGAATTCGGTGGGTCGCAGATTGGTCGAAGCGGACGCTTGGGAAGAGAGGGAGACGATGGTCAAGTCAAACTCCTTGTTCCCGTGGCCTGATTGCCGAGATCCGTCGATTCTGATGTCGTTCCTCCTTGCACCTTCATCTCCCATAGGTTCAGCCATCACTCCTTCCAGCGTCCTCAAGGTGTGTATGATGAGCCACTTAGCCTTTTCATGTCTCGCAATCGTCCACCTCTCCCTCTGGCGGCAGATCTCGCCATGGGTTATCGATTCCGGCTCGCCACAAAGCCTGCAGAAAGTGTGGAGCTTGGGGAGCAAAAGTCGAATGGAGAGGGCCGCTGAGATATCGAAATCGGTGAGCCTGAGCGAGGAGTTGAAGGGAATGACCGATAGTCAGGCTCTGCCAAGAGTTGAGCCCGCTTCTAGGATCGATTTTCGATTCTGGCCCCTTGGAGAGTCAGTAGTCTCTTTCATTCAGCAGCGCCTCCTGGCATCGCTCTCGTTGGGACTTGACCGGTAATGAGTTTTGGTTAAAAGTTTCGGTCGAAGGTCCAAGGAGAGGTGTCAGGAGGGTGTCTGAAGTGTCGATTGCGGCTTGGAAGACGTGGGGAGCGCAGGTCTTGAAGGAGAGAAGTCCTAGGCCGCCCAATCGAACTGGAAGGGATGTGTCATGTACATGACCACTGGTAATATCGTAAAACAAGATCACTTTCTTCTGCCGCTAAGCAAAAGGCGTCATTGACCGGAGCTATCTGGCTCCCGGCTATGTGGTTATACAGGAGTCAAGTCTCCGACATGACGGGATGTGAGGGTAGCAGAGATTGGAGTTGAGGGTGTTGAGCTGGGGTCGCCATGAATTCTAGCAACGGCCAATTGAAAGGAGCTGTCTAAGCGGTCCCAGAGGCGTTGGAGGTCGTCTGTCTTCAAGGATCGCTGCCTAAGACGTGAATCTCCTGATTCCTGATGTCCTCCAGTAGGCGGATCGAGCTTTTAGCCATGTTCAGTTGGATGGAGGGTTGCCTGGTCTCAAAAAAGGCCTGGATTTGTTGGAGGGAATCAGGGGAGGAGCTGAGGATGTAGACGTCATCCAGGTAGGCGAGGATGAGGTGGTCCGGTCCCAGATTGGTCTTCAAGTCATCCAGGAGCTGCGTGTATACCGAGGGAGAACATCAGTGGACCTAGAGTCCCACATGCACTATTCACGAGCAGTCGATCATGCTGCTCCTGCAAGAGCTCGGCTGGGACGGTGAAATCTAGGTGTGTCGCATCTAGTGTCTGAACGCCGGCCCACACTCTCTGTTCACGACTCGTGAATGAAGGATAGGGTAGCCAAACTCACCATGATTTACAGCTAATTCGCAAAACCGTATACGATGAATTCGCCATGTGCTCCTCCTGACAAGTGTCTCTCGCCCCGGAGACGGTTGATGCATCTCTGTCCCTGCGCAGAAGCTTTGAGATGTCTTGGGGAGCACCTCGACAATGTCGATCCAAGACAGGCTTCAGACGGACTCTGGGGACCTCCGGTTGAGTGGACGCGCCTGCATGGGGACGGGAAATCATTGACGGGTGGATTGTTCCATACTGAGACAATGGGAGCGACAAACGGCAACTCCCAGGCCAAGGTCATTGACCCACACCGCGAGCATTCCTCATATAAAGCTATATACGAATGCTAGAAAGAGTCTGAGCACTTCAATTAACGCACACAATCAACTAGTACCTTGTAGGCCACCCATCCCGCCTCTGAACAGCCTCCAGGCATCTTGGCATCCCCTCGACCAGCTTGTTGATGTAATCCATCGGAATATCGTCCCATGCTCTGCCGCAGCAAACCCAGAAGTCATCAGACCTGCGCGATCGAGGCTGCATGTCCGCCAGTCTGCTCTGCAGCTCAAACCACGCGTTCTCGATTGGATTGAGATCCGGAGAGGTGGGAGGATGTGGGAAGCATACCAGACCTAGCTCGGTCTTGTCGCAGTATTCGTTGTTATGGATGGGTGCGTTGTCTTCCTGGACCAGAGGATGACGCCCACGACCCTCGAGGACACGTACATCATCGAGGAGAGGACCGCGCAAGACCCATTCGGCGTACTTTGGCCCGTTGATACCGTTGGCAGCTCGTTCAAGGAAAGGCCTTGTTAGGACGTATCGGAGTTCGGGTGTGGGGGCTTTGAGGTTGAAACGATAGAGAGGTGATTTGTAGTTGCAGGCAATGGATCCCCAAGCCATCATTAAGCTTGGCAGTACCGGTATTAGTTCGGTCGAGAAGCGACATGAGGTAGAGCAGCCTGCACAGATATGGGCGTCAGCGTGAAATGCTTAAACTCCTCAACTCGATCCGAACTCGCGTGAACCAAGGGATGAGATGTATATCTATTTTGCGGACGAGCTTGCGTTCCAACTCGTCAAACTCGGCCGGACGCATGCGGGCAATCTGCTCCACAAGCGCGTTCGGGCTCGTCTCGAACTCGTCGGTGGCTTCCTTGTGCTCGTCAATGAATACGCTCATGTTGGATTGGAGGATCGTCATCTCGACTTCGTCGCGTTGTGCCATGGTGGGCTCTTCCGTTCGATTCCTTTTTTTCGTTCGTTCATGGGGATCAGATTGGTTGGTGAATGTATACATAATACATCATTGGTCATACCACATGGCCCGAGGTGAACGGCCGATGGGCAATTCACGGGAACCCCTAACGGGACCACGAAATGACCCATGGGAGCATCCATGGCCTCGGAGCGCTAAAACGCGCAATGATCGGGATTTCTCGGTACTAGATCCGGAGTGTGGAGCTACATCAGTCTACAATCGGATATGGGAGGCCCCAGCGGGTGCCAGTGGTGCTGGTTAAGCCCATACTCTGAGTTAGACAGTCGGCGGGAGCTCCGCCGAATCATGACGGGCGTGCAATCAGAAACGGCGGGGGCGGCCCCGCTCCGCTGGTCCGAAAACGGTGTCGATACATTGACGGCAGTCTTCTCTCTCTGGTCCTGGATTGGCTTTCTAGTTGTCGTGTGCAATCATCGCATAGCAAGCTTCTCATTCCGAAAGACGGAGTGGGGAGTGAACACCTTGAAACTCGAGGAGACATTTCCGAGGGATCTCGTGCTAGTACACAAACAGTGTGTAGGTACTGTGTGTGCTCGCGTAAAATTCATACCATTTGGTCCACAAACACTGAAACGGGGTCTATGCTAGGTTTCACTCACTTGTCGGACAACAGTGCATAAGGGTGGGTAAACACTCGCATCTCCCGCCAATCCGCTCCGGTCAAGCCTGGACCAAGCTACGATCGGGCGGCCACCTCTATCGGTCCCGACTTTCGGACCCTATATAGAAGTTTTCGTCAACAGGGTGTACGATGAAGGCTCAAGTGGTAAGCTGAACCGCCTGCATCAGATTTCCGTCCGCTTATCGCTGATCTAGCAGTTCGACCGGTTTCTTCAGAGCTCGACCACCGGTCTCCGAATACCCATCCACCTTGCGCGAGCCATCCGCCTACCGCGCAGTCAAGGCGCAAATCTTGTTTTGCCCTGGTTCAGGTATCAGTCTACCCTCAGCCCAACGTCCGGTGTGGGACCGACGTCGGGGCGCCCAGCCCTTTTTGCATCAGCTAGACCTGGGTACTCGCAGAAGTCTGAACATGCTGTTATCTCCACTTTTGATCTCTTCTCGATCGGAGTTGGGCCTAGTTCAAGCCATACTGTTGGACCAATGCGGTGAGTTCTCAGGGTGAATCTATGCGTACGACAGAACTCCGACATGCGCTTCTGGCGGACTTGACACCATGCTCAGAAACATTGATCGTCTACTCTTTGGTTCAAGGGCATCGCATTCACTCCGAGCATGACTTCTTAGATCTGTTCTGAACAGAACGGAGCCTCTTCAGACACCTAGCTGACAGCTCTACCAGTGCCGCAAAGATCTTCGTCCGCTCTCTACCTCCAACCTTTACTCCTCTGATCCACTCGCTCAAGTTTTCCCTTCATGGATCCCTTGCTGCTACAGGCTTGGGGCATATGACCCCTCATGCGGTCCTTTTAGGTCTAATGGGCCAGGATCCGGAGACGGTCGAGGTTGGACGCTTGGGAAGAGTGATGAATGAGGTCAGGGACGTTGGAGAGGTTGGGCTCGGGATAAGTGACGGGAAGGTTCAGAGGGTCAAATTTGATCTCAACAAGGATATGGTGAGCTCATCATCTTAGTATGTCTCATACGCAGAATGACACCAAAACGGTCTAGGAAGAGTCGCTGACGAATGGTCAGGAATGGCATATAAACCCACTACCCGGCCATCCGAATGGCGTCCGATTTACCATTTTCGACAAACACGGGGACATGCTCGCCACCAATGAGTACTTCAGCGTCGGCGGTGGATTCGTGGTAAGTCCGTATCTCACGTCAAATCCTTCCTCGTCCCCGACAGCGCCCAAGAGTGAACCACTCCAGTGTCGCGGCTGATTGGCGATAGGCAAATTCCGAGACGCAAACCGCCGAAAATCTTTTTTACAGAGATATCAATCCATCCGACGCGCCTGCAGCACGCAGAGTACAAACGCACGGTTTCCCATCCCCGCCTAGCTCGCCAAACTCCCTGATTTCGCCGATCGCGCCCGCCAAACACGCATCAAAAAATAGTCTCTCGGACTCGACAACAGAACCCAAGGGTTTGGAGACTGAGGCCGCAGAAGGACCCCCCACCGGTTCAAAAACTGGACAGCCGAAACATCTCTTTTCCACTGCCGAGGAACTATTACGGATCTGCCAAGGGAGTGATATGAGCATTGCCCAGGTAATGTGGGAGAATGAGCTCGCTTTCAGGACTTCGAGTGAAATCAAGCGCGATTTGATGAAAAGTACGCTTCGATCTACTAAACGGAGTTAGGACTCACAGCTGATAACTGCTCTCTTTACCATTCTCCTGCAATCTGAATACCCATTTCCTCCATCTATCCTTGTGTCCTTCGGCACCGCAGTATGGTCTGTCATGGACAGCTGTATTCGAATAGGAGTGACCTCAGACGAAACCACTCTTCCAGGAGGATTGAATGTCCGTCGTCGAGCACCGGGGCTATACGAGAAACTCCAAAGAGGATTCAGCCCTACAAATCACATGCCAAACGACCTGTATGGGAATCTGACCTCCGGACCTTGCATTGGCTCAGGGTCGCCCTCTATGTTCGAGGTCGATCTTATCCTCGCAAACCGAAAGAGAGTCGGAAGGGTGACTCATGCCTTGGAACCGGTACCGCTCCGAACTGCTGCAGTCTTTCCGGGAATAGAATATCTAAGCTGCATGGCCATCGCTGTGAGTTAACCCTCTCTTTCCCGATCCAACCATGTGATAACGACACCTGCTGGTGCTGAACCATGTCGTAGGTGAACGAAGTGAATGCTGCTGGAGGAAGAGTGGTCACAGCCCCGTGTGTCGTCTATCTTATGCGGCGTTATCTACGACTCATTACCGGTCCAGGACAAACGGTGCCGCAGGCGTCATCCCCGCCACTCTGAAGTATGTCACCGAGTTCATCTCGCAGAATTTAGAGCGGGAGTGAGTTCTCGCTCATTCTCTCTGAGGAGGTGCTGATGAGAGCTCGGAAGTGTAATGACCTTCCTCCTCACCGCAGCAGGTAAGCCTCGATCCAGTTTGATTCTCCGATGAGCAGGAGTAGCTCGCTGAGTTATCAGCAATTGGCATGCTGTTCAAACGCGGGGCCACTATTTCCGCAGCCGAAGGAGGATGTATGGCAGAAGTTGGAGTAGCATGTTCGATGGCGGTGAGTTTTTCACCGTATCGCCGCATCGCCTCATCTGTCTCTCGACTCCTATTGATGACTCATTCCGTCTCATGTTTCGCCGCTGCTGATCACGCGGATACTGTAACTTTTCACAGCGTGACTAATCGATGTTCACGGGCATAAGTGAGATCCCTACTCCTTGACTCCATATGCTTGAAGAGCTGATCAGGGCGAGTTTGGGTCTAACGTGTGATCCCCTCCGAGGACTCGTGCAGATCCCGTGTATAGAGAGGAATAGTCTGGGCGGTTCGTCCATCCCGTCCATCCTGCAAAGCTATGTGAGGGTTGATATGAGTAGCCGTCAAAGCCGTCACTGGTTGGTCCCTCCCAACTGTTTGGGGTATATGAAGAGAAGCTGATCAACTCAGCCGCGCAATTGGCCATGGCTGGCAGGGGGCAACATCATGTTTCGTTCGTTTCTCCTCATCTCAGGAGTCAGTGTTGACTGAGGGTAGACTGGACGACGCTATTGAAGCTTGTCGGACAACTGCATTGGATATGCATTCGCACTGTATGTGTCCCTTGACCAATCTTTATCATACGAGAATGACGATGCCAGATAAAGAGACGAGTCTTGCGGGTTTAGCAGTGAGTTCCCTACTAATCACGAGGGTGTATGCCTGTTAATCGAGCAAGACATCTGTCAAGATCCCTCTTTGTAAGCAGCCAAGCAGTTCCTTTGGCTGTCCTAATAAGGCGTAGCGTCACCGACCTGTTGATTGCGGACGGCAAGACGTGAGGGGTATGGAGGGAGTAGCACAACTTTATGTACGATAGAACACACTGTATGATCTCAAACGGTCAAGGGACATCTAAACTCCTCAACCCCCGATTCAAGTTAGAGGGTACAACAACGATACCACCAGACCCATATATACAACCAGATGCACCTAGATATACCCCCTAATTTACCAAAGCCGCAGGCCGGCTGGCAGAAATCTATTCCGCCGATCCTTCAGAGTGCGTTACTCCATATTCTCGCACTGGTCAAGGTTGGCTTGGTACCTGCAGTAAGGCAGGGGGGGTCGTTCGACAGGCTAGAGCAATACCCCCAGGTTAGCTGGCCGGAAGAAGCCATGGGAGTAGGGTTTGGAGGGAAGGAAAAGGTGGCGAGTCGGATGGTGGAGTCAGGAAGACTGTCCTCGGCGGCAAGGGTATTAGGGGGTGAGTCCAAGGTTGCGGACATAACAGAGGAAACTCTCGCCGCTTTGGAGTCAAAACACCCTGTTGGCGAAACCTCTCCGTTCGGTCCGACGATAGGGCCAACACAAGGCTTGGCCCCCAACCGAGGCGACATCCAGACGGCGCTCGAATCGTTCAGAACCGACGTCGCTCCAGGTATCTCCCGCTGGACTGTCCCCCTCCTGCGACTTGCTTCTCGCTCCCCCGCATTCCTCGACTTCCTCACCCTCCTCACCGCCTCGGTCAGCGCGGGCACCGCCCCCGGCCGATCCATGCTCTGCACCTCCCACCTCACCCCTCTCGCCAAGACAGACGGCGGGATCCGACCGATTGCCTGTGGAGAACTTATCTACAGGCTCATCACCAAAACCCTCCTCCGAAAGGCGTTCAAGCCCGACTTTTTGGAGAAGTACCAGCTCGGGGTATCCTCCAAAGGGGGAGTTGAACCGATCGTTCGCACCATCGAGCGCGCCCTCGCCGGCACGCTCGACCAGAGGTATACTCATTTGACCTCGGTTGATGCGACGAACGC
>JAABUH010002466.1_pt1 | contig 17737 bp, 23 predicted proteins | sample 5559121 | NCBI WGS metagenome assembly JAABUH01 (sample SAMN10711871, study PRJNA513364) | rock metagenome | isolation source: Antarctica rocks | place: Antarctica: Victoria Land, Battleship Promontory nord | collected 2015-12-28
GAGATCGCGAGCCTTCGATGGACCGAGCATAGGGAGGCGCTCCACCGGCGAGGAATACAGTCAACCGGATACCCCGAGTCTAAACCTCCGACTTTTTCAACACGCTCAGAAGAGTATTGGAAGTCAGCGTGGTATTCTTGAACTACGTCCGATGAAGTAACTGGCGGCCCCTCAGCCTCTCTGATGCTTCGCCGACCGCTGGAGGATGCGGCCCGTGCCTACGTACGGGCCAGCAAGTCGGAAAACACTCTGCGCGCCTACCGCTCTGATCTCCGCGACTTCGAGGCCTGGTGGTAACTGTACGTGGCGTTCGACCGTATCGCCCAGCGCCTCGTCGGCGACCGCATACTGCATGATTTTTCTAGCTATACCTGATTAGCGTCCGCTGCTGCTCTTCCATAGCCAATAGTTGACATTCGTGGCACGCTCCGTGCACTTCGTGGAGTGGTGTCACATTGATAGTGCTTCGGAGGAGATCATGCGCACGTTCATTCCAGGTGTGATCTTGACCACATGGCTCCTTGCCGGCACCACCTTCATGTCGGCACATGCGCAATCTGGTGGGCCGACTGCAACCGATACGCCAGTCCCGACCGCCATATCTACATCGACGCCCCAACCTCTCCCGGCAGCAGCCACCATCCTCAAACGGATGACTGCTGCCGGACGGAAGAAGAATACGGTGCATATGGCGATGCAACTGCAACTCACGGTGCCGCGAACGGTGCATTTGTCGATGACCATCCTGGCCGACATCTCAATCCAGCCGCGACTCATTGCCGAGGTGGCCTCGGGCAGCAGTACCGATCTGACGACCAAGCAGTCGAAACCAACCACGCCGGTTACTCTAGATATCGTCGGCACGCAAGCGGCCGAGCACCTTGGCGCGAAGGCGTGGTCTTGTGGCAGCGTCCAGGCGCTGCTTGGCCAGATCATTGATCCGTTCAAGAGCATCGGTGGCCAGGTGCAGAACTCCCAGAATCTTGGAGCGGAGACGTACCATGGCGTTGCCGTCTGGCACATTCATGCCGATGAAGTGGTAACCACCATCGGGAAGTCATTGACTATGCCGATCGACCTCTACATTTCGAAGGCAGACAACACGCTGATCCACGAGCGCCTTACGGCCAGTGTCAAAGCCGGGACTGGTACCCTCCAGGAAACGGTTAGTGCGGATCTTAGCCGATACGGCGAACCAGTGCACGTCGCACTCCCCGCCGACTGCAGTATCCCGCTGGTCTTCGCCGTGCAAAGGGTGACCATCGATCAGGCGAATGCTAAACCAAACTACAAACTCACGCGGCCATCGTTGCGGCGTGTGCCAGTAGGACGGGCCATTCAGGTATCAGCCTATGTGCTATTCCGAACGGTACGCACCAAGACCAAAATCTTCGAGCAGGAGCGTGTCTGGCGTAACGGCCTGCGGGTCTTTTTCAGTGCGAACAACGATACAGTGAACCCGAAAGACCAGGGCAATCAGGAGTGGTTTAGCGATACCTTTACGCCCCGGCATCCTGGACACTTCCGAGCGACGGTGACGGTATGGTCGGGTAGAGAACGCCGCCAGAAAACGACCTGGTTTTGGGTGCTCGCTCCCCACGGGTAACGCTGCCTGCCGGCACAGTGATGTGTCGACTTTTGGGCATTCTCCGACACGCCATTGAGGCATTAAATATGCATTCAAGTGGTAAATGAAGAGCGATATAAACCACACCAGGTAGACATCGTAGCAACTCCACTCCCAACCTATAGGGGTGCTGCGTTCGAGTTCGCTTATCGCGGCTCACTGTACAAAGCCAGCTCGAGGAGCGATGGTGAAACCGGCCCCAGGATCAGCATGACGTCTCTCACCAATTACCCAGGAAAAAGGCGTTGTTGCCCGGGCTCTGGCCGTGGGCCCGAAACGGGCGTGCCCTGTTCACTGCGATGTGCCCAGCCGGCAATCTCCAACCGGACCATCATCGCGGTTGGAGTCATTTCGAAGGCTCCTGCGAGCCGGTATACAGCGGCCCAACCGGATCAAGGTGCTTTCGGTATCTTCTGTCTCAATAAGTCGGTTGGTGAGAGCAGGTACGAGGCGTATGCCTCTGCTTGAACTTCAATAGGATCCTTCGACTGCTCTCTGCACAGCACACGCTCGATCCCGTCCAGAAAGGCCATCTGACCGAGCTTGGGTTGCACGTGGAGAAGCCAATGCGCAATCTCATGCGCGATCGTAAATCGCCGTAATCCCGGCTTCTCCTCGAGTAGGTCTTTGTGTCGCTGGTTCAGGACAACCGTGTGCTCCCAGGGAATCAGGGCCCCAAACACCTTTCCGCCCTCGCCGTCATCAAGCGCCTCCCACAGCAAGCTCAAGCCAAGACTGTCAACGAGTGCTTCAGCATCGAACCTGGGAGCTAGAGCGAAGCGGCGCCACAACTCCGATGCCAGCACTTCCAGCTCATTCCGCGAAATGTAGGTCATTCTCCATCTGGCTCCGCAGGAACGCCAGCCTGTCTATACACGTCGTTAAGCTTGTCGCTTGGCAAGTCTGGAAGCCTCCGAAGGAGCATCGCGAATCGGGGATCTTCGGTCGCTCGCCGCTTGAGTTCCGGGGGCATTTTCCCTGCAGCGGCCAGCAGTTGCTCAGTATCGGCATGCAGCACGCTCGCAAGTTTCCGGATCGTCTCCTCTCCGGGTGGAGCATCTCGATCGTTTTCCAACTTCGACAGGTACGTGAAATCGATGCCGACCTTAGCAGCGACATCTCGCTGTGTAAGCTGCGCCCCTCGACGAAGTTGGCGAAGCATGTCCCCAAACGTGGTCAGTGGTCGGTCTTGACCACTCGACATACAAGCCTCCTCAGGTGGTACAGTTGTAGTGAACTACCCAACCCAAGTTGGGGGGGGGGGGTGATTCCCAGCAACACTATCACGATTACGAGAGGGGGTGGGAGACCGTTGACGCACAAGCCAGGCGAGATCGTTCCGCGGGACGGAACTGTGCAATGTACCCAGCATCCCGAAACCCGTGACCAGGTGAAGAAGGGCACCCGCTTCGCGCCGTGTGATCACTGGGGTGATCATGACCGCAAAGACTGCACGTGGCAATACATCGACTGACGGTGAGCCCGGGTACCTGACACCATTCGGGTGCCCGGGAGCCATCGAGCCGTGGTGACTGGTTCTACCCACCGTGTCCCTTGATACTCCTGGTGCAACGAGAAGAGGAGACGTGATGGCGCGTAAAGTGTTCTTTAGCTTTCACTACAAGCCCGGCTGTTGGCGGGCCTCTACGGTGCGCAATATTGGCACTGTCGAAGGTAATCGGCCAGTGTCAGATAACGACTGGGAAGAGATCACGAGAGGTGGATCTGCGCGAGGTCACCAACGCCGTCCTCTAGCTGCTGCGGACTGGCTGCCAGTGGCGGAACATTCCGCATGACCTTCCCAATTGGGGCACCGTTCGCTACTACTTCGACGACGGCCAGCGGAACCCAGTGGTCGGGAAGGATTGAGTGGAAAAAAAGCCGACGGTGCCGGCGGCGAGGAGGAGCAGTGGAACGGAGGTCGAGTGCATGGGAGCCGGTAATGTTACCTGGTGCTACCTCCTCCGCCGCTGAAGCCACCGTTGATCGCCGACTGTTGATCGGGACGGCCGGAGCGGTCGAGGTTGGCGTAGGTGTGAAGAAAGGCCATGTAGCAACATTGCCGCTTCAGGTGCATGGGGACGTGAATCAGTTCCTCCGCGCCGGCGGGCAGGGGGCCGAAGTCCCAGGTGGATATGGAGCCGGCGCTGGAGATCAGGCGGATGGATGGCCGGTATCTGGAATGTCCGGTGTTGATGGTGGCGGTGGCCTTGCCTGGCGTGAAGCTACCTCGACTGTCGACGACCAGCACGAGGTGCGGGATTGCGGCCCCGGTGTTGAGGAAGTTGTAGCTCAATTTGGGCACCAGGGGGTGCTTGACGAATGGATCGTTCGCCGGGGCAAACGGGCCGGCGCCGGAGAGCAACTGCACTTCATAGGGAGTGGAGTGGGCACAGGACTGGAGGCCATAGGGGGAGCTTGCCGCTGGGGGTTGACCACCGGCTGAGGTGATGGTAGGCGCGAGGGCAAGGAAGAGACCAAGGAAGAGGGGACGCGAAAGGGACGACATCATCGCGGGCACACCTCACTGCCGACGTAGGCCAGGAGTTGGGGGGAGGAAAGGGTGTTGGTTGAGGTGAGAACGGAGACTCGCCCCTGGGCGAAGGCTGCCCAGAGTTGGCCATCGGGGTAAGTCCCGCTCCAGACCTGACAGCGGCCAATGGTTTGGGGGGCGCCGGTTTGCAGCGCGGCCGGCAGTCCATTTCCGCGGACACGCTCCTGGACGAGAACATACGGCCCGGCGACGTAGAGCCCGAAGGGACGGCGAGCGCCGCCCACTGCACGAATGTAGGTGGTGACTTTGCGGCCAGTGCTAAAGAGCTGATTGACGGCGACGATCCGCGGCAGCGGACCTTCCTTGCGGGAGTCGTCCCCCTCACTGCGGAGCCCGGCGGGTATGCCCGCGAGGAGGAAACCTGAGGGAAGGGTAGGTCCATTTGGTCCCGAGGTGCTCCCGCTGCCCTGAGAGAGCGCGTTCCAGCGACCGGTGTTCACCACGGGCACGGGCGCGTGCAGGGCCAGGTCTGCCGAGTTCACGTTGTGATTGAAGGCGGTGACCTGGAGCCGGTAGCCCACGCCGTTGCTCTGAAGGTTATGGACATCTGGCGAAAGACCGTACTGCTGGTATTGGAGGATAAAGGGATGGTCGCGGGAGACCCAGACCCGCCCGTAGCCGCGCGATTCCACGTGATGGACGCAGTGGCCCGGGTGAGCGAAGGAGCAGCCGGTGATGTAGGTGGATTGCAGGAGCGGACCGTAGTCAATGACATCCACGGGGCGGCCTAACAGCTGTTGCTGGCGGATGATGCGGGCGAAGCGCTGGAGGCACGCCGGAAAGGTGGGGGTGCGGAGATCGGTGAGAAATTGCTGAATTGAGGGCTCCGACGCGGAGCCGAAGCCGAGAAACAATCCGTTCTGCACGTAACGGAGTAAATACGGGAGTTCGAACCGGTAGAGCTGGCGGGGGATGACTCCGCGGCCGGCGGTATTGGTGCGGCTGTCGTAGCTGCTCACGGCGCGGCCGTTGACGACCACGGTGAGGGTGCCACTTTCCAGTACCGGCGCGACGGTCTGGACATCAACGCGAAAGTGGGTGGGGCTGGCGACGGCGAAGTGGATCTGCAACTGGTGTGTGCCGGCGTAGCTCGTTGCCTGTCCCGGCAGTTGGTACCAGGGTAGCTGGCGATAGGAGACCATCTCGGTCCCGCTATAGGGAAAGCCGGGGTGCCCTACCTGGGTCAGAAGCTGGAAGGCATTGGCCGCTGGTGCGGGCCCTCCGGTCATGGCCGGCGCAATCCAGATGACGGACGCGACTGCAAGCGCCCCGATCAGGTTGAGCAGCCACCGTGCGTGCCTATGCATCGTTTCCTCCCGCCAGTATTGCCCTGCGTCCGTGAATTCATCCGCGTCTATTGAGTATGGGGCGTCACCACGTGCTACCTCATGCGATAGATACAACGCCGGGATGCCCCACTATGTCACGGAGGAGGTCCGAGGGATGTTTCAGTGTGAAGCAGACTCACCATTCGTGGTGCCGCGCCGCCACGAACAGGCTGGCATTCCGCACTGGCCCGAGGCCATGGTCGCCGGCCCGTGATCAAGCGGAACGGGGCGGCGAAGACGCGGCACGCCGGGCGCGCCCGTTACCTCTACTGTGAACGGATGCCGAGGGCGCGGTCCATGCGGCGGAGAAGATACACGGCGCGTTGCGCATCCCGGTCGAAGTCGATGGCCAGCATCTCGCCATCGATGGCAGTATCGGCATCGCCCTCTACCCGGAGCACGGTCAGGATGCCATGACGCTGTTACGGCATGTTAATGTGGCGATGTACCGTGTTGTTTCCATCAGAGACACGGAGGTAAGGAGCTTTCCTCATACAATTCGGCACCCGAGCACTCATCGCCGTCGCCATACTGTCCAGGCTCAATCCGTTAGCCTACGGCGCAAGTCCAGCAGCGTTCAATCATGTCCACGGCTCGGTGGACGCGTCGCGGATGGCTCGCATCCTCCACATCGCAGCGCTCCGGCGATGCGGGAGCGCCGGTATCGAAATTGCAGAAGTAGATTCCTTCGGAGCTGCTGGGCATGCAGTAGTGACATACCGCCTTCAGAACATCACTCAACAGCCGTGTATGCTTCGTGGCTATCCTCGTGTCCGCCTGCTCGACCAGAGCTTCGCGCCTCTACCAACGCAACTCCATCAGGGTGACGGCTATTTGACCCATGAGCGTCCACAGAGCGTTGAACTCACGTCGGGAGGGCATGCTGTGTTCCGGCTGGAGTTCCTAGACGTCCAGATACAAGTACGCGGATGGGCCTACCGCCATGTCCCGTATCTATTCGTCTTCCTACCCGATACAAAGCTTCCGATAGTGACGATTTCGGACAGTCGAGCAATGACCTTTACTCCTTGCAGCCCAGTTGTGTCGGTATCGTCATTCCACCAGCGCTGATAACCCGCCGGCTTCCCACGTCTCAAGAAACGACCGGGCCTGGTGAAAAAGTGCCTCCCGACCTTCGCGTCATGGCTGACCGTGCTCTGGCTCTGCCCTCCCCGGCCCCGTCGAGGAGTCGACCTGAAGACTTCCCCTTCGATGCAGGGCGTCCCAGGCGACGAGATCGCGTCGTTCACTCAGGTCATGCCATCGCTCAAGGAGGGTGTCGGACAACTCCTCCCAGACAGCGTAGAAGGCGGCACGCTCCTCACGACTCAGGTGAGGGTGGCGCATCACTCGTGCCAGCGCGAGTTCTAGGTCGTCAGGACTCGCGGCAGTCAGAGCATCCTCGATTAGGCTTATGAGGTCCGCATCGCCAGCCGTCATGTCCCCTATCCCGTGCTCCGGCGTCCCAGTGCATGCCGGATGGGTCGAGTGTACCGGATCACTGGACCCGTGCACCTAGAAGGTCTCCCGCCTCTATGCTTGGTCCGCAGAAGTCCCGTAGGCTTGACCGTCCGACTCTTACCTCCGTGGACGCTCTTGTCCCCGCCAATCACTTCTACCGTCATCTTGACGCAGCCCTCGATCTGCCCTTCGTCCGGGACTGGGTCAAGGATCGCTACGCCGACCGCGGTCGCCCCTCCATCGATCCGGCCGTCTTCTTCCGGTTCCATCTCATCATGTTCTTCGAAGGCATCCGCTCGGAGCGTCAGCTCGTCGAGACGGCCTCCCTCAACCTCGCACACCGCTGGTACCTCGGCTACAACCTCGATGAGCCTCTTCCTGATCGCACCAGCTTGATCAAGATCCGCCACCGCCTCGGTCTCGACACCTTCCGCCGCTTCTTCGAGCACATCGTCGATCTCTGTGAGGCTGACGGTCTCATTCGGGGCAGGGAGGTGCTGGTCGATGCCACTAAGGTGCCGGGGAACGCCTCAAAGGACTCCCTCGTACCCCGCCTGAAAGAGGTGGTCGACGATCACCTGGTGGAACTCTTCGACGATGGTCACCGTGCCGAGAGTGGGAGCGAGGGTGATGCACAGTCGGCGGCATCGACCGCCGACGCGCCTCCGCTTCTCCATCCGGAGGCGCGTCCCGAACTTGCCCAGGAGACCGCGAAGCGGTGGGACGTGCTTGAGGAATGTCGCCTCGACCCGGATCGACCCGCCCCCTCCGCCTATGAACGGTTGTCGTCTCGCAAGGTCAGCCGGACCGATCCCGATGCCACGGCCATGTCCATGCGAGACGGCAGGACAGCACTGGGCTACCAGGTCCACTACCTGGTCGATGGTGGCACCGCCCGGATCATCCCCCACTGCCTCGTTACGCCCGGTGATGTGATGGAAAACCAGCCCTTCCTCGATCAGTTCCGGCGGACGCTCTTTCGGCGCAAACTCCACCCCAAACGGGTGATCGCGGATACCACCTATGGCACCGCAGAGATCATCCGAGCCGTCGAGGAAGCAGGCATCGCGATGTACACGCCGCTACCCGACTGGGATCGCCCGTACCGCTACTTCCCGACCTCGCGTTTCACGTACGACGTCGAGGAGGATGTCTATCACTGTCCGAACAACGAGATCTTGCGACTCCGATGGACCGATGAGAAGCGGCAGCTCAAGCAGTACCGGGCTCGACCCGCAGCCTGTAAAGCCTGCCCATTGCGAGAGCAGTGCACGGCCAACAAGCAGGGCAGGATCGTCTATCGCTCCTGTCACGCCGAGCTCTTGGATCGGGTGCGGGCTCGGCACGGCACCCCTGCCTACGAGCGGGCGATGTGGAAGCGGAGCATCTGGCTTGAAGGGTTGTTCGCCGAAGCCAAGCAGTGGCACGGCCTGCACAGGTTCCGGCTGCGACGACTGGCAAACGTCAACATCCAGGGCGTGATGATTGCCGCCGGTCAGAACCTGAAACGCTGGTTCCGGGCGACCGGATGGGGACGGAGAAGCTTCCCAGGAGGTGCAGTTGCAGCATTCCCATTCCTCTTGGTGCCTTTGCCGTGGTCTTGATGACATCCAGTCGGCCTGCCTCTACATACCAGCGGCCGCTACCGGCAAGAGTCGAGATGCCTTTTTTCACCACGCCCGACCGTTTAATGAGATGAAGACTGGTCTCAGTACGAGCTTCACTTCCTGATCCGGCGCTTGAATGCTTCCGCGGCGGCTCGTGCGCGATGTCCAGGTCTCTCGCGGTCTGGGTGACGCTGCGCTCACCGTTTTTCGCCAAGCTTACTTCTTCTGCTTTGAACTCGGGCGCGTACCACCCTATGTGATTCGGCATCTGGACCTCATCTCCTGGGATGATCCTCGTCTTAGGTCTTTAGTGTCGACCGAACCGGAGTCAGTTCAGTGTCTCCGCAGCAACAGCCTGTCACGATAACGGAATCAATCGGGGGTTACCAAGGAGTGCATTGCGGCGTTGTACAGAGTAGATGATCAAGAGAAGGAAACCCGCCATGAAGCCATTCGTTCTTACCTCGGCCCTCGTCGCACTACTTAGCGGCGCTGTACTCTCAGCAACCATGCCAACGTATGCTCGCACTCAGGCTCTAGAGTCCGCACAATTGGCTCCCGCCCACGGCTACTGTTGTTTGCCGTCCCAGGTCGCGAAAGGGGAAAAGCTCTTGCCGGTGCGACCGGTGAACCCGCAATCGGTTGTTCGATCTGTGACCCATCTGAGGCTGGTGAACTTTCAGATCACCACGGTCGGCGGAAACCGCTCTGTTCATAGGCCGAGCGGGCGTAACACGATTCAGTACGACTTCGGCTATGTCGCCGCAACCACTGGTACCCTGTATGTTCATCACCGTCCTCGCTACGTCCGAGTGATCGAGACCGTGGAGCAGCGCAGAGCAAGCGGAGTCTCCATCACGCCGCTTCTCGGCGGAGCCGATGCTGCTGCCATTCCCGCTGGCTTCTACAATCCGTGGGTTCTGGTGGTCGCCCAACCGCAGCGCCACTTAACCTTCTTTATCGAGAGCAACATCCCTCGTAACCGCCTTCGTCTCCTTGGCGATCTCCTTGGCGATCTCCTTGTCGCCAGGGCAAAGGCAGGGTGAACAGTGAATGGGATTATTTTATACTCGGAAGCGATCGGTAGCGAGGTGCATCTGGATGGCGCGGGTAATTGTTCTACTGCTCATGGCATTCACCGTGTGGACCACAAGTCCTGCACACGTTGTGGCTAAAACAACGCAAAGGGCGCCGCAGGTTTCTCCTGCCCCGCAGACGACGACCACCACGTACAAGCACACCAAGACGATCGTACGATCGTTCTTTCGTGCGTACAACAGGCACGACCTCCACGCTGTGCTCACCATGGTGACACCGTCCGTTCGCTACACCGACTGTGATTGGACGACGCAACAGGTACGTGTTGCCATTGGAAAAGCCGAATTGAAAAAACTGTTCCAGAGCGAGTTCGTGGACAAACAGCAGTTTCTTCAGCTGAGCGTGGTTGCGAGTAATCCAAACCAGCGCTACGTTGCCGGAGCGCAATTCCTGCAGACAACCCGCTCGATGCAGACGCAGGGGATGGCTCCTCAAGCAGGCGGCTTTAAGATCGTTTTGCAGTCCCCGGGCTTTGCACAGATTCGGTTCTTTGCCGGTATCGGACCAACCCGCTGCAAGCGCTGAGGTCTGACCGCGAACGCGGGTGCGGGGCGTCGTGGCTGCAGCGAACTCTTTGCCTACTTCAGGATCTGCTTGAGAGTAGGGCGATTACGCACACTCCCGGGCCCGCTCTGGGTGGCATGGAAGAGCAGGGTGGTGATGGTTCGATCGAGAACGGACTGGAGACCATAAGCGCCAGCATTGGGTTCTTGCAGGCGGCCCGTGCAACGTCCCGCACTCCCGGAATCACCGGCGAAACATCGATATCTGTCACCGACGTGGTCCGACGCTGGAACCTGAGAGCAACGATGCAATATGTGCTACAAGCCCTGAACCGGCCGGTTAGCCGCGAGGTAATGCGTGGACCAATAGTTACCGTCTTTCGGATCGTTCGTGAATGCTGTTACCGTGACGCCGTACCTATAGTACTCAGCGTGAACAAAGGTGCCGTTGCCCACGTAGATGCCGATATGTGAGAGTCCCGCCCATATCGTGTTCTTGAAGAACACCAAGTCACCAGCCCGCAACTCTGACATCGGAACCTGAGGGGCATAGTCCAGCGACTTTTGCAGATCACGCGGCAACCGAATTCCGTTCTGACGGTAGACGTAGGACACGAACCCGATTGGACTGAAGCCGGTCTTGGGTTTCGTCCCGTTCGGCGAATACCGGTAGCCGACATACTTGAGGGCGGACTGCACGATTGCCGCACCGGATACGGTTTGGATGGTCGCGGCTGATGCGCGAGGCGCGCGAATCGTTACCGAAGGTCCAATGCCGGCACCAGCCACTGATCCTGCGAGAACAATCGCAAGAGCCAACGTCATCTTCTTCATGGGTCGCCTCCTTGTGACACGTGCGTGTCGGACAAGAAGACGCAAAGACGCCGTTGGCAACCAGCACGCAGGTTGCCCTTACTCTAGCACAGTCACTGCGTGCGCTCAACTACAGCGCGTCGACCCCGATGGTCACATTTTGCGAGAATTCGCGCGCCGAGCACCCGTACTGCCATGGCGACGTTCGACTGGTCCATGCCAGTGAGCGGGTCGCAGACCGGGAACTAGGGTCGCTGCCTCGCGCCTCGACACGAACATGACCACGAGACGGTTGTTCGCTGAGCCCACGTATGATCTGGCTATGGTCGCGTTGCTTCGCCAGAGAAACTACGCCTTGCTGCAGACCTCGCCAAAACCTCCTTTACACATACGTGCTATTTCCGCGGCCGAAAAACCGGCCGGAGGCGAGCCCACTCCAAGGCTTCAGCACTGCGGGAATTGGCGCTAGCTGGCCGTTATCAGCCAGCAGCAGGTTCCCAGCCGCTGGCGCAATACCTGCGTTTTTCGGCCATCGATGTGGCAGCTATGTGGATACCAAGCTCTGGCGAGGTGTGGCCTTGCTGTGGTCCTCTGCCACGATCTCCGCGCGCGACAACTGGCTGCTCGTCGCGGCTCTTCCCTATTACGTGTACTCGACCACTGGATCGACCCTGGCGGCGGGTGTGTGATTGACGTTCCAGCAAGAGTGGTAGCATCGTGCTACGGGAGAAGAGTGCGTCTCGTCAAACGACCGAGTCTGTTGAAAAAGATCGAGGGTAGACTCAGGGCACCCGGTTGACTGTATTCCTCGCCGGTGGAGCGCCTCAAGCTGGATACTCACTGCACGCCGAAACACGCGAGCTGGCTCAACGGGAACGAGATTGAAATCAGCCGCCCTCTCCGCTCGATGCCCTCAGCCACTGAAGGAAGAATGAGCCGCCAGATCATCGGTGTTATCGACTGGCTGGCAGCGAAAAGGGCTCGCCAGTCGCTATGCCATCAGGAAGTTCCAATTCGGGCACTGCTCCGTGAGGAACGTCCTTATCTGGTTCCAGTCTTCTCGCTCTAGCGGTTGCGGCGGAACGACCATCGGCTGCTGATCGATAACATCGAACCCCCATCGGAAGGCAGCGACATAGCCGACATCACATGCACTTGTTAATGTGGGGCACACCGTGAGGAAGGCATCCGCCCGCCACGTAATAGTGGAACCGGGCAACGCATCCACTGCTGGCGCGTCGAACAGGACTGGGAGATAGCCGAAGGCGCTGTACGGTGTATCAAGACTTTCAAACGCTCCGAACTTGTCCAGGAGATGAAAGCTCTTACCAGACGGCTGAGCGCAAATGGACAGTGTCTGAATCCAGCCGAACTCAGCGTTGTAGCCTTCACCGTCAAACGTGAGAATGGCGTGCATGATTGGAAACCCGCGCACACGATCCAACGCCATGGGAAGATTGAGTTTGTCCAATCCCCATGTCGAGGGATCCTCGTTCACATCACAGTGCACGTCGATCTGACCTATGTACCCGCGCAAATGAAAGGGAACGCACAGTTCCGGCATGCCACGCATATCTCACCTCCCTGGGATCACCGTAATGTCTGACCCAAGGGACGAGTCAACCCCTTAGTCCCATCCGTACTGCCATCGATCGGCCGCAAGTGGTCCATGCAGAGGGTGATGGCGCTAGCCACTTCGGTCAGTGAGAGCCGTGTTGCGAGTGTGCAATGCGGCTCCCAGGCGTTGGGCTGCAGGTGCTCAGGATATAAGGGCGATCCCCAGGCGCTCGACGCGGACTCGTGCACCTCATGGTGCGCGGACGTCATGCGCGGCGCAAGGAACACTGTTCCCGTTTCGACAAAGACGCCCACGGAGTGGAAGTGAAGAGGAATGGCAGCTCTCCTTGCCGTCAGGCCAGGCAATGCAGCGCAGACGGCCGGCAAATCGCCAGTTTCGTACGCCGCCATGGTTATGTGTGGCCGATGCCTGGGAAGAACGGCTTCATCGATGCCGCCATCACCGAGGAGTTTCCAGAGATCCCGGATGGCGCGCTCCGTCTCCTCGTCAAAGCGAAGGGTCAGAAAAACGGCTAGCATGGTCGTTCGAGCTTTCTTTTCGGGCGTGCCAGGTATCGAGGAGGAACTGCGCCACAGTCGAAGCTGCGTTGAAGGCGAGCCGGGCGTGCCTTGTGGCGGCGGCGCTGGGCGCTGTGCGGCCGTGCCCCAAGCCCAATTCATTCCGAAGTTCGGCCAAACGCTGAACTGTGGTGACAAGTGCGCGCAGGACGCCCTGGGCTGCTTGACTCCCCTGGGCACTGGTGGGGACGGCCTCTGCTTTGAGCTTGAGTGCGTCTGCCACCTTCTTATAGAGTTCCAGGAGATCGTCCTTCCTGCTGTACTCGATTGAGTAGTCATCCAGAATGACCTTGCATGCTGACTCCACCAGCTCTTTGGACGATCCGATGGCGGCAGCTGGGTCAGAGCCTAAGCCAGCATCAATACGGCGGAGATGCTCTTCAAACGCTTGAGGATCGCGTAGGCGCTGGTACTGCCTCAATGGTAGTCCACCGCTGAGCTCCTGAGGTCCCGATGATCGGCGCGCTTCGAAAACTGGCCGCCCAGAGATCTGACTCGTTGGTATCAGCCTCCACCCATCAGCACCAAGCTGCTGATTGAAGAACTGCACGAGCCGGTCTACGTCCTCTCTGTCGGATCGAACCTCTGGATGGACCACTTCGCACAGAAAACTGAGGAAGATCTTGTCCTGCCCCGCCTTCAACTGTAACCGAGGGTCACTGAAGATCCAGTCGTCATCCCAGTCGACGTTGTAGACGCGGTGCTGGAGCATGTCGCCAGACGCGTTGGGGAACCGGTCGTCAGTTGACGGCAGCGCATCCATGTCGCAGATGCGCCTGAGGAACTCCAATTCGTCGAGACGGCCCCACCACTTGATCTTCTTCTCAGTGAAGTAATCGAAGATCTCGCGGCGAGTTAAGGAAGTGATTGTTTCTTTCAGCTGAAGTGCTCTCACCGTCTTGCTCATTTGCGACAGTTTCTTGACTGTCTAAAATATATGGCCAAGCGTGTTGAAAAACCCACCGCCTGAAAGATGCGGGCCGGAACGGCTACTCCGGTGAGGCAGGAAATACTCACGATCTGCTCCAAACCCGTGATGGCCGCTCCCCGTCAATGGAGAGAGTTTTTAGTCAAGCCATTCCTTCCTCATCAATCCATCTCATAATCATCGTTTCATCCCTTGCAATGCCAGTGGTTTTGTGAGACGATCAGGTCATGATTGTTGGTTATGCCCGAGTTTCCACCGATGACCAGACACTCGCCCTCCAGCTCGATGCTTTGCAAGAAGTGGGATGCGAGACGGTCTTCCGCGACACCATCAGTGGCACCAAGACCGAACGGCCTGGTCTCACCAAAGCGCTCGACCATGTCCGGAATGGCGACATGCTGGTGGTCTGGCGCTTGGATCGGCTGGGTCGTTCTCTCTCCCACCTGATCGAACTCATTCAGACGCTAGAAGGTCGTGGCGTGGGGTTCAAGAGCCTCACCGAGCAGATCGATACCACGACCTCTGGCGGGAAGCTGATCTTCCATATCTTTGGTGCACTGGCGGAGTTTGAGCGCAACCTAATTCGGGAGCGAACCATGGCCGGTTTACAAGCAGCCCGAGCTCGCGGACGGAAAGGTGGCCGGCCCAGGAAGCCCAACACGGATACCAAGATCGTCATGGCCAAACGGCTGCATGCCGATCCGAACAACTCGATCGCCGATATCTGCAAGACACTCGGGGTCTCTCGTGCCACCTTAAACAGAAACCTTGCAGCAGGAGAGCCTGGATCATCTGGCGAGGTTTGAAAAGCACATGAAGCGCGGTGTTCCAGAGAAGGCAAACGCGCCGGGTCGCTTCACGTGTGAAGTGACCTTACTGAGAACGGGCGGGCGATTCCCCTTTTTCACGTTCCCAGATTTGACGATCTTCTCGATTTCTTCTGGCGTGAGCCTTGAGCTGGCCCCTCAGCCAGACCGCTCGGGTCGACAAGGTGCGCGAGATTAGCACCTGCGTGTCCATATCCGCCACCGGCAGCGCTGCTGGTGGCTTAGGTCCCGCGTAAATGGGGTTGAGCGCACCCCCTCATAGTCGGGATGCTAGTGTCTGATTCGCTCAGCTCCAGCTCATTCATTCCCACCACGAGTGTCCCGTCTGACGCGTTCAGCCTCGTCACGCTTGCCTTGCTTCTCAAGCACATAGAGGAGACCTAAGGCGACTTGGGGTTCTCCAACCTGTTCGATTGCAGCGCGGAGTACAGGTTCGGCTTCAGCATATTTCCCGAGCAGTAGCAGTAGACGTCCCAACTTCCCGCCAGCGCGTTCCACCCCTCTTCTGAGAGCGAGACCTAGCTGTTCCTCCGCCTCTTTAAATAGACTGCGCGAAACGAGAATTGCAGCATACTCAACCCGCGCCTCATCACACCCTAGAGCGATGGCAGAGACGAGACGGTTCTCAGCGTCCTTGAGGTTTCCTGCGTCCAACAAAAGCAGCCCCAGCCGGTAGTGGATGTCCGGCGGATCGAACCCAGAGCGCTCACACGCCTCCAGCTGTTCCCGCACATTCTCCACGTCCAGGAATTCATCGGCCAGCAAAATGCTCAGGTGCAACCGCGCCTGGTCCAGGTTCTGTGCTATGGCGTTGCGGTAGCATTCTTGTGCATCCACGACAAGCCCGATATCGAGGTACAGATCCCCCAGCGACACGAGAGACATTACGTCGCCCTGCTCAATTGCCTCCTTTAATTCGCGTTCTGCGTCAACCACATGACCCATTTCTCCCAAGAGAACACCAAGGTTGCGCTGGGCAATGACATCGCCCAACGACGCGCCCCGGCGGTACAGCGAGAGCGCCTCGTCCTTTCTGTTTGTGTGATCCAGGAGCAGACCAGCATTGGCGTAGGCATTGACATCTCCGAGGCTCATGGCCCACCGATATATCTGCTCTGCCTCGTGTTGACGGTCACCTTGATTCGCAAGTAAGAGCGACCGGCAATAGGCTGACAGGATAGGGAGCCCAGGAGAGAGAACAGGCCGGGCACCGACGATCATGGAGTACCACCACCGTGATCGAGGATTCCCATGCCTGTGCTTCCAGCTTCCCTGTTCGAGCCCCTCTGGGTCCAGTTCTCCGCCTTGCTGCCCGAGCGTCCCCGTGTCGTTCCTACCCATCCCCTCGGCTGTCACCGGGGGCGGATCGCCGATCGCCTGGTCTTTGAGCATGTGATCGCCGCCCTGGTCCATGGCTCGGGCTACGAACGGATCGCCACGCCCGGCTGTTCGGATCGCACCATTCGGCGGCGGCTGCGGGACTGGGCTGCGTTGGGGCTGGCCGAACAGGTGCATCGCCTGACGCTCGAGGCGTACGAGCGCATGATTGGACTGGACCTGGAGGACCTGGCAGTCCATGGCTGCATCACCAAGGCGCCTTCGGGTGGAGAGGTGGCGGGACGCTCTCCGGTCGATCGGGGCAAGCAGGGCCTGAAGCGCTCCGTGCTGACCGAGGGAGCGGGCATTCCCCTCGCGGTGGTCCCGGCTGGCGCCAACCGTCATGATGCGCCCTTGCTGCCGGCCACGCTTGCTGGCCTGGAGAAGGTTGCCGCCCTCACCGACGCCGAGGCCGGGACCATCCACCTGGATCAGGGCTATGCCGGCAGTCCCACCCGCGCTCTGCTCGACGAGCTGGGTCTGGACGGAGCCATCGCCCGCAAGGGGGTGCCGGCACCACGGCAGGCGGGATGTCGCTGGACGGTGGAACGGACGCACAGTTGGATGAACGGGTACGGCAAGCTGCGCCGCTGCACCGAGAAGCGGCGCAGCATCGTCGAGTTCTACCTGTTCTTGGCGGCAGCCCTGGTCGTACTCCGCCGTCTCATCCAGGAGGCCCGCCTCCGCTACCGCTGGCCCACCCGGCCGACCACCCGTCGCCTCAAGTAGTGCCTATTGCCGGTCGCTCTTAGCCTCATGGAGTTGCATCGGTTTCGTGGACGATTGATGAGAGCGTAACGGATGCAACTCCATGCACCATCGCAAACCGAAAGCCGATCATGGCGCTGCCTCCACTTCTTCTCGAGTAGCGGGCTTGGAGGAAGCCTCATCTACCTCTAGGTACCGATACAGCGTGGCGCGAGACACCCCCAGCGTCTTGCAGATATCAGCAATCGAGTTGCTCTTGTCTGCATGGAGGCGCCTGGCCATCACAATCTTAGTATCGGTGTTCGGCTTCTTGGGCCGGCCACCCATCCGCCCTCGTGCACGGGCCGCGGCAACAGACCTCGCCACGTGATGCTTTACACATAGTTGCTGTATCGGTGGCGAACCTCGTACCGTAGCAGCACCACCTCATGCTGTAGGCGAGGAATGCCTGGTCCAAAACGCCAACGCGTGGCCCCCACCGACGATTGGCAGCAGCTCCAGCTTCGGCTGCTCTGGCCGGAGCAGATTGCGTATGAGCTGATTCGCCCGGTTGTGCTCTTCGGCCATTCTTCAGCCGCGCGCGCATGAGACTGGTACCGCCGCTCGTACACTCCACCGCAAGGCTGACCGCTTCGACAGCTATGGGATGACCAGCCTGTTCGCCGATTTCAGAGAGCCGAAACAGACGGATCGCCGGAGCTTGCCCCCGAACCTGCGGCAGCTTCTCGTCGATCGGAAGACCGAATACCCTGCCTTCACGCCCCATGAGC
>JAABUH010002467.1_pt1 | contig 17728 bp, 20 predicted proteins | sample 5559121 | NCBI WGS metagenome assembly JAABUH01 (sample SAMN10711871, study PRJNA513364) | rock metagenome | isolation source: Antarctica rocks | place: Antarctica: Victoria Land, Battleship Promontory nord | collected 2015-12-28
CACCGCACGCAAAACTTCTTTCTGTGCTGCTGCCATCGTTGCTCTCCCTTCGTCCACCACAGCGTAGGACGCCAGCATCCTTCATTGCAAGATATTTGCAGCGTGACCCACTAGCGACAATGCTTTTCATCGCCGACATCCACATGACGGGAGGGCTGAGCCATGACAGTCGAGGACCACTATGCGGTTCGAGCGGGGACGGCCACTGGCCCGCCGTACCAACTCCATGCACCAGACGGCAGCCCCGTCATGGCCGTCAGCGACTATCTCCAGGACCTGGTCGCCACGGACTGCAGCCAGGCAACGATCAAGGCGTATGCCTATGCCCTGCTCGACTGGTTTCGCTTCCTTTATACGATCAAGGTGGCGTGGCAGGAGGCACGCTCCGAGCACGTCCGTGACTACGTACTGCAGCTCCGGTCGGCGGATAATCCCTACCGTCATCGTCAGCGTCCTGATGCCCCGATAGCCGGCACGCTCAATCCCCGCACGGGAAAGCCCTCGCTGGCGGCTGGCTATGCGCCGGCGACGATTAACCATCGACTGAGCGTCATTGCCCAGTACTACGAGTACCACCGCGTGCGCGATAGCGGCCCGCGCCTCAACCCGGTGGTAGGACCACGCGCGGCTTCACGCCCAAACGCACATCATGCCTTCGACGATCCCTGGATCCATGCACGGCGTGCTCCGTACCGACAGAAGCAACCGACTGGACTGCCGCGCGCCATCAGCGATGAACTCTGGCAGGAGGTCTTTGGTTGCCTGACCAGCAATCGAGACCGGGCGATCTTCTGTCAACTGCTCTCTTCGGGGAGTCGCGCCGGCGAACTCCTGGGCATGACCGAGCAGGATGTGGACTGGGGGCGGCAGTCGGTCCGGCTGATTACCAAAGGGACCAGGGTAGCGCAGTGGGTTGCCGCCTCACCCGACACCTTCCGGTGGCTGCGGCTCTATCTCGTCGAACGGGGCGAGATGTCGGCGGGAGAACCGCTGTGGTGGACGCTGCGCTCGCCACGCCAACCGCTCACCTATCAAGCCCTCCGAAAGACGCTGACTCGTATCAATGAGCGATTGGGAACCAATCTGGTGCTCCACGACTTCCGGCATACCTGCGCCCTACGGCTGGCGAGCGATCCAGCCGTCTCCCTGGTCCATGTCCAGGCACATCTCCGGCACAAGCACATCACCACCACCGAACGCTACCTGCACGCCTGTCCGGAGGACGTCGTCCGGAGCCTGCACGCGCACTACGACACTGATCGGTCACGCGCGGGAGAACTGAAGACAGGTGGTGGTAGTGCCGGGTGGCGCTACGACGATGATGACCTCCGCCTGCTTCTGGGCGGCGAAGGAGAACGCGCATGAGAACCCGCGACGAGATTGAGGCCCTGGTGGAACACCATATCCAGCGCTACTTCACCGACAAGACATCGCGGAGCCGGCGCCGCGTCGGCATCAAGAAGCTTTTGAGTTGGTTGGAATCGATCGAATATTCGAACGTCGAAGGATGTATCTGGCAGGAGCGCTGGGACCATGTGGGTGAGCCCCTGGATGACTGGCTCGCCGCCGCTGGAGCGGTGACATACAACCAACGAGCCACACTCTCCTTGGCCCTCCAAACGCTCATGCTCGAGGGCATCATCCGGCCAAGTTATGCCTGGCTCCTGCGAAACCCACAACACAAGCTCTACGAGAAGCTCCGAGTGACCACGGAGAAGGAGCGCTTCGATCAGCTCCTGGCGGCGGCCTCCACTGCTACGGTCAGTGCGGCCACAGTGAAGCAGGCGCAGATCGTCCTGGGGAAGATCTGCGTGCATACGGGAAAGCACCCGCACGAGATCACCACGGCCGATCTCGTGGAGTTCGGGGCTGCCGCGAGTGCCATCGGGCGATTCGCCTACGGCGTCCGGGTAGCGCATCAGCTCCTCCGTCAGGTGGGCTGGATTACCGATCCTCCACTCACCAGTGGCTATGCGACTCGTCTGCTCAAACCCACGGTTGCTGAGCTGGTCGACCGCTACGGGATCACCTGTACCGAGGTGCGCGATCTTCTGGTGCAGTACCTGACGGAGCGAGCGGTCGCGATCGACTATCCCTCGGTCCGTCAACTGACGGCCCGGCTCGCCAAGATGTTCTGGCGGGATATCGAGCTGCACCATCCGGAGGTGACCTCCATCGATCTACCGCGCCCAGTCATCGAAGAATGGCGGAAGCGGCAGGAAGTGCTGCCAGATAGCCGGCCACGCAAGGATGCGGCAGATCTGTTCCTGGTGGTACGCAGCTTCTATCTGGATCTTGCCCAGTGGGCCGGAGCCGATCCCGCGCGGTGGGGTCGCTACGTCTGTCCGAGCCCGATCTCGGCGGCCGATCTCCGGATGCATCGCAGAGCACTCCTTCACCGGCAGGCACGGATCCACGAGCGAATCCGCACGCTGCTTCCTGTCCTGCCTCGTCTCCTCGCTCACCTACGCGCACACCGGGTGTTTGCAGGGCAACTGCTCGCCGCGGCAGAGGACTGTGCTGATGGGGAGAGCGTCGTCCTCCAGGGACGAACCTACGTGCGAGTCGTCACCAAGCAGCGAACGATGAGACCGGGGCTGGGATCCATCCCGATCATGGTGCGCCGGCAGGATGTGCCCGAACCCGGGCTCATCAACTGTCGCGACGTCGAGGAGGATGCCTTCTGGGTATGGGCGGTGGTTGAGGTGTTGCGGCTCACCGGAATCCGTGTCGAAGAGCTGCTGGAGCTGACGCACCTGAGCATCAAGCGAACAATCATGTCGGATAGCCAACAGGTGTTGTTACTGCAGATTGCGCCGTCCAAGCGAGATCGGGAGCGAGTACTTCCTGTCTGTCCCGAACTCGCGCATGTCCTGGCGGCGATCGTCTCCCGGATCCGAACGGACGTGGGCCGCGTTCCGGTGGTCGAGCGGTTTGATCCGCTGGAGAAGATCATGAGTGCGCCGCTGCCCTACCTGTTCCAACGCCAGTGGCGCTCGCAGGGCGCTGTCATGAACCCGGGGACCGTGGCAGCCCTCGTCACAAAAGCGTGCCGGCGTGCCGAGCTCATGGACCCAACGGGAGCAGCGCTCAGGCTGACGCCACACGACTTCCGGCGCTTCTTTGCGACTGAGGCGGTCAATGGTGGGCTCCCGATCCACATCGCGGCGAAGCTGCTCGGCCATCTCGATCTGAACACGACCAAGGGCTATGTTGCGGTGTATCCAGAGGAGGTCATTCGGCAGTACCAGGGACATCTTCTCCGGCGCCGAGGGAGTCGGCCCGCCATCGAATATCGTGAGCCCTCTGAGCAGGAATGGGAAGAATTCTCGCATCACTTCCGGCACCGCAAGATGGCGTTGGGCGACTGCTACCGACCATACGGCACGCCCTGTCCGCACGAGCATGCCTGTGTCCGTTGCCCGATGCTCCGGATGGATCCGATGCAACTGCCGCGCTTGCTCCAGATCGAGGAGAACACCAAAACGCTGCTGGCAGAAGCACGAGAGCGCGGCTGGGATGGTGAGATCCAGGGCCTGGAGGAAACACTCCACCACCTTGGCGAGAAGAAGGCTCAGGGAGAGCGCATGCTGACATTGCCATCTTGACAGAGTAACAAGAGACGTATATCATCTCTCCTCATATGCCACGAGGAGAGTATCAGCCACGTCATGACGAATCGCAGCAGGACGACCGGGTCAAGAACGCACTTGAGACACTTGAAGCCGGGATCGATGCCATCCTCGATAGTGACCACTTCGCGGCGTACCTACGAACTATGGCGCGACTGCCCCAGTACAGCTTCGGAAATCTTGTCTTGATTCATGCGCAGCACCCGGCACCAACCATGGTGGCGGGCTACCGGCGATGGCAAGAGTTGGGCCGACAGGTCAAGAAAGCAGAGCGTGGTATCAAAATCCTGGTACCCCATATCTACCGTGGCAAACGAACTGGGGAAGGGACATCTGAGAAGGATCACGAATCGGGTGACGAGCAGGAGCCAGGAACCAAGACACTGCGTGGCTTTGGTGTTGGCACGGTGTTCGATGTCTCTCAGACCGATGGTCCACCAGTACCAGAGCCGCCACCGGTCGAGATGATCGACGGTGCGTCGGATATGGGAATGCGGCTCTATGGTGATCTCTTGGACTTCCTGGAGACGAATGGGATCTCCGTCTCTCGCGAACACACCGAGCCGGCCAATGGCTACTTCCAGCCGGCTACCAACCATGTCGCCATCGGCTACCACATTGATGGAGACCAGGCGACCAAGACGCTCACGCACGAAACCGCGCATGTGGTAGCAGGTCACACCTTGGGAATGAATGGCCAGGACATCGAGACGGTCGCCGAATCAGCGGCCTTCGTCGTCCTCACGCGGTATGGCGTGGATAGCTCCGGATACTCATTCCCGTACGTTGCCCGCTGGGCACGGGATCGTACGACCTTGAAACGCAATCTCGATACGGTCCAGCACGTGTCGTCGACGATTATTGCTGCCTTGGAAGGTGATTCCAGGACCAGTGACAAGACCGCTCGTCAGGCCCGGTGACGAGATGACGGGAGCTCGGACCCGTGACTTGACTTAGTCCATATAAGAGCGATGTTCGACGGACTATACGTGTAGAACCGTGCCATGGTGGCGAGATAGGCGGCAAAGCCCTCACTGCTGAGAATTGAGTCAATTCCCGCCTCAAGCGTCTGCAGGGCCACCTGTAGCTTGTCTTCTTGCTCTCCTTGTCCTGGTTGTGGTGCACGCTCCCCTCGTGACATAGAAAGGAGAGCATATACGCTAATTGCAATATTGTCAATAGTGTGGTAAATTGGGGCAGAAAGGGACGGCACTCTATGGCAGAACAACCCAAATCGATCGACATCAGCGATGTACCCGACATCCTCCGCTTGGCGGAAGAGGTTCGTCGTGCCGGTGAACCCCGGGTTTTGCGCCGGGATGGAGAAGACCTCGCCATGGTTGTGCCGATGCCACGTCCCAGAAAGACTCGCCTCAAGAAACCAACCGCTGCGGACTACGCGGCGTTCCGCAGTGCTGCCGGCAGCTGGGCAGATATCGATACCGACACACTGATTGAGGACATCTACCGCGCGCGTGGAGAGGGCACGCGACCGATCGATCGTCCATGAGCTATCTGGTCGACACCGACTGGATTATCAATGGGCTCCATGGGCGATCGGAGGCGCTGGCTGTTCTGGAGGAACATCGCGACGATGGGCTGGGCGTCAGTATCGTCACCCTCGGCGAAGTGTATGAAGGCGCGTACAACAACCCCGATCCGAGCGTGCACATTGCGTCATTCCAGGAGTTTCTGGCGCTCTTCACAGTCCTTCCACTGACCGAGGACACCATGCGGCACTTTGCACGGCTGCGTGCCCTCCTCCGCAAGCAGGGCAATCTCATTCCAGATCTCGATCTCCTCATTGCGGCCACTGCCGTTGAGCATGAGCTGGTCCTGTTGACACGCAATCGCCGGCATTTCGAGCGCATTCCAGATCTGCAGCTGCAGTAGTACGCGATCGCTGCTTCGGCGACGATACCGGCGCAGTACTGCCACGCTCTCTTCAGCTCAACTATTGACACGAATGCCAAAGTAGTACAAAATGAGTGTCAATGTCAAGAGACCTCCGACCGTCTTTGAATTCTCCGCTCCATCTCGATCAGAGCTCACCAAGGCCCGACTTGTCAGGTGCCCGGCACAGTCCCCATGCACGCGTTCTAGATGGGGGCGAAACTATTCATGTAATCCCCAAAGCAGTAACCGCCAGGGAATGACTCATGGCTTACGCCCCGCGCACAATCTATCTCGGCCTCCGAAGTAACACGCAGTACTTCGCCTCCAAGCAAGGCTTTATGAAGCTGGACGCGAGACTCAAGACCCTCGCCCTTCTCTACGACTGCTCCGTTGGACCGGGAGGCTCATCCGCCTGGGTCACGCCGTACCAGGATCCAGCCCAACTTAAGCCAGTTAGGACGCTGAAGAACAACTTTCGAGTCGGCTTTGCGATAACTGGCAGCGACCAATACGATCAGGTGATCAACATCCCTACTGAAAAGCGCTACCGGGCACAGTTTGAGTCGACCCTTCAGCAACTGGATGCGCTCAACCCAGACTGGCTGAGTTCCATGTCCTTTGATGCCACGGACGACATCACCAGGGAGGCTGATAATCTCGCCAACACGTGGATACGGCAAGACTCTAATCTCCTGACTGACTTTATGCCGGAGGCTTCCCACTGGCTTCGCGACGTAGTGATCAAAAGCCTTTACATTGACTTGGCCCGCGCGTATCTGAGCGACGTTGATGTTGCCCTTGATGGCTGTCACTCGGCACTGATCGGTCGGAAGGTTGCGACAGATCACATTGAGGAATCTGCCAATGGTAAACGTACTCTCCGGCTATTGCTCCCGAATGTAGCAGTGTTGAGTTGGGAAGATATCAACGATCTGCGCAAAGACATTGGTATCAGCAATCTGCGCGAGAAGTTGAGCGAATTCGATGCCGCCGGCGGCTCGGACGACGACCTATTGCGACGCGCGAACGAGGAGTACCAGGACTACATGGAAGGGCACCGCCCGCGCTGGAGCAAATTTGTTGCCGCCATCAACTGGAGCCTTCTGGGTTTCACACCTCTGTCCCCTGCCGCCGCTGTTGCGCAACCGATCTTGACCGGGAACGCCGTGCGCAAAGCTCAGAAGCACTGGACCGCATCGTTTATGCGAGTTCGTCGCTATATCGAGAAGCAAACTGAGAAGCGAGCGTAAAACCTTGGCCCACTCCTACGTGCCGCCATCAGAACTGGGGCGTGACAACGTAGGTAAAGATGCCTTGGTAAAGGCCTGCCGGTGTGGTGCCAGTAATGGTTGCGGCGTATTCAACCGTGGTCACGTCCGCCGAAACAACGCCATTGGCCATTGCAAGAACGTCGGAGAAGCCAGTTGAGCCGGTGTTCCAAGGGTTCTCAAAGAGACTGCCGAAGCCTATCGTCCCAGATCTGTTACTCGTCTTCGACCAGCACCATTGCGCGGCTGTGGCGAAGGCCTACGAGGGTTGTTGCCCCTTGCTGAATCCGGTGGCGACGAAGAAGCAGGAACGCAAGCACGGTACCGGCAACCTGGAAGGGGGCTCACATGCGGATGGTGATACCCGCGTTGACGCTGCGTCTAGTAGCGAGCGCACCACGAGGGGCGGAGCGTCTCATCATTGCGCCAGTCGACCGGTCATCGTTCATGGCTCCCCTCAAGGCTGGCCAGTTTCTGTTGGTGAATGCTGACAATGACGACCGGAGCGAGCTGCGCATCATTCTTGAGGTCGGTGAGCGATACGTTCGAGTGGCACCCCTCGAACACTGCCATGCCGCGGCGACCATTGTCTGTCGTCCGCCGCAGGTGCGTCTTACTCGGGGCCACTACCGGCTCCGAGTCGATTGACCAAGTGGGTAGTAACATACACAATGAAAGAGGCAATGACCTGGAGGCACAGCGGCATGCAGCGAGCACGACGATTCTGGATAGTGGTCAGCATGGTTTCGCTCGCGCTGGTCATGTTGGTAATTGGCATCATTCAGGTGACCAGGGTAACCGCCGGCTCGCGGGCCGAGGAGCACGAAAACGAAGTGGTAGTCTACCGCAACGGTCAGGCATGTGGCGTCGAGCGCTGGAGTGTGAAAACCGGCACGGACGCCGGCGCACGATCAATCCATCTGGGCTACCACTTTCCCACGGCAATCAGTCGATTAAGCGCCCTTACCGCCCCGAGTTCCCTACCGACCAGCAGTCGTGTCCGTCCGGTGGAGACGACGGTGTACACCCTCACCGGGACCTTGCTGCGCTACAAGGAAGAGCAGGACAGTGACTATCACCTGGTGATCAGCGATGGCCAGCACACCATGATTGCTGAGATTCCCGCCAGCTACTGTGTCGGCGCGAACAGCCCGCTGGCCGCAGGGATTAAACGCGCCCGGGCGCAATTTACCCAGCGATACCATCCCTCACCGGATCATTTTCTGTATACCCATGCGAAGGTGCAGATCACCGGCGTGGGGTTCTTTGATTTTCTGCATGGCCAATCCGGTGTCGCTCCCAATGGCATTGAGTTGCATCCGGTACTCGACATCCAGTTCGGCGCCAATGTGAAATCGTCACCCACGCCGAAGCCGGGACCTCCCCTGCCTCCGGCATCGAGCCACGGCACGTTCACTCTGCGCGCGTATGTGTCGCCCAGCAGCATGCCGTACAACGCCTATCCGACGCTGTATGGCCAAACGGTTCCCGGCGCGAGCTGCACCGCCTCGGTGGCCTACTCGACTGGCCGCTCTCCACGATCGTTTGATGGATCGGCACGCGCCGCCGGGGGCAACGGCTTGGTGAGCCGGAACTGGCATGAAGAGACCAGAGGGTCGGGCGGGACAGGGACCGTGCAGTGCAGCTACCGTGGTCACTCGAAGACTGCGCAGGCCAGGTTTAGCGTGACCGGGTAGCGTGAATCGACTCTCCGAGCCGATTGTGGCGCGAGGACACTCGAATCAGTCCTTCAGCTCCCTGCTTTCGCTGTTATTTCTGGCGCTAACTCCTCACCCTATAAGGGCATACAGGCAACCGAATCAGTACCATAGTAGACCCCGAACAGCGAGAGATCGCTCCTGCTCACAGCGTGAGGCGTATCGGTAGGCAGGACTGCGGGCTGGAGTGTACTCAGCATATATTGCACGCCCGCCCCAAACATGAGCTCAAAGTGCTCCTGCATCGCGTTCCTTCCATCGGGGGCTTGCAGGAACCTTTGGAGGAAACTTCGGGAGTAACGAAAGTAGAGATACAGGGCTCTCTGGAGGACTGCTCGGATGGGCGGCGGGGGCTCATGGTGCACGAACTCCTTAAGTGACTTCGCCGCCTTCGACTCTGCGCGCGGCCAGCCATCCTGGCGCGTAGAGCCAACTCCTACAAGGCTGCGGATCATGCCTATGAACACCAACCGCTGCGCAGTGCGACCTTCATCGGAATCGGGTGACGTGACGACTGCAGTGGTTGCTTCGGCCTGGCGCATGATTTGATCCGTCCAACTATCGAGTCGTGCGGTAAATTCGGGACCATCGATCGCCTTCAGCCAGATAGCACGTTCCTCAGTGCTCGACATCTTATCGCGCTTCACAGGATTCATTGCTGCTATCTCCATCCCAATGCTCTGAGTCACTCGCCATAGAGAACGACGGCTGCCCAACAACCTAACCGGCTAGGGAGAGCATAACGAAGGCAGAGCAGTGGCGCAATCGCAAGCCATAGAAAGCTGCGTAATAGGTCTGATATAGCCGAGTCAGTCTGGGCTTGCATCAGTTTGGTGGACACCCTGAAGCTTGGAGACCACGCGTCTCAGCAACGAGGTCCCCATGGGGAACGAGTCCCCGCGATATGCTCCCGAGTTCCGTGAAGAAGCGGTCCGTCTGACATACACGAGCGGCAAGTCCGTGGCCGCGATTGCCCGGCTAAAACGAGACACTGCCAGCTGGTACCCATAATTGGGGATTCTGGGAACCTTTGCAGTGCTTGCGTTCGCCGATCAATGACAGTATGCTGCTGTCGTGAATTCACAGGATGGGCCTTCAGACTTGGCATCCCAAATCGAGCGTCTTGCCAAACTCCGAAAGGACGGCTTACTCGACCAAGAGCAGTTCGATAGCCTGGTCGCTAAGCTCTCCCTCGCAGGTGGGGCGGCCCTTGTTGCCGCGCCAGGAGGCACAGGAGCAGTAGCTACTTGCCCGACATGTGGGATTGAGTGTTCGAACAGTACCCAATTTTGCACTGCTTGCGGTACCACGATAGCGTCAACTTGCCCCCTCTGCAGCGTTCACAATTCGCTCAACTCTCGATTCTGTAATTCGCGTGGAACAGACATGCCAGCACTCATGTACGGCCTCACCATTCAGCGAGCCGAGCAGTGGCGTGCAATGTGGGTAGAACTGGGCTGGTGGGACGACATGTTCGCTGGGGCTGGGAACGCGCAGGCTTTTGAGTTGATCGCGCGCGCCGGGCTGCCCCCGAACTCGGACCAGCCGGAAAACTACTGGATATTTTCATGTCGGCTGTCGCCAGTGAACTGGGGGATTGGACGCGTAGAACTTGGTGATGAAGTCATGCAGCAGCCTCTTGGAAGAGGAGAATCGCGTTACCTCGTTGCTACGCGGTGCCAGTTTGTGTTGTTTGACCTTTCGGGTTCCGCACTTTACCTCTTGCCATTTGAGAGCATCTCATCGACGGCAATGAAGAGAGACGTAGCCGCCTTTCGATTCCACAATGGCAAAGAATGCACCTTCTCAGTGAATGCGCGCGGGCCACGCATGTTGGACCGTGCACGGCATCGGTACTGGTCCTTCACCGACAATACGGCCGAGCGATACCTTGCCGGCCAGGTAGTCGGAGCTGCCAAGGCAGACCAAACCGAGTTTCTAGAGGTTGTTAAAAGCTTTGTCACAGAGATCGCCAACATAGGAAAGATGGCCCCTGCGAAATCGCGGGCGGAGCCTCGCTCTTTCGGCGGCAGACACAGCCTCATCGAGAGTCTTGCACGTGAAGATCGAGATCAAGAAGCGAAAAAGGCATCCCCTTCAACCGCCGCGCAACCAACGGCGGTCGATATAGCGTCTTACAATGACCGTGTTTATGCCGCTCTCGAGGCCCGGCGCACTCATCAGTTCCAGCCGTGTCGGAAATGTGGTGGTAGTGTCGCCGAGACAGAGTTAAACTGCCCAGATTGCGGAACAGACCGACTATAGAGCAATAGGTCAGCCGCCATTTGGTACCCATAACGCCCGATTATGGGCGCTGATCACGGATTAACCGCTCTCGTTAAGTAGGCGCCATCGGAGACCTAAAGCATGCTGCCGGGGCATCCGCTACTTACCCACGGCAGCCCAAATTCCAGAGCCAGCGATTGAAACTAGGAGCGTTCCAAGCGTTCCGATGACTATCCCTCGCATACGCTGCCAGCGTGTTTGCTCCCCCGACATTCGCAATTCAAGGCCTGGGAATACCGCCCAGAGAAGAAATCCCGCGGCTAATGGCGCGAACACTAAGAGGAGGCTCACGACAACCAAGGGACCATTGTGTCTCCCGCCAGAGTCTGTGAGAACCCGAATTGAGAAATTGATTGACCAACTTGCGATAAGGAGTCCCCAGAGGATCCAGTGCCATCGTCTGGAAAGCCACCAATGTCTTCGCCAACCACGGCGACCAAGTACCTCACTGATGCGTCTGAGCAGACCCTCCATCTGCACCCTGTCATCTGATCGAACATCGAGTGCCAGGGCGCTATCTGGTATTCCTAGACGAAAAGTTACGCTTGGCCCTCTCCAATCTCCGACGCGCATCGTTAGAGTAGACAATCCATGCACGTCTTCCGGCTGGAGATCACTGAGTTCTGACAACGTCATACCACTGGCGCGAAGTCCGCTTATGTTAGCGCTGATCTCACACGTTGCTTCTCCATCCGCACCTCGGTTTAGCGCATCGAGAGCAAGTTGCGCGGCACCTACAAGGTCCTCCGGTGTGCCCGCCCAACGCCACCAATGTTCCGTCTTTTCGTAGGTTGTTATCGTGTACTCCAATCGTTCAGGCAGTTCTTCCCACGAAAGCGATCACCATTGCCGTGGGCTCCCTCTGTCAAGAGATACGCGGTAGGGACCGCTGAATCTCAGGGCAACGAGTCTTCCACGAGGCGCCAATGGCGTCGTACTGAAGAGCAGCATTTTCACTCTGTCGGTAATGCATCTCGACCATGGACCGGAAAAGGTCCCGATTCTCAGTCGCCAGCTGCAACACCGATTCCTGGCCAGCGATCAGCGCGCCGAAATACCACATTCCGACATTCGCCCGTTCCGGATCGACACCTGCTCGCTGGCAACCTTCAACAATCGCACGTTGGATATCCTCGCGCTTTCGTGCGCGTGGTGGCCGGCCACTATCCAGTGCAATCTGGGCGCATCGACCAACCCAGACATCGATTGGCTGCAGCAGATATCGATTCCGGCTGACATTGAGCCCAGAGCCCAGCACAACGTCTCGAAGCGTAAACGAAGCGATCTTTTCCGCGACGCCGTTAATCCCCAAAAGCATCTCATAGAGCTGGACAGTCCTTCCTTCATGAAGACGATCTCGCATGTAGGTAAAGAGCGGTTGGTCTACTTCCGCAGCGATCTCAATAATCGAGCGACTCTGCACGGTTGCGCCTTGGTGGACAGTCCCTTTTGGCGCAGCTGGACTACACTTCGCGTTTACACCTTTCGCCCGACCTTCAAGCCGTTGAACGTACCGCCGCCAGAATAGCTGTGGAAGGCCTGGGTGGCTTACGGGCACTCCCTCGGCTTGGAACTGCTCTGCGACCTGTACCCCTGCGTCCCGAAAGGACTTAAAACCGCCCAAGCGCTCGTTGAGATAGTCGCTCAAGAGCCACTTCACGCTCTCCCACTCATCGGACATCAGAACCGAAGGGTTCCAGAACGGGCCGTATGCCCACCCCACACTCTCAAAGTCCCGAAGTAGCTCCTCGTTCAAAGGTTGGTATGCGCCTCTTCACGTTCTTTGGTTCTTCTGTTTTGCCAGTAGCAACGGACCGGCAGGCGCGAGGTACCCATAACCTCTGGAGAGTGTTGAAAAAGTCGATTAGAGACTGTTGACTATGGTGCTTTACTGGAGCCTGCGGAATCGGAAGGGGCTGAAAGTCGCTCTACAACGGCCTTTCAGCGGCTGGGAAGCGCATGACTAGACCGTCCGGGCGGGCACCGAAGACTTTTTCAACAAGCTCCTCTGATTATAGGCACCGCCCAATCTGAACTTTGCTTGTAGACAGCCAACCGCTGGTTCGATATAATCGACAAATCATGCAGTTATGGGAACCACGTTTTCCGAAACGCGCGTTTGCTTCTGTGCCGGTGTCGTGAGACGATGTCGGCATCACCAGGAGCATGATTCATATGACGCAGAACACTCGACCATCAGCGATGACACCCAAGGACCCGGAGGCCATGCCGGCATCACGGAAGGGCGCTGAGGGTGGAGTTTCGGGCTCGAACAGAGCGCCTCTCTCCGCCGTGTTCACGGCACCGCTCGATCTCTTTCTCCAGAGTCTCGAAGGGCGGAATGTGAGCCCCCTCACCATTGGCGCCTACGGCACCGATGTCCGCCAGTTCCTTGGCTATCTCACCACGACCAACTCGTTGCTCTGCCACGTCAACCAGATTACCCAGGATGACGTGCATGAGTACCTGGCGGCGCTGTCGAAGCAGGGACGCTCGGGCGTCACCCGGGCGCGGAAGCTGGCCTCCATCCGGGAGTTCTTCCGCTTTCTGGCCGAGAACACGATGCTGACCGAGTCGCCGGCCGAGAAGGTGGCGATCCCGAAGAAGGAGAAGAAGTCCAGGGTCTATCTGCGGCCGGATGAGTACATGCGGATGCTCTCCTGTGCCGGGGGGAATCCTCGCGACTTTGCCATCCTCCAACTCTTCCTCCAGACCGGGATCCGGGTCGCCGAGCTGGCCAATCTTCGGCTTGCTGATCTCGATCTACCGGCGAGAACGCTCACAGTGGAGGGCAAGGAACAGAAGACTCGGGTCATTGATCTGGAGCGCAAGGGGGTGCAAGCCCTCACCACCTATCTCAAGGCTCGGCCTCAGGTGCTCGATGACCGGTTGTTTCTCAACTACGCGGGAGTCGGGATCTCCGACCGGGGCGTGAAGAAGATTGTGGAGAAGTACCGGCAGGCGGCCGGCATCACCAAGCAGATCGGCTGCCATTCCCTCCGCCATACCTTCGGGACCTATAAAGCGCAGAAGGGTGTCTCCGCCTTTCAGATCAAGGAGTGGTTAGGCCATAGTTCGGTCGCCACCACCCAAATCTATGTGCACCTGGGCCAGGAAGAGTCCAAGAAGGCGATGGAGGCGACCAGCCTGTGAAACCCGACGATATCGCACCGAGTGGCGTCTAGCGTTGTCCTGGTCGGCCAAACGGGCGGCGAAGCGCTTTCCGACAGTAGGCAACGCAGTCACGCAGCAGACGACCAGTCTCGTCGACGAAGGGCCCGATGGCCCGGGCGGTACGCCCCACCAACAAGAACAACACCAGCACCACGAATGCTTTCAGTACCGTGGCCAGACTGGTGTTGGCGAGCATCAGGACACGCGCGACACTCGCACTCGTGCCGTGGAATGATTGCCGCATGTGTCCCATCCTGTATTCCCTGTCATGGATCGAGATCGAGATTGCCACAGCGAACCTCATACTTCCATGCTATGGCGAAACGTGCAGAATGCAAGAACATGCTTCTGTTAATGTCTTCGATGAATAGGTACCCGCTCGTTTCGCCTGGTCAATTGCGCTTGACGGGCCCGTTCAAGCCGGAACTACAATGAGCTACCGTCAACTACTTCCCCCTGTGCTATTTTCAACGAGGCGGCCACCATGAATACGATTGCGCTAGGCACCATCTTCGCCTTCCTTTGTATGGTCGTCCTACTTGCCATTGGTGTCGCTACCGGATGGTACAGTGCGGCACTGTTCCCCGCGGTGCTCGGCTTGGTCGGCGCAGCTGGATTTATCCTCGGTATCCGGATCGGACCACAGCTCATCCGCTAAGCACACCATAATCATGCGCACCCTTGGTGGAGCAACGCTCCTGCTTGCGGAACTGATCCAGCAACGGAACTGCTGTGACTCCAATCGGCTGATCGCCGGTACACGGGCCGACGCGCGGAGGTAACCGCTGGGGAAGACGTGTCTCTGGCGCAGTACACGTTCTCGATGTGAGTAACGGTGGGAGAAGTACGTGCCAGGTCTCAGCGGACGTCCACCGCGATATGCGCACGAGTACGGCGCGTGTTATCTCAAGCGTCAGTGCAGTACCCGCTGACCAACCGTGGGCCTTCTTTGCCATCGCTGGCACCGAGTGGGGAGCACCTCGCTGGGTGTATCTGGACGACGACCATCCTGAGCGGGTGATCGACCTCGATGCAATAGCTACCTGCCTACGCCGCCATCTCGGCCCTGATACTCAGTCGCATCCACTCGATCAGGAAGCAGGTGACCTTGTGAACTCCTTTATCCAGCGCCTCACGCGGGCAGAACGATCACTGCTCCCCAGGAAGAAGCGGCGTGCGCTGGACCAGATGGCGGTGGTCCTGCAGCGCTATTCCAAGCGTGCCGCTGAACACTGTGACGCCGTGCTGGTTGAACTCTGTGAAGAGACACGTCGCCTCGCACAACCTCACTCGACGGATGACCGCTCAGTCGACTACCGAGCCCTGGCGGACTGCTGGCTCACATTGATCACCCCGCTCTGGGTTCAACGCCTGCGCGAGGTACGGAAGCGACGGTCGGTCCGGCTCGGTGATCTGACCAGAGATCTGCAGAAGGTGGAAAATGAGATTACGACCCGCGAGTTGCAGGCGGTATTTGATGGCGCGACGCTCTACGTGGCGCCGCTGGATCGGCGCATTGTTTCGACTTTTGTCGGCGTGACGTAGCGCGCATCGAGGGAATGCAGAGTTATAGGGACTCGATTTGTCGAAATGCTCCAGCGACCGTTGCGGGGCTACGTGAACAGGCGTCGAAGCCCTTTTCTCAGGTAGGCAACGCAGTCCCGTAGCAGTCGGCCGGTCTCATCGACGAACGGTCCCAGCGCTCGGGCGGTGCGATTCACCAGTAAGCACAGCACAAGTGCCACGAACGCTTTTAGTGCGGCGGCAAGGTTAGTGTTAGCCAGCATCAGGAGACCAGCTACGCTGGTGCTCGTGCCCGAGAGGACGTGCCACATGTGTCTCACCATGGTTTCTGTGCCTTGAGTCGAATTCCGGCGCTCCATCGCGAACCTCATACTCCAATGCTATGGCTGAAATGGCGGAATGCAAGCACATCCGTTCTATGAAGAGTGTGTCTGCTGGAATAGCGCCTCGGGTCCTTTGGCACTTCTCGGAAGGTGCCGATTGGCACATGGCAGCAAGGAAAAAGGCGCGCATGCTACTTAGGAGCAGTACCAGCACCCTGTCGTGACCACTCCTCCCTCGATCTTCTTGAAGGAAACGCCCGTGCGCGCATCCCGAATCGTGCCTGTGGCACTGTTAGCCGGCAGCTTGCTTGCGACTCCAGCGGTGAGCGGTGCGACGAACTATTCTCACTTCTCGTCCAGCACCTGCAACTATCACATGGACTATCCCAGCGGATGGAGGGTCGATCACACGCCGCTGGGCGATCTTTTTGCGCATAGCGTCTCGGCGCGCCGCTTTGCAGGGGTCTGGGTGATCTGTACGCCTCCCAGCTCGCGGGCAAGTCTCACGTTGATTACTTCGGGCGAAGTGAACAGCTTCAAGCAGCGCGGTTGGGCGCCGAGTATGCCGAAATTCTCTCATGGCTTCGGCGTCTTTACCGGTCACAGACATGTACAAGCAGGGACCACCGCCTATACCCAGCTGTATGAAGTCATCACCACGGTCAAGAAACCGAGGATGTATGTCGTGATGTATTCGGGCGATTCCGCATCGTTCATCACATCACTCTTTGACTATCTCCACATGGTCTCTACGTTCAGGGGCACGTAAAGACGCACACCTTCCTGCAGAGCCCTGTGATGTACGTTGGCTCCGCTACGGCAGGCAGCGGGGCAGGACGCGATACTGAACGCCTGATTGTTGAACGGATTGAGCGTGCAGCAGCGTACACCATTCTCGTTGCAGGGCGCTTCGAACCCGCCTGAGAGGCGAAGGCCCTGCCAAGAACAGGACGTATGGATCATCCCAGCGAGCTCATTCGATTGTAGAGTTGGGTCAGTTGGCCACCGCTCGCGTTTTCGTTGGAAGGTGCCCGGAAAAACGGTGCAATGTCTCCTCATCGTCTCTGCTTCAGTACCGTGCGCGCACGGCCGGCTGACCGTTCTGTTCTTCTCGCGACTCAGTGCCATGCGACACGGATCGGTGCTATCACGGAAGCTGCCGGCATTGGCTCGTGCAGGAGCGGGCCGACATGACCCAGCCTGAAGGGCCACCCGGCACCGTGGCGGATCGCGCAGAGCTGCCGATCGAGACACGACTGGCCGCGCTTGAGTATCAAATGCAGTCCGAGCGTCTGTATCTCTCGCTGGCCCCTGATGCGCTCGACGCATTGCGCACCGAGCTTGCAGCCATCGAACAGAAACTCGATCGAACCTCGACGTACTTCTTCCCTTGGACTCGTCGGCGGCTCAAAGCCCAGGCGAGTGACCTACATCGACGCATCGCGCTGCAGGCAATTGAGCTGGAAGACGTTCAGGAGCGTCATTTCCACCCGGTTGCCGGCAAGCACTGAAGTTATCAGCGACGTGATTGAGATGTTCACAGTGGTCACTTTCTAACTACCGATAAGAGAACGAGCGTGTTGAAAAAGTCGGAGGTTTAGACTCGGGGTATCCGGTTGACTGTATTCCTCGCCGGTGGAGCGCCTCCCTATGCTCGGTCCATCGAAGGCTCGCGATCTCGACCGCCCAATTGTTGTCTCACTTGACCAGCTCGTTCCCACAGACCACTTCTACCGTCACCTCGAGCGTGAACTCGATCTGTCCTTTGTTCGCGACTGGGTCAAGGACTACTACGCCCCACACGGGCGTCCCTCTATCGACCCAGTTGTCTTCTTCAAGCTCCAGCTCGTTCTGTACCTGGAGGGACTGCGCTCGGAGCGACAACTCATGCGCCTGGCTACTGATCG
>JAABUH010002469.1_pt1 | contig 17719 bp, 20 predicted proteins | sample 5559121 | NCBI WGS metagenome assembly JAABUH01 (sample SAMN10711871, study PRJNA513364) | rock metagenome | isolation source: Antarctica rocks | place: Antarctica: Victoria Land, Battleship Promontory nord | collected 2015-12-28
GAGCACGACCACGCCGTGGGCCGATCAGGTCCCGTACCTGGTGCAACTCTCCGGCCTCGGCGTCCTGGCGGCCATGACCGTGCTGGCCGCCATCGGCGACATCACCCGCTTCCCCACGCCCAAGCACTTGGTCGGCTACGCCGGCTTGGGCGCTGGCGTGCATGACGCGGGGCAGACGCACCAGGGCGGCCGCATCACCACGCAGGGCCGGCGCGAGCTGCGTGGGGCCATGGTCGAGGCGGCCTGGGTGGCCGTCGCGCATCATCCCCATTGGAAGGAGCAGTTCGCCCGGCTCTCCGCGCGCCTGGGGGCGCAGAAAGCCATCGTCGCCATCGCGCGCAAGCTCCTGGTGGTGGTGTGGCACCTGCTGACCAAGCGAGAGGCCGATCGCGCCGGCAACCCAGAGGCGATCGCGCGCAAGCTCTACACCTGGGTCTCGCGCTGCGGCACGACGCCCGGCCGTCAGCGGCCGCTCGGTGCGTTGGTGCGCCGCGCGTTGGATCGGCTTGGCATCGGCGCGGAGTTAACCGTGACCGGCTACGGACGGTGCCCGCTCCCCCCACCGGGCGTGACTGCACACGCCGGGTAACGACTCCTTGAAAAGAGGGGGATAGTCGTCCGTCTGTCCATCCAACGTGCGTTGGGCCAGACGGGACGGGCGTCCGGCGCTGCCTCCGGCATGCCAGCCCCCTGGGAAGCCTCCCTACTCGCGCCGCAGGTCGTCGCACCGGTTGTTACGCCGCTGTCAGGCACAGGCGCGTAACGGGTCGAGAGGGGGATAGAGGCAGGGTCCGCCCCCGCGTGCCGGGACGAAGAGGAGAAGATCATGAAAGAACGACGTGTCCGCTGCAAGCAGTGCGGCGAGCGCTTCACCGTCCTGCGCTTCGAGCGTGAGCGCACCTCGGCGTACTGCGACCTCTGCCGCGAGGACCGCAAACGGGAGCAGGCGCGCGAGAGAATGCGCACGATGCGCGCCCGCTTGACAAAACACATACATCGGTGCCTCCCCCCTTGCTGACGCCGGACTAGAAGGGCGAGCCCCACGCGGATGACTTCTACAGCATTGTACCCGCGCATGAAGGTTATGTGTGGCGCAGGTCAAGAGTGTGTAAACACAGACTGACGCTGGCGCCTCAGCGGCTTCGAGGAGCGGACGGGCCGATGGCTTGAATGGACGATCCGTGGCGGGGATCATGTACGCCTGGACGCATGATCCAGGCTGCCCCGTGTAAGCCATCGGCTCCCCGATTACCCAACGTCGCACCAAATGGCCCCAAATTGCAGGAATCTGTTCTCCGCAAGCACATGTTGCACTGAAGTGCGGCCCGTGGCACCATACTATAAAAGGAACGAGGAGAGCCGCGAGGTACTAGGGAGCCAGGTGACGAGTGCGCTGGTCACTGACGCACGTGCTCTCCTCGAACGAAAGGAGAAGCTATGGCGCGGACGCACTTCCCCCAGACCACACCCTCTCAACGGCGTCTTCTCTTCGAGACATGGGAGGCGACGGGCAACGTCGAGCAGGCTTGTCGCGTCGCCCATGTCGGCCAGCGGACCTTCTACTATTGGAAGCCACGGTTCAGGGACCGAGGCTATGCTGCCCTCGCGGCGTTTGCCAGTCGGGCGCCACACCATCCCACCCGCGTTGCCCCGGCGGTGGAGCAGCGGGTGATCGCCCTGCGCCAAGAACATCCGGACTGGGGTCAGCAGCGCCTCGCCGATGAATTGGCGAAGGCCAACGGGTGGGTCCCCCTCGCCAGCCCCAACACCGTGACGCGCATCCTCCGCGACGCGGGGCTCTGGTCGCCCCGACTGCCGGAGAAAAAAGGGGGCCATCGGGCCTGAGCCGCACCGCCGAGGAACCGGGTCAGGCACTCAATGTCGACCTGTGCTTCGTGCCGGCCACGCATGCGGCAGCCGCCCACTTGCCCGCAGTGAGCGGATCGTCGGGACGACTGGTGCTGTGCGGTCGCCGCGCCGACGAGACGACAGAGGAGCCGACGTGGCCAGGGCGGGTGTTCGAGAACCCCCATGTGGAGTACGCGGACGCCATGCACGCCTTTGTGACCGCCTCAGCTCCGTCTCTCACCGCGCTCAATCCGGCCCAGGAACGGCGTCGGCAGCAGGGAGCGTCGCCGGAGTGGGCCGCCCAGCGTGCGTTGCGCCGTGAGGAGCGCCTCCTGGGGCAGCAGCGTGGCGCAGTCTATCAGCAACGGCGGCAGGAAGACGCCGCCTGGCGTACAGTGTGTCACGAGTGGCGGAACTGGACCCCGACGGCGCCACCCTTGCAGACGCGGGAGGAGCGGGCGGCCCGCCAAGAGCACGAGGCGCAGGGGCGGGATCTGTGGTCCGCGCGCCACGCCACCCTGGAGCGCCGCCGACACGACGATGACGTCTGGCGGCAGGAGCGGCGACGTCTGCGCGAGCACCTCCCCCCTGTGGTGAGCAAACGAGCCTGGATCGCTATCCTCGTGGTCACCGACAACTGCACCCGCCAGTGTCTCGGCCTCCCGCTCTTCGTGGCCGGGCCGAAGATTACCGCAGCGTTGGTCATCACCGCACTACGCGCCCTGCTCCCCGCAGACCTCCAGTTCCTCATCTCCGACCGCGGCACGCACTTCACGGCACGTGACTTTGCGCGCTTCGCCGACGACCACGGTTTCGTCCATGTGCTTGTCGCGCGCCATCGGCCTCAGTCCAACGGGATTGCCGAGCGCTTCGTGCGCACGCTGAAGGAGTGGCTCGCCGCGCACGCCTGGGCCCACGCCGACGATCTTGCGCCGCTCTTGGACACCTTCCTCCACGAGTACAACCTCCGTCCGCATCAAGGGCTCGCTCTCCCTGGCTTGTCACCGAACGAGTTTGCACGGCGCCTCTGGCTCCTCTAACTCAGGCTCCTATGCAACATGTGCTTGCGGAGAACACAAATTGCAGGAATCTGTAGGGAGCAAAAACTTGTTGCACACGAGTTGGAGCGCGTGTGCCTCACGCCTATCTGTGGGACGCACCCCCACCGCGTTCAGCAGTCCCTGTGGCTAGCAAGTAGACGGGAGGGTAGCTGTGCAACCTGTTGCTGCCCCATACACAAATTGCAGGAATCGGTGTCTCCCCCCTGTGAGGCGCGGTAATCCGCCATGTGTTGGATCAGGCCCGATGGTAGGTGAAAGAGATCGCACCCGTGCTCAGGGTGAGCGTGTCGTCGGTCAGGGTGTATCCGTAGCTCACGCTGATAGACCCCTGCGAGACAACGATGTGGGTCGCGTCCCGCGTGTAGGGGAGGGGTGGGGTATTCTGCACATGCGCGCCACCCGCTCCCTCCAACTGCCCGAGGACGACGGTGCTGTCGGTGAACGTCGCCGTCCTCGGTGGGTCCTGGCCGGCCTGCACGGCGTCGGTCGAGCGCCATGTCCCGATGAGGGACGGTGACGGCTGGCTCCCGCCCGCCATCGCCCGAAGCGCCACGAGCAGCAGCGCCGCGACCACCACGGCGATGAGCGCCCAGCGCGGGAGACGTTGGGGCCGATTCCGCGCGGCCATGGTCATGTCTGCCCTTCCTCTCCCCTCAGCGCCTCGCGCAAGAGGCTATAGGCGTGGCGTAGCGTGTCGTCAATGGAGGACCAGGCTGCGCGGGTCGGCTCCTGGCGACCGTTCGTGATGTCGTCGACCAAGTCGGCCCCGTGGGCGCGCGCCGCGGCGGCGGGCCGCGCGCGCTCGGGCGACAGGCCGTAGAGCGCGACGACGATACCCGCGAGCGCATCCGTCAACTCAGGACGCCCCTTCTCGCCGTCGAAGCGGCGATGCACGTCCCAGTAGGTGAGCTCGGCGTCGCCGGCGGCGTCGGCATCGAATGGCGCGCCGGTGGCCGTGCGCAGGACCCCGTAGAAGTGCCTGAGCAGGGCGCGCACCTTGTCGATGTCGTGGTCCCTCGGCGCCCAGGCGACGGCCGCGCGCACGCTGTAATACGTTGCGCGCACGCCCTGCGCCGGCCCCAGGCCGAACTGGGACCGGAGGAGGCGGTAGACCAGGAGCAGGGCGCGCGGCCAGTTGCGGTCGTAATACGCCTCCCACACCCGCGCCTCGTACAACCCGGTGTTGCGGGGGTTGAAGTTGTACATGGTGGCCTTTTTGCCAGTGACCGTCGCTGCCATTGTCTACGATCCTCCGTGCGGGGCCAGGTCGCGGCGGGCGGTCCTCTGTGCGACATCCATCGCCTGTGCGATGACGGGGCTGGGGCCTGCGGGGCTCTGGCTTGATTGAGCGCGCTCGCGCTCGCGCAAAACCTCGATGATCGCCGCGGCGACGGCGTGGTGCCAGCTATGCGGCGCGGGGCGCGCGTCTAGCTCTCGGAGCTGGGCCGTCGCGAGGCGCTCGTCACCTTGCAGGAGGATGACGTGCCCGGCGATCCGGGCGGCGTCGGCGTGAAGGTAGATATGCTCTTGCTCCTGCCGGGACAGGTCGGCGAGCAGGGCCAGGTCTCTGGCGTCGGCCTCGTCTTCATCCTTGGTGTCGGCCTCGCCGTGCGCGGCGTCGGATGTCCCGATCCCGGCGACACCTATGTCGTCGTCGTCATCCTCCTCGGCATGCTGCTCTTCGTCATAGAAGGGGCGCGCCGCGTTGGCGCGGTTGAGCACGAGATAGCGCACGGCCTGGCGACCGGCTTTCCGGTGATAGGGCGAGTAGCCGTCCGCGGCCAGGCGGGCATCCACCGTCTCGATCGCGTCTGCGTCGGCGTAGGCGTCCATGTGGACCCGTTGGTCAATGGCCACGCCGGCGGCGTTGGTGTTGTCGCGCAGCAGCCGCTCCAGGTGTGCGATCCCCCTATCGACCCGCGCCTCCTTTTGGCTCAGGGACGCCCATCGTCGGACATAGGCTACAGAGGACCCGGCACGCTGCATCAGGCGCGGCCCGAACAGCACCACCATGGTCGTGCCGAGGGCGACCACGACGCATATGACCACGATTGGGCTGAGGTATTGCTTCAATCCGAGATCGCCTAGGCCCGCCCAGACGGCCGCGATCTGGGTGACGACGAGTCCCCCATAGAGGGTGAACAGCGCCCAGACCGCCGTGCCGGCCGTCGTCGTCAGCCGTGGGTACCGATTGTGGATCTTCTCGCTCGCGCGGGTGTACCCGAGGAACGTGAGCGCGCAGGTGTACAGGATCGTGAGGCCCACGAGGGTATTCCAGACGCGCACCGCGACCGGGCCACCCGCGTAGCCGGTGTAGAGCGCGCGGCCAAAGGCAGGGCCGATCGCGATATGAAGCGCGATCCAGAGCGCGACGATGCTTGTGAGCAGCACGCTATAGGCGGTGACCGCGATGGTCGCGCGGCGCCCCCATTGTCGCGCAAGCGTGGTGATGAAGCCGAACTGACACACTGCGGCCAACGTCGCGGCGGTGTCGTTGACGAGACGCCCCAGCCCCGGCGTGCGCGCCACGGTGTCCACGGCGGCACTGTGACTCTCGGGCCAGAGCGCGATGCTGAGCGCCCCGATGAGATAGCCAAGGCTGTTGACGACGGTTGACAACGTGCGCGGGCCGGGGCGGCGCAGCGTGCGGCGTAGCGTCAAGAGGCCCACGATCGCGAGGCACACGCTCAAGACGGTGTACATTCTCCTCCTCCTCTCTTTCTATCCACCCATGACTTCGAGGAACTCATCGAAAAGGTCGGACGGTTCGGTGTCAGCAACCGGAGCGGTCGTCAACAGTTGTTTCCCGGCGCCGGCCACGCTACTCACGACACGGGCCATGGTCCCGTCGTCCCGCGCCGTGTGGTCGCGCCGGTCGGCCAGGGCCATGGCGCCGGCCATCTTCCGCCCAAGCGCGAGGGCGTGCGCGTTGGTGATCCCAGCGAAGATCTCGGCCTCTTGCTCCTGGAGGGTCAAGGTGAGAGGTTCGCGCAAGACGTGCATGGGTGTCAGGGGCGTGACGTGGCTCAGGATGATATGGCAGAGCTCGTGGAAGATGATGCGCTGCTGCTGGATGCGTGTCACGGCGTCGGAGCGGTAAAAGATGACGTAGTAGCGCGCGCTCTTGCACACGCACAAGCCGTAGACCTTCGCCGTGCCCATCCGTTGAGGGACGAGATCAATACGAATCCCACGCCAACTGGCAACCGCGTCGCGTAGATCCGTGGCGGTGAAGGGGTAGGGAAGGTTGAAAGCGATGGTCAGGTCGTTGACGAACAGCGCCAGGGCGGCGGCGAGGACCTGCATGAACGGTGGCTGTTTCATGGCTTGTGTCTCGCGGTCTTTCTAGGGTTTAGCGGGGTTTAGCTCAGCGTCCGTGGCATCTGGTGTGTCCGTAGCGGCGGTCGTCTGCCCGTGGTCGGCGGCTTCGGCGGCTGCAGCTGCGCGGGCCATCTCGTCGGCGCGATTGAGCATTTCGAGGACAAGGGCGCGTTCCGCCGGCCCCATCGACCCGGCCCGCAGCGCCACCTCGCGCACGAGCGGCTTCGAGAGGGCCGCCCGCAGCGCCGTATCCTCGACGACGCCACTCAGCCCGGTGTCGTCATGCCTGCCCGTGAAATAACCCGCATTCACGCCGAAGAAATCGGCAAGGAGATGGACGCGATCCGCCGGCGGCATCGCGATCTTGCCGGCCCGCAGCGAACTGAGGTAGGGCACTTTCAGCCCCGTCGCCCGGCTCACATCGGCGAGCGAATACTCCTTGCCCTCCGGCGACAGCCGCGACCTGAACAGATAGTTGAGCAGGGCGGAAAACGGCGTCGCCGTGCCGGGTTGCTTGGTGTCGGGCGTCGGTGTCTCTCCCATGTCTCGTTTCGTCGTACTTGACCTTCTGGAACAAACTTGCTATTCTCAGCAGCATAGCCCTTGTATATCTGCAACGTTTAGCAAATATACAAGGGCTGGCGTGGTATGAATGGCCACACCTGTTGATACAAACGTAGCAGGCACAGCGACTGTACCGCAAGTTTATCCGCGAGAGAGGGGCGCCCCGCGGGTAGCCGGACGGGGAAGGAGGGCGAGGAGGAGCACGTTGGGCGCGCCCCAGTTCTGACCAGAGAAGAGGGCGGGCGGGAGGAGACACACCCGCCCCGCCCGCTTACCCCGAAGGAAAGGTTTGGAGATCATGGACAAAATCGCGACCACTATCGTCGACGTGGCGACGCAGCTCCTGCCCGCCGCGATCTCGCTCGGCGTTATCGGCGTCATCGTTGGCCTGGCCATGGGCGTCATCGGGTACCGCCACGGGTCCGATGTCATGCGCGGCTCGGTTATCGGAATGATCGTCGTCCTGGCGGTCACGGTCATCGGCAACTACTTCAAGGGCAAGTTTGCCTGAGCGGCGCCGGCCGAGATCGCACGACGAGCGCGGAGGGCCAGGTCGCCGCGACCTGGCCCTCCGTCCTATCGTACCGGGAGGTACCCATGTCGCACGCACCGTTGGCGCGCCATCGCACGGCGCGCGTCCCGAACGAGCCGTTCCGGGCGGCCGGTCTCACCATCCCCCAGCTCCTCGCCATGGTCGCCGCGTTCGTGGTGGGCGGGGCCATCTGGTGGGCGTTGGGCCTGGCGCCGGTCGGCGGGGTTGGCTTCTTCTTCGTCCGTTCCATCGGCGCAGGTGTCATCATCGGCTTGCTCGGCCTCCTGGCCTACGCCACCTTCGACGCCCGCCGCGAACCCTTCGTCCGTCAGACCCTTGGCTATCCCTTCCGCCGTCACATGTATCGCCGTCAGGAGACCCAGCATGGCCCGACAATTGTCGCCTTCCCCACCCTCGCTTCCGCCGCACCCACCGTCGCCCGCCGCCCCAGCGCCACAGGGCGGGTCGGCAAGGCGCTGGCCCGGATTGCGGGGACGATCCGCCTCCGCGTCCGCGGAGGCGGAGGCGCGCGTCGCCGATAAGACCAAGAAGAAGCGGTATCCCTCCCCGTTGCCCTTCCCTGTGGCGGATGGGCTCCCCCTCGTCGTTGAGCCGGACGGTGCGCTCATCTTCGCCGACGGGAGTTGCCGCGCCGTCGTCGCCGTCGATCAGTTCCTCAACCTTACGTCCTACGGCCCGCTTGACAAGGAGCGTATCTGCGGGGAACTGGCGGCCCTCGTCAACGGTCTCGCGCTCAACCAGGACGTGCAGATCGTGATCGAGTCCAACCCCGTGCAGCCCGACATCGCCCTTACGTCCGTGCGCGCGGCGATCTCGACGGAGCACGCCACCCTCCGCGAGGTCGCCGGCGAGACCCTCGATTGGCTGGAAGGCGAGCTCGCGCGGTCGCACGTGCCCGCGCTCACGGGCTACCTCATCATCGCCCCCGCGCCGGAAGCCCCGTTAGGGATCGCCGGCGCGATCGCTACGGCACGCGAGATGGCCGGCGTGCGCGCCCCGCAGGAGGTTGACCGGCGCGGCCTCGACGCCGCCGTCGACGACGTGCTGATGCAGAGCAAGGCGATGGATCTGGTCGCGCATCGGTTGCGCCGATCGGACGTGCTGGCGCTGCTCTGGCGGACCGTCAACCCCGGTGTGCCGCAGCCCGAGGACCTGGCCGAGGCCGAGGACCTGGCCGAGGCGCTCATGCCGCCCCAGTGGCGCGAGCAGTACGGGGAGATAGCCCACGCGCAGGGCGGCCGCACGGTCTACACGCGCTCGCTCTACTTGCTGGGCGCCCGCGAGACTACGAGCCCGGGCTGGCTCGGCGAGTTGATCGCGCTCAACTGCACGACCCGCTTCTCGTGGCATGTGCGCGGCCTCGACCGCGACCGCGAGCGGTCGCGCCTGCTGCGCAAGCGCCGCGCCTTCGCCGGTGTGCTGGCCGGTCAGATCAAGCGCGGGACCCTCACGAGCACCGACGCGGAAGCGAATGGGATCGAGGCGACCGAACTAGCCGAGGACTTGCTCGACGCCACCGTTGGCCTCGTGCGGAGCACCTTTATCCTGACGCTCCAGGCCCCGACGTTGGAGGACCTCGACGGGGCCACACGTCGCGCCATGAGCATCATCCGCACACGCTTGGGCGCGCGGGCGGGGCGGGGCCGTGGGTACCAGGGGCCGCTCTGGAAGGCGTCGCTGCCGCTCGGGCAAAACGCGGCGCGCGGGCGTGCGAAACGCTGGCGGACGGAAACGGCCGGCAACAGCTTCCCCTTCCTGACACACAGTCCGGGCACAGTCACGGGACTGCCGCTCGGGTTTAGCTCGCGTGGTCACGAGCTCGTGCTGCTCAATCTCATTGACCCCTCACTGCCTAACAGTGTCATGGTCGTGACCGGGCGGCAGGGATCGGGCAAGACGTTCCTGCTGCAAAAGCTGGCCCTGTGGACGCTCTACGGGGGCGGCCGTGTGACGGTGATCGACCGCGCTGGCCACTTCCAGCCGCTCATCGAAATCGCTGGGGGCACCTACATCGCGCCCGGGAAGGAAGTCGCGCCGAAGACCGTCAACCTGTGGGACCTGCCGGCCGGCGAGACCCTGCGCAAGAAGATCGACCTGCTGGTGGCCGCGCACGAAATCCTGCTCGTCAACCCGGGCGAGAAGCTCGACCCGGAGGAACGGAGTGTCGTTGAGCAGGGCATCAAGGCTGTCTACGCCCAGCACGGCAACGGCGCGGAGCCGCTCGTTGGTGAGGACGCGCCGCTTGAGCGGGAACTAGTGAGTTATCTGGAGCGCCAGGCCGCGCGTAAGGGCATTACGGCGGGCGAACGGGACATGCTGCGGCGGTTGCACGCGACCCTGTTGCAGTACGCCGGCGACGGCCGCTACGCGCACCTCGTCGATCGGCCCACGACTGTTGATATAAACGTCCCGGTCCTGTGCTTCGACCTTGACGAGTTGCCCGACACGCTCTACGCGCTCACCCTGTTCACCATTGCCGCGGCGATGGCCCACCGCGCCAAGAGCACCTACGACGCCACGCGCGGGACCTCGCAGGAAATGCTTATCGTTGACGAAGGGTGGTTCATTGCCAAGTACGCCGGCGCGGCGCGCCAACTCAATGACTGGGCGCGGCGGAGTCGGCACCTCGGCTTGCTCTTCGCCTTTGCCAGTCAACAGATTGGCGACATGACCGACAACGACGCCGCGCGCCCCATCTTCGACGCTGCCTCGCTCAAGTGCGTTTTCAAGCTGCACGACGTTCGCCCCGGTGATCAGGACACGATCGCGTGGGCGCAGGGCGTGTTGCACATCGCTGAGGAGGAGGCGCGCGGCCTCACCCGCTTGCGCAACGGGCAGATGGTGCTCTTCCGGGAGTCGAAGGACGGCACGCAGCGTCGCGGCGAGGTGGACGTGATGGCGCCGCCGCTGGAGCGGTGGACCTTCACCACTGAGACGTGGACCGATGTCCCGGCGCGCAACGCGGCCGTGGCGCGCTACGGGAGCATGGTCGCCGCGATCAAGCACCTGGCCAGCGCGGAGGGGCGCTAAGATGCGCGTCACGCTCGACGACCTGGGCGTCGTTCTCTCCTACTGCGTCCTCACGCCTCTGGTCGCCATGGGGCTGTTCCTGGCGTTTCTGCCCGCTTATAGTGGCGTCGCCGCGTGGGCGCTCCACCTGCTCGGCGTCGCGTAAGGAGGTTCATCCGATGTGGTCCACACGCGTCCTGCGCATCGCTGGCATCGTTCTGGTGACCATGGTTGTGCTCGCGCACGCCGCGCCGTCGATGACAGCGATGGCCGCGAGCCCGACTCATACGCCGACGGCGACGGCGATCCCGACGCAGACGCCCTACCCAACCAATACGCCGGCCGCGACCTACACACCGTACCCCTCGCCGACGGCGGCGCCCTCCCCGAGCCCCTCGCCCTCGCCTTATCCGCAGGGACCAGGCCCGAACGGGACCTACTGCACCGGCGGCCTACTCAATAGCTGCCTGGACTTCGGCGGCATCCTGGGGGCGATCTTCGGCGCGGTCGGCACGCTCCTGAACGACGCCGTGGTGTCGATCTTTAGCCCCGTTGAGCACGCCTTTAGCAATGCGTTCGCGACGCTCACGTCGCCCTTCACGCACGCCCTGACGTACACGCCGGATGTGACCAACGAGGACTCGTGGGCGGGCCTGCGCACGTTCCAGACGACGCTACAGGGTCTCGCCGGGGTCCTCTTCGTTGGCTTCCTGACCATCGGGGTCTTCGGCGCCTACCTGGGCAGCATCGGCGTCGGCGACTTCGCGCAGCTCACCAGCCCGATCCGGCGTGCCGTCCTCGTGACCGGCTTCATTGCCGGCTACAAGCAGATCATAGGCACGGGCTTCACCGTCCTCAACGCGACCACGGGCGTCATCACGGACGCTCCTCTGTCGCACAATGAGAGCGCCTGGACGGCCCTCTCGGGAGCGATGGCCACGCTGCACAACGTCGTCGGGCTGACCGGCGTGATCGACGTGCTAGTCCTCGTCGCTGGCCTCGCGCTCTCACTGCTCTGCGTGATCGTCCGCATGATGGGCCTGGGGCTGCTTGCCGCGCTCTACGTCGTCGGACCCCTGGCGCTCGTGACGTGGCTCTCACCGCAGTTCGACTTCATTGCCCGTTGGTGGGTGAAGACCTTCATTAGCCTGGCGCTGTGGCCGCTCGGCTACTCCGTGGCGCTCAAGGTCATCCAAATCATGCTCGCCGGCCACGGGCCGCTCTCCGAGTTCAATGGGATGGCGTCGGCCCTTGGAGCCCTCGGCTTGCTCATCGGCCTCTATCGCGTCCCCACGATCATTGGCTCGATGGTCGGCGCGGGCGGCGCCCTCGTGGCCGGGGCGGCGGCGGCCGTCACGGATGCCGGCGTGGCTGGCGCGGTGTCCCTCGCCACACGCGGGATTGCCAAGCGCGCTGGCCTCTAACCGGCGCCCTGTTGACGAGAGAAATTGAAGAATGGAGGATCGCATGTCTCGACCGCACAAACACGGCGTCGATCGGTGGCTCCCGTGGTCCGAGTTTGCGCGTATGGGGCGATCCCTGCGCGCGGGTGGCCAGGGTCGCACGGGGCGTGAGGGACTGACTATCCATGGCCCAGCCCTCGCGGCCGGGCTTCTTATTGTCGCCACCGTCGCCGCGTCGGTGGCCGTGCCCACCTTCACGACTCCTATCTCGATCGTGGGCGGCCTGCTCGTCGTCGTCGTTCTCTTGATGACGACGGGGGAGCAGCGCCGCTTGCGTGAGGGTCTGCAGGCCGCAGGCTGGCCATCCCCGGCCGACCTCACGCGCGTCATATGGCGCCTGTGCCTGGACGACCTGCGCAGGCTTATGTACGGAGGATCGCACCATGGCGACCGCATGCGCGACTAACACGCGTGACACGCTGCCCGGTTCGACGGGGACATGGCAGTACCTGACCCACCGCGTTTCCGTCGAGGATCTCGCGTCGTACGAGGGGCAGATGGCCGTGCTTGGCGGCGCGGGGTGGGAGCTCGTGAGCGCGACCCCGCTCTCTATTGGCAAGCGCCTGTTCCATCAACCGGGCGACACGAACACCGTGTTGATGGTCTACAAGCGACGCGCGACGGCGGATGGGGGACGACGATGATGCGCCGGGGATTAATCCGTCTGACCAGCCCCCGCGTCGCCCTCCGGCGCCCCCCCGGTGGCTCGAACGAACGCGAAAGGGGGACGGAGCAGGATAAAGTGAGTGCTCATGGGCGTTTTGACGGGGAGATTGTGGGCGTCCAAGGCGATAGTGGGCGCTCAGTGAGTGTCACGCCCCGTGGGACGCGGGAAGGCGGTCGGTGATGGCCGCTGAAACGCGCGTCACGCCCCGCCGAAAGCCGGTCCGGCGGACCAAAGAGCGGTTCTCACTGTGGTTGGAACCGGAGACCTACGCCGCCCTCAAAGAGGTGGCGAGACAGCGCAAAGCGCCCATGACGGGGCTCGCGGAGGACTTCATCCGGGAGGGCCTCGGGATGGTCGCGGCGGCGCGCCTGGAAGGCCCGGCGCTGCCGGCGGTGCGTCAGGTCGTCGAGGAGGTCGCGGATCGGCACACCGAGCGTCTGGCCAAGCTCATCGTCAAAGCGTTTCTGGAAGCGGGCATGGGGCGACGCCTGACCTATGCGCTGATCGACAAGCAAGCGGGTCCGGAGCGGGCGCCGCAGGTCCTGGCGGGCGCCCGCACCAGCACACTGGAGGACCTGCGCAAGCGTGTGGGCGAACTTTAGAAGATGGTGCGCACGATCACGGTGGTCAAAGGGCGTTACGTCCGGCCGGGACCCGCGGCGAAGGCGGGGGCGAGGGCGGGGCGTCCCGCCTCTGGCGCGCGGAGAGGGACGGCCGGGGATGGAGCGCGTGGGTCGATTTCCAATGCGCTGCGCTACATCGAGCGACGGCCGCTTGGCCCGGACGAAACGGTCGAGGATCGTCAGATGTTTGATGGTGAGCGAACCGGCATCACGATGGCCGAGGGGCGCGATCTCCTGGACGCCTGCGCGACCGCCGGCGTTGCGTACCACACCCTCGTCTTGTCGCCGGGACCGGGAGCGGAGGAGATGGACCTGCATGTGTGGACGCGCCATGTGATGGCCGACCTGGAGAAGCGTCTGGGCCGCGATCTCGTGTGGGTCGCGGCGGTGCATCGCCATAACGAGCACCCGCACGTCCATGTCATCGTCGGGGCCTCGACGCGGAACGCCGCCGGCAAGCGCCAGCATGTGCGGTTCACCCGCGACGATTTCCGCACGATGCGCGAGAGCGGCGACCGCTGGGCGACACGGAGCCGGGACGACCTGGCGCTCCTGCGTGACGCGGAGCGATACCTGATGGGGCTCGCGAGCGACGTTCTGCCGCGTATCGCGAGCAACCTGAGCGGAACCCACTCCGCACAGGGGCACGACAACGACGACGACCAGGACGACGAACACCGACGGCGTGGCGGCCACGATCATCGCCGCTGACCTGACAACACAAGACGACGAGACGAGACGAGACGGAGAGAGACGACCATGGATCGAGCGACAACGTTCCCCCCAGCGCGCCTGCGCATCGCGGGTAAGCGCCTGCTGCTGGTCACCGCGGCCATTATCGTGGTCGTCACGGTGGCCGCGCTAACCGGCATTCCCCAAAGCCTCTACCGGCGCGCCTACGTGACGCTGGCCTACCCCGTCGAGATGCTCGACGAGACAGCGGCGGCAGTGACCAATAAACCGGCCAGCCACATCACATGGGATGTTTGGGCGGCCGACAGCGACGCGCGCTACGCGTGGCTTCACACGCCGGGGCACGCGGGCATGGGGCCGGTGATCGCGCTGGAAGGCCTCGCGCCGACGGTCATCCTGGCGCTCGTCGCCTGGCGGGTGGGCTGGTTCGTCTACACACGGCCGCGCCGGCTCGCCCCGTCTACGGCGCACGGATCGGCGCGCTGGATGACGGCCAGGGAAATGCGCGCCCTGCCGTACACGGGCGCGCCATTGCTCCTCGGGACGCGCGACGGCCATACCATGGCGCTCGACCGCGACCTACAGGTGCTCAACGTGCTGCTCGTCGGACCGCCCAACACGGGCAAGAGCGCCACGTTCTACATCGCTAACCTGCGCCGCGAGGACGGCCGCCGCTCCGTGGTCGTGACCGACCTCAAGAATGAGTTGCTCAGGAAGTGTCACACGGCCCTGAGCCGGCGCCACGAGGTGTGGGTGCTCAACTTCCTGTCGCCGGAGACCTCGCTGGGCTACAACCCCCTTGCTTATTGCACGGACCCACTGGCGACGGCCCTCTTCTGCGACGCTTGGATCTTCAATACAGGCAAGAGCGAGAAAGATCCGTTCTGGGACAACGCGGCGCGCGAGGTTCTCATGTCGGGCATCTTCCATCTCCAGGCCGAGGCCGATGAGCGCGCCAAGCAAACGGGGCAGCCGGTCGAGGAGACGACGCTGGCGCACCTCGACAACTTCCTGACCGGGCAGACGCCCCAGCAAGTGATCGCGGCCCTGGAGGGCAGCGCGTCGCCCCTGGCCAAGAAGAAGGCCCGCTCGTTTATGGCGAGCCTGAAATCCAACGACAAGCTCCTGGGCAGCGTCTACGCCGAGATCACGCCGCGCTTCATGATTATGGCCGACCCGCGCGTGCAGGCCGTCACGTCGAAGAACGAGATCGACTTCCGGCGCATGGTCGACGCGGGCAAGAGCCCCGTCGCCCTCTTCATGGGGCTGGATCGCACGCTACAGACGCAGCTCAAGCCCCTGATCGCCGCGTTTTTCCTAGACATGTTCCGCACGTTCAGCCAGATCGCCGACGAGAGCGCCACCGACGCCCTGGCGCGCGACGTGTTCCTGTACGCTGATGAATTTGGAAATCTCGGGGCCATACCGGCGATGAGTACATGGATCTCCACCATGCGCAGCGCCGGCGTCGGCATGATGCTCGCGGTCCAGAGTACGCGCCAGATTGAGGAGATCTACGGCGAGAAGGCGTTCGATATCATCACCGGCTCCTGCTACACGAAGATTGGGCTCTCGCACATGGGCTGGAAGGACGCTCAGTGGTTCAGCGACCAGGCCGGCCAGAAGACCGAGGTCACGCAAAGCAGCAACGTCCAGCGCGGGCGCTTCCATGTCACGACCGACCGCGGCGGGGCGTCACAGAGCGAGACCAGGGCCAAGCTCCTCAACCCGGACGAGATCCAGCGCATCAGGGAGACCGAGCTGGTGGCGCTCATCGGCGAGCGGCCACCGGTGCGCCTCACCCAGCGCCGCTACTTCGACGACGACGAGGTCCGGGGGCTCGACGGTCATGTGCCCCCGTTGGGGCCACCGCGGGCGATCCGGCTCACCCCGCCTGTCGTCGAGGACCTGACAGCGCGCGTGTCGGACGCGATCGCGTCCCTGGAAGGGGAAGCGGAGCAGGACGCAACCGCGTCCAACGATGACGACAACGCACAGGAGGGCGCCGGTGCGACAACCGCGACCGGCGACACGGAGGCGCCGGTGGCCACCGGCGAGCCGGCCCACGCGGTCGATTGGGCCGACTGGACGCTTGAGCCATGAACGACGCCGTACGGCTCTACTGCGAACGGTTCGTGTACGTTGATGAGCACTACTCCCGGCAACAGCCCGACGGCCGCTACCGCGCCATGCACGAACCCCTCACGCCAGCGATTGTCGAGGCGCACCTGCGCGGCGCCGTGAGCCTGGGCCTGTATCTGACGGATAGCCACGATACCTGCATGTACGGCGTGCTCGACCACGACGGCGTGCGGCGCTGGCGTGACCCCGATGGCACGGAGCACCGCCAGGCCGAGGACGGACTGGGCCAGTTGTGGGCGTGCAAGGACCGCCTGGCGCGCAACGGGATTGAGGCGGCCGTCGAGGCGAGTCAGCCCGGTCGTGGCCACCTGTGGGTGTTCATGAAGGAACCCACCCCGGCGGTCGATGTCCGCACCATCCTGCGGTTGGCCATGGGCCAGCGCGAGTTGGAGCGTCGCGGCGCCGGCGACTACACGTTCGAGATGTACCCCAAGAGCGACACGCGTGGCGCGCGCATGGGCAGTCAGATCCGGGCTCCCTTCGGCGTGCATCAGCGGACCGGCCAACGCTACCCGTTCGTCGATCAGCACAACGTGCCGGTGACGCGCACCATGGGTGGCCAGATCTCCTACGCGGCGCGCGTCGAGCGCGTGGACGCCCTGCGTGGCCTGGCCCACTATCCGGGCCTCGCCGACGAGTTGCGGCGCATCGAAGCGCCGGCGGACCGCGACCTGTACGCCCACCAGACGCCGCGTCTGGAGCGCGAGGTGTGGGCGGGGCGTGAGAGCCTGTTCGAGCAATGGAAGGCCGAGCATGGCCTGGATGCGGTCCTGGCGTACTATAACGTGCAGGTCCCACGTTACGGCAACGCGTCCTGCCCCATCGGCGACCACCACGCCAACGGCGACAAGACGCCGAGCCTGAGCATCGACCGTGATCGCGGGCTATGGCACTGCCACACCGCCGGCGTCGGCGGCGACGCGATCAAGATGGTCCAGCTTAAAGAGGGCTTCACCCGACCGAAAGAGGCGCTGGACTTCTGCCTCAATCGCTGGCCGCTACGCGAGCGCCAGCGCGAGCCCGAGCCGGCGAGGAGCGGGCGCGGCTAGTCTCGAACTCGTGGCATAGGGGACTGCTTCAACGGGCACGGACGGAGCCGGCTCCGTCCGTGCCCGGTGGCTATTACCCCGCCCACGACGCCCCCTTGTCACCAGCACGCCGCTCGCCTCCCACCGTGATCCAACGATAGGTGTTGGCGCGTCGCCTCCGGCAGGCAAGAGCGGCGTGGACCCTATGTGTCACTTGGTTCGCTTTCTGGGTCATAGGCACTCTCGATGATGCCGGTCACGCGGCTTGCACGGCTGTAATGCCAGGCCCGCAAGGGGGAGAGCGAACGTCGCCGACCTGCTCGTCGGAACGACGCCAATTGTGGTCTCGCCCATCCCTGGTGACGACAGCGAAACAGGCCTCATCGAGAGTGCCCAAGAACCTTTCTTGCACAGTTCTTTGGGTGATAATTTGCACCCTTGAGCGGCCATTTCACAGGACAGAACAGCCCTTCCCTCGCCTGAAAATAGACCCCGTCGGCTGCGTTGCGACCCGCCCTTTTCATGACCGCTGGTCGCGCCGGGGCGCGGGGGGCCCTGGTGTGAAAATAGGTCATTTTCATCGCGCGGGGGTGGCCCGCCAGGGCCATGTGGGCCTACTTGGATCTCTATACGCTAGAGGGTGAGCGCGGCGAGGTGGGCTGACCCTCTACTTGGATGGCCTCGTGCCCGATCTTTGACCTGTCGCCCCCTCGCTTTCGCTCCCCGGGCCTGACTTGATAGGAGCTT
>JAABUH010002471.1_pt1 | contig 17713 bp, 18 predicted proteins | sample 5559121 | NCBI WGS metagenome assembly JAABUH01 (sample SAMN10711871, study PRJNA513364) | rock metagenome | isolation source: Antarctica rocks | place: Antarctica: Victoria Land, Battleship Promontory nord | collected 2015-12-28
GAACAACACGAGCTGGCGCTCTTACCGGATGTTCTTTCGGGACCCCTCAATGGCGACAAGCAAACAGACCTATTACGACTTGTCCACTATGTTGTTGAAGGTCGCAGCAACCATGCCTGATACTCTTATCAAGACAAAGGTATGCTGCTGTCACACAATGGTAGTGCAAAGTGAAAGTTTTGCAGTCTCTATCGGTGTTGGTATAAATAGCAGCAAGCATTCCAATGTTACTGGTCAACAAACCAGACAACGCGATGTTTGATGTCATGACCTGCTGACGATGAGCCTGGATATACTCGCACGGAGCAATCAAGTGACAATGATGTTGATACCTGCAGGTCATGCATCTGATGCGTTGTAGTGGAACAGTCAGTCTCAGCTTGCAGCATGGATATTCTGCGAGTTTGGGGCAGGTATGTACTCTGCTTTTGTTGGTCACTTGCATGCAGAGCGGGCATGTAGACAGCACATACATTGTCACAAATTTACTGCTTGAAGAACACAAGTCAAGGAAACAACATGTCTCGTCAGGGGAGTTTTGTGACAGCGTCAAACACATTAATGGTGTCACAACTTTTCTGCTTGAAGTAGACAAACCTCTTAGGAATATAGTTGTGTCACTATGGTGTTTCGTGACAGCATCAAAACAGGGTTTCATGACATTACACACTGTGTGATGTGAAGGTGGGCGAGGTCAGAAGGTGTGGTGGGCAAATCCTACTTGCCCAAGTCCCCTCTCTCCGCACTGCCAGCAACTGGCGTTCTAGCGGGGTTTGGCACTGACTTCATGACCAACCATGCGTTTGGCCGAGGCACGGTTGCGGTTCCAGTTGCATGGATTGATGGTCTGGCGCCCCATGCCCGGGTTATCTTCCAAGCTGTTCGTCTTCGCAACCGCATGCGCACTGGAAAGGCAGACTTCAGTGGCCAGCATTGCGTTGAGTCCATCCTCTACCTGGTGAGATGCCTGCTCTGCATGTTTGCAAATAAGTGCTGTCCATGCCCGCCAGTCAGCAGACTGACATGTATTCAATGTAACAAGATACTCTTCCTCAAATGCAGCAAAATCATAACATAGTTTAGCACTCCAACAAGAATGTCTTTTGTGATTGTGGAATCCAGCGACAGCAGTTGCAGGTGTGATTTTCAGTGACATGATACTTAGAACCCAACACCGCACAAGATTTAGTGTGTACAAGCTCACACGCTGCTGCACGCTGCTGGCATGTCACCAAGCAGTGGTTGTCAATGTCTCTGACCTTCTGCATCCCTCTGAGCCTTCTGAGTGTGTTGTGCTGCACAGGCTGAAACATTTTGGCAGAGCAGCCCCTTTATGTTGCAAAGGTATGGCCTGGGCTGGTGGGCACTGCAGCTGCCCGCGGTTCGTTTCATTGTGGGCAGTTCTTCATTCCGTCAATTTGAGCAACAGGTGAGCATGAATGCATGGCAGACCAAACTCAAATAAAAGCACGTCTCTAGGTTGTTGTATTCGGAATGAACAGAAGCTGTTGAACAACAAGGCATGTTTCTTTTCTGTTGAGTGCCAACGCACTCCTACTTGGTCTGAGGGAGTCTCTCGACTGAACTTGCATTGTGACGGTTAAGCAAAGCGCTTAGTGTTGTCTGTTGTTGTACTTAGTTGTACTTGATTGTCCCTTTTGTACAGGTGATCAATGCGGAACTGGAGTGCAACGCACGCCCACTCAGCCCTCAAATGACTGAGGCGTTTGACAAAATCAGCAAGCAGGTTTGCTCCCTTAGCGAGCAGATTGCGCACTTGCAGCTCAGCGTGGATGGCATGCAGCAGCCAGTGGACAGCCAAATGGCTGCCAACCACGGCATGCCTACAGCTAGCAGCTCAGTTACGCAAGCTCGGGCCGCCAGAAGTCCTCGCCTTGAGCTTGAGGCGCAAGTGGGCTTGTCCTCAGGCTTGAGCTCAGTGCAGGAGGCCGTAGATGAGTGGTTCACAGGCCTTCACGGGTCTCCAGCACCCCCCCTGTTGTGTGAACAGGCAATCCTGCATGGCCAACGCCTTAGCAAGAAGGCCATTGACAACCTGAGCAGGCGACGGCATCTGCCTTTGCGAATACAAGCACTTGCCACAGACCGGTGCTGGCCACTGAAGAAAGCATTGGCTGTATATGAGCTTGTGATGCAAAGACACAGCCTGTCCCTGGCTGAGTTGCGAGATGCTGTCCGCTTAAGCAGCCCAGTGCGGCACCCCGATGCCAAGGGCGGCAAGCCAGCCCAATCTCAGCATGTCAATCGTTCTCCTGGTTTACCACTTATTAGCATCAGCCAATTCGCTGCGTGGGTTCAACAAGCAACTGATGACATTGCGTCAATGTCTATCAGCTGGTAGCAAGAGCAGAATACATGGGGGTTGTTGGGATCTGTAGAGTCTTCTGGCATGTCAAACTATACAAAACAAATTTTTTATGCAAAGTTTTACCTACATGTACTGTGTCGCAGTGCGGTTGTAATGTTCCAGAATGAACAAGCAACATGACCTATGTCAGAGCTAAAATTTCCTGCACTAGTAAGCCTAGAAACATCAAGAACAACAAGCATACAACATATGCCAAACACACACGTCTACAATCTATGTAATCACACATGTTTACAGTCTATGCAATCACGCTTGGGAGCCAGACTGAATCGGATGCATCATCTGGGCAAGCCTCAATTTTTAAGCTCAGCCTGCAGTGCCTCTTCACGCCAGGCCAGGATCTGTTGTTTGGTGACATGAGGCTTCTTTTTACCACGTGGCATGACGTTCATGTCTTTGCGGCTAGCTGCCAGTCCTCCTCTGGCTCTGCTATCAGGGACTGGCTCAGCATGATTGACAGCATCTCGTAGTTCAGCAATGGAGAAGTCCCCTTGCTGTTTTACATGCTGGTACACCCGACACGCTGCTTCTGCTGAAAGCCCATGTGGCTTCACATCCATAAGCAGGCGGATACGCTGGACCAGGTGCCGTCTCTTGTTGTAGTTGTTTTTGCTTTGTTTCGTTAGTGGCCTCCAGCCTCCCTGAGCCGCCATCTGGGACTCGATCTTAGGCCACTCATGAAAAGCCTGCTCCACTGTATGGAGATCAGCAAAGTGCAGCAGGCCACACTTTGCTGCAACCACCGGTGATTCTGGCAGGCTGGCAAACGATGCTTGTTGGTTCCTGGATTCTGGTTCATCAACAACTACTGCTGCAGATGTCATGGGGTTTTGTGTCAAATTGGCAAGCATTGCTGTTACTGCATGTGAGTGGGCTTCTGCTTGTTGCACTGCCAGTTGCTCTAGTTGCGCTGCCATTCGCTCTTCAAGTGGGAGCCTTGCCAGCTCTATGCGGTTGAGGGCTTTCTTGTGAGCATTTCTGACGAGTCTACAATACTCCTTGTAGCGTACATCTTGTAGCATTTTGCGTACCTTGATACTACCACGCACAACCACCAGCTTCTCTGCTGTGTACAAGTCAAGCAGCAAAGGCAGGCCATACAAGAACACCGAAATGAGCCGCCTCTCTGCCTGCACACTCTTTTGCATGTCTGTCAAACATGTACGTGCCTTCTGGTTGCACTGCCACTGCTTTTCCTTGTGGGGCAATGCATCAATTTCCTTCAACATTTTTGCCACCTTGTGTTCCGCAACCACTAGTGAAGGGCGCAAGTAAGTCACGAACTCATCAAACACATCAGATGGCAGCTTGACTGTGCTACGGCCCAAGAAGAACTCTTTCTTGTAATCATCTCCCCAACCTGCAAGCAACATCTGTACCGGAAGGTTGTGAAGTGAGGACTTGGCGTCATAAAAGACCTCCTTTGTTGACTGAACCCATCTGCCCCAAGAGCTGACTTTGTCCTTATCAGCTCCCTCAATCTCTAACATAAGATTGCCTGTTGACCTGAAAATGTGCAGTCCTGTCCCAGCCTTGTCATCAGCAAGTCCAATGCTGGCCATGATCTTGCTGTGTTGTGCATGAAGCATGTCATACTTGACAGGTCCCTGCATATGTTGGATGCCTTTTGCAAGCAACCTGTGCTCCCAGAATGTATCATCACTGTTCAAAAACGCTGTTTGGTAGTCGGGCTGGGACTGAATTAGTAAGCAAGCAACTGCTAATACCGGGCAGCATTGTGGTGAAGTGTTCTCCACCATGTTGAACCACTCAGCTTTGCCTATGTGTGATGTCTTGCTGCCAGCTCTCCTAAGTCCCAGCTGGAAAGGGATGCAAGGTGCCGGTCTGATGCTGTCAATGAGCTCAGCGACTGCTATCATTGGCCATTTGAGCTCCCTTGAGTCCTCAGCCCTCAAGCCACAGTTGGTGGCCGTAATGGCTTCAACCACCATGGACATACCTGTCAATGCATGCTCCGGGGAGGTCTTGAATGTCCAGCACTCATCAAGGTAAGCATTGTATTGACTATTGGTTAAATGTTTGCTGTCTAAGATACCGGTGGATAATCCCAGTTCTGCTTGCATCTGCTTGGCCCGTATGAACGGTCCCTTGATAATGGAGTTTCTGGGGCTCCAGCCGTCAGCTTGCCCGGGCAAACCCATTTGGCACTTTCTGACACAATTTAGTGCTTGGACTGCATGATCCAGCTGTTGTAGTGGAGCCTTGGTTGCCTTTTGCTGCAAGTTGCTATTGTTTTGGTCAATTGTGTCAAGCAACCAATTTAAGAAGCAACACAACTTCTTCTCACTGTCTTGCAAGCTAGTGAAGGATGCATCTTTGTCCTCCATCAGTGCCTCGTACCTAATGAACAAAAAGCATGTATGTCAGTTGAGTCATTTGCAAATTGCGCCGAAGCCATTTGCGTAAAGCCACTTTATATTGCTCTATTGTTGCAGGTTGCAATCCACAATTGAACCATTCGTTGTTGATAATGGTTTCTCTCAGGTCCTCAGATTCTTTGTTGCAAACCCAATCAGATGTTGTGAGCCGGAAAAGTCTGTCTATTTCAGCGTTATCGTTCTTGCTTTGCCCTCCTCGTACCATGATGCTCCGTTTGTGATACTTAGTTTGGACATACATGTTGTTTCCTTATGAGCTTGCCCTGTAGCTATGAGGGTCCTTGGTCTGACCGGTTGGCCTCACCGGTTGGCCTGACCGGTTGGCCTGACCGGTTGGCCTGACCGGTTGGCCTGACCGGTTGGCCTGACCAATCAGCGTGACTGGTTACATAACAGTGCGACTAATACGGTGAAACATGGCAGCTGGTACTATCTGCTGTTGCAAGAGTCACTGTGACAAGAACTCATAGGATTATCAAGCATAGATAGACAAGCACAAACACTTATGGATGCAGTCACAAGCAAACTCGAGGCAATGGTGTTGACCAATCCGGATCGGAACACAACAAGTGGCAGGAAGCAAGCCGGCCGTCTTCATTATCGCCGTAATCGTGCAAACAACGCCAAATACAATGCAGAGTATTACAAGAAAAACAAGTACAACATCAACCGTACTAAAGCTGTAAAACGTGGAAGCAAAGGCTAAAAGGGACCATTATTAAGAAGTGGAAAATCATGTGGGATCCGGATACAGCAAAGTATTATTGACAATTTTACTGTTTGAAGGTCCAATGTTGATAGAGATTTCAGGCTTGCACTCAAGTCAAAACATGATGAAGTTGCGTCTCACGTACATGTCAACATGGCTTGAATGATGAAAGCGCTGATGCACTTGCACCAATACTCTTGAAACCAATGAAGTGGTCTCTCAAGTAGACAGATGCTGATGGAAATTCCATCGATGATATCATGAGTTGATGGAATTTCCAACCTGTGCCGCTGGAAGGTCTATTTTTGCACATGCATATATACAGCTTGAGCCTTGCTTCCCAAATTTTTTAATCACGACCCAATCAAGCATTTTCCAATCCAAATTTGAAACTGCATTCAATTTAGGAAGACGTCACAAAATTCCACTTTAAAGTTGCTTTTGCACAAGAAACTGAATTGGACCTTTTTTGACTTGTGAAGTGTGATTTCTGGTTTGCAGTGGCTTGGACACTCAAACTTCACAGATTGCATTCTATGTTGCACATTTGTGATTGATGTATGTGTACGTGTATGTGTATCATTGTGTGTAATTGTAACAGCAACATCGGGCTCCAGACTACCAATTGGTCTTTGCAATGACAATGACGAGTTCAGCCAACTGGTCAGGCCAAGGACCCTCATAGGGCCGGATCACCAAGTGTAAGACACACACACAACAGCAACATGATAACTTCCTCACAACATTGCTAGTCCGCTGGTCAACGAGAACCACATAAGGCATCGGATACATCCAACAACCACACAAACAATTCAGCACGTCACATCACCTCTCAGCCAGCTTCAACTTCCACAGGCCGGACAACTTCTTTCGCTCAAGTATTTGTGTAGGGCTTTGCAATCCCTATCTTACACTTTGTGATTTGTGAGATGACAGACAACTGCAAATGAGTTTAAACTGCTATATGATTCTTACATGCTTGCACACCATTCCTGCGGATCACGGCCTCCTTGATTGACTCACTTACCCAAGTTTGGAACATTTGTTTGGTAACCTCACAGCGCCCTCAAAGACTACAGGGCTTGGCTTGTTGTAATCAGCTTCTGGTCCAAGCTGTTTCTGAGATTGGTACGGTCTCACGGTAGCCATATTCATTCCTCAAGTCTAGCAATGCACATTGAAGGTATAGATGCCTAGCACAAGTGAAGTGTTTGTTGTCACCAAGGCTAAACCAAGTTGGCTTACAGGAAAAACTTGCACAACAACAAAGTATGTGCAGCTTGCTTGTGAACGCCGGAGGGGTTTCACTATGCAGCAGCCAAGTGTTTTGGATGAAGTCCCGGCCAAAGTATCAAGACCTCATTCACTGAGGTCACTGAGCACTTGTGTGCTTGCCGGCGACGATTCCCAGAATCACTGATTCACAAGTACTTGTACCAGTATTTTGGGTAACACAGGCCGGAGATACTGTCACAATATCCAGACAAACAGCTTCTGATGACAACAAGGCTATGCGGAAGTCTTGAGCTACCCCCATGAAAAGCAAAAAGCTCGCCAGTGAGGCTGTGATGAAATGCATAGCCGATTCACCAGCTTCTGAAGCAAAGCCTTTGTGTTTGTTGCAGCGATTTGGAAGTTACAAATAGTCTTCAATGCTCAAAAGGCCGCACGTCACAACACAAAGCACCTGCAGTACACAACGCACCTCACCTCCATCACCTCTAACATAGCTTTCAACTTGCTCAGAGGCTTCGCACTCAATTTCGCGCCAGCACTACGACTCTCGGAAGGAATTGCAGAGGTAAGCGCTCTGCTTCACACCTTGGAGCCTTCTCCCAGACCAGGCCATTTTGAAGTTGACTCATGTACCTACAAAAGCCACAATTAGGGTTGACTCCCAAGACATGACTGTGATACTTGGGTACTTATGCTCTATGCAAGATAGCTATCTTGCATTGCCAAACCAAGGCTCCGGATCTCCTCATGACTGTGTATCAAACAAAACCTACAAGCATATCCCAAAAGCTATACTTTCCAGACATTCACAAATGTTGTTGCCGGCAGAGCAACCAAGATTAGTAATAGCACAAGTCAAGGAGGACTACTGAAGGCATCAGCTACCAGCACATACAGATTCATCAGGTCCAAGTGACCTTTCAGCCAGCGCTGACAACGAACTTGCACCTTCCTGAGGCCGGCTTCAGATCCTTAGTTACAACCTTAGAGTCTTCTCGGGTGGGTACATGTCAAACTTGGTTCCAAACCCACCGGAATCTGTCTCACAGATGATAAGTGCCTGCCAAATAAGCACTTTTGCAGCCCCGCTTTGCTGGCCCAAAAGTAGAAATGACAACTCCGATCCCTTCTAGCAAAGCCAGTTTGGGTCTATCTAGTGCTCTCAACCCCGCCCCAAAAGCCCCAGTTCTGAAAATGTTTTCTGCAGATTGTGACAGACAGCCTGTTTGCTGGAAATGTTCAATTTGGAAACCAGGCATAGATGCGCTCCGTTCACTTGAGAAAAGTTGTCAACTTGTTGTACACCGGGCTTGCACATGACAACTGAGACCTTGAGAGACCCAGTTATGCCAGCAACAGTAACTCATGCGGACTGCATGTTACAAACCGGCCATGACAACTCCACGTATGAGCTAGCTCATCATTGTGCATCTCCTCAGTGGCTTAAGTTATACAAAAGCAGGCTGGAACAAATGCGTCTTTACAAACAACAAAAGTACCATGATGATGCTGCTTATAGGAAGGCCGCCATCTACAATAACAACGCTCGAACCCAGTTGAAGCGGCAAGACCCTGAGTATCGAGCTCACGAGGCAGCTCTGCAGCGTCAACGTCGCCAAAAAGCCAAGACTTCATTGAAAACAGTAAGTCCAATAGGCTAGCTGATTGTACTATGGATGTCAATTTCACATCGCGCAAAATTCAACATGTTAATGTGTGTTGTGTTCTCAGCAGATAACACATCATGGAACTGAGCAAGCCAGCATCCTGCAAGCCAAGTAGCTTGACAGACAACACCATGCATCACTTCTTGCAAGACTACAGAGTCGACGGAAAAACACAACCATTCAACTTCACTTACATGGCCTACCCATTTGGGTCTTTCATGGTACCTGACGACAAACGTGACGCTTTTTACACAGCATACACAGAGGTCGTTGGCGCAGGCATCTTTCCCCCCCTCACTGAGAAGCAAGGTTTGGCCGGTCCCCTTGTGGTGGACTTGGACATTAAGTTTCCGGGAGATGTTCAAACCCGTCAATATATGCCTGACATGATGAAAATTATAGTGGAGAAGTACTTTGATGTGTTGAGTGAGTATGTACAACTGGATGCCAAGAACAAGTGTTACGTATTTGAGAGGGCAGCTCCATACCCTGTGAACAAACCCGGTAAGCCTGCTGTTTTCAAGGATGGGCTGCATTTGATGTTCCCAGGCATCAAGTGCTATGAAAGGCTCAAATGGGTGGCACGTGATCATATCATCAAGGAATGCAAAGCTTTGTTTGAAGAACTTGGCACTACCAACTCAGTCGATGACATTGTGGACCGCGCCGTGATCGGGCAGAACAATTGGTTTGTTTACCTCAGCGCAAAGCCAAATCTTCAGCCATACAAGCTCACAAGGATCCTGGCAAGATCCATGGACAACGCGCTGGAAGATGTGGACTTCAAGCACAATCGCAAGCTTATGATTGAACTTGTACGGTTGCTTAGCGTCGCTGGAGATGTCGAGGCTGTCTCATACATCAAGGATCTACCACTAACAGAACCCTCCACCAAGCTCGGGCACATGGCTCCAGTACAACATCATGCGCCTGCAAGATCAGTGTCACAACCTGATCAAGAATGTGAGCATCAACAACATGAACAAGTAGGTTTTGATCTTCTACAGAGGGCAGTGATGGGGCTCCAAAGCACCAGGGCTGCAGGCTATGAAGATTGGTTCAGGGTTGTCTGTGGCATAAAGAACATCAGTGACGCAAACAACTACAGAGACGACGGTCGCACACTCATCCATGACTTTTCTCAACAATCTTGTGAAAACTATGATGCTGACGAGGTGGACAAGAAGCTTTCACGATTTCCAATCCAGGACAGGGGCAGAGGGGTAGGTTTTGGCAGCATCAAGCATTGGTTGAAAGAGGATAACCCTGACCTGCATCAGCAACTCTTCAATAACACAGACCAGCTGGACGCCACCATATCTAGTGGGGGTCAACATCTTGATGTTGCAGACATCTTCAGGTCTCTCTTTCCAATGGAGTTTGTTTGGGCATCAACCACCACAACCACATGCTTCTACAGATTTACAGGCACTATTTGGGAGCGTCAAGATGATAATGCCCCAGTTATCAATCTCCTGAGTCAAGAGGTGTCAAAAGTTTTTGAGCGTAGGGCAGCAGCATTCAAGGAGAAAGATGACATGGAGCAAGACCTGGCCATCAAGGAGCAGCTGAACAAGAAAGCCTCGCTGGCTACGAAGATTTCTTTAAAACTCCGCAACATGTCCTATTGCAATCAAGTATATTCTGCCATATCAAAGCGCTTGCATGATGCCGACCTTGTGGATCAACTTGACACAAATCTTGACCTATTGGCCTTCACGGATGGGGTGTATGACTTGCAAACTAGCTGCTTTCGGCAAGGCAGACCAGTTGACATGCTCAGCGTCTGTGTCCCCTACGACTTCCCAAAACATGACCCTGAGAGGAGAGAGGGCCTTTTGACATTCCTGAGCCAGATTAAGCCTCAAGATGAGGAGCGAGAATACATGTTGGATCAGCTGAGCCAGTGTTTGTCAGGACGCATAAGAAAGCAGCTGGTGCACATTCTAGCAGGGCCTCTTGCTGGCAATGGAAAGAGTACATTGTTCAACTTGATTGCCCAGGCATTCGGTAAGCAGTACTTCGTTACCATGACTCCCACAATCCTCACACAGAAGAGTGCACAAGCCAACAACGCCAACCCAATCATAGTTGATGCACGACGTGCAAGGATAGTTGGGATGTCTGAGCCTGAGGAGGGAAGTCGTTTCAATGCTGCCCTCCTCAAGGCCATGAGCGGCGGGGATGAGCAGAAGGCTCGGTCGTTGTACAGCAACAAGGTGATTTGCTATCGCCCGCAGTTTAGAATGTTTGTACTCTGCAATGACGCTCCAGATCTAGATGGCAAAGACAAAGGATTGGCAAGAAGGATAAGGAAAATCACTTTCTCCAGCCAGTTTACGGATATCCGGGAGCCTGACCTAGAGAACCACATCTACCCAATCAATGTTGATATGGACAATAACCTGCCATTGTGGGCACCAGAGCTGATGGTGCTATTGTTGGAGCGCTTTAGGCCAGACTATGTGTACCGCTGCCCTGCAAGTATTCAAGAGGGGACTAATGAGTACATGAGCAAGAATGATCTTGTGGGGCAATGGGCTCTTTACAATCTGGAACGCAATGACGCAGAGTCTTTTGTCACATTTAAAGACCTGCGAGAGCTGAGTTGGGACTGTGTCTGTAGGAAAGAGAAACGTCAGGATAGAAAGAAAATCAAGAACGCCTATTGGGGGTGGAAGGTAAAATTACATGAAGACCCAAGCTCCTAACTGTTCAAGTACAAGATCAAAGGTCACAACAATAATACGGGCCTGATTTAGTCGACAACAGCTAGCTTTTCTGACAAATTTTGCCTTGCAAGCTCAATTACTTTTTACATTTGGGCTTCAAATCTATGAAGAGCATAATCGAACATTTTCAAAAGTAAAGTGGGGCTTTTGGGGCGGGCCTAATACCTTTGGATGGACCTAGGCTGTCGCTGCTATGGCATGTTGCCCGGTCAGCCCCACAATCCAGTGCAGAAACTGGGGCGGCTTGGAAGCTTTTTTGGTTATTTTTGAATAGCATATTCACGATGTGCGCACACAATTAAAAGCTGCTGACAGTGGTTGCAGAGCAGTCGTCATTTCAGAACCTTTTTTCAAGGCTTCACAATTTACAGAATCCGTAAGGCTACACTTGGCGAGCTTGGGCTTGTGCTTGAAGAGAGCCTTACTGCCCATCACAAACACGAAGACTAGCTCAAGCTAGAGCCGGCACCAGTTCGCAAAAAGCCAACGGAACAGCTGACTTGGCCCAAGCCAGTGGCTTTTGCCGCATGGTCTAGTAACAAATAGCAACAAGCTTACTTGGCCATGTGTTCACGGGATTTGGATTGTGGTAAATCTTAACAACTGGTGAGGATAGGTATAAACCGATTCGCCCATGTGCACAAAATGCTTCACTGAATTTTCAGACACATTTGCAAATGGAGAATTGCAAGGCAATTGCACACACACATCGGCAATTGGAAAATTGCAAAGGCATGTCCACATTTTGATCAAATTTGTTAGGCACATTGTAAACTCATTTGAAAGTTGTGACCATAGTTTTGACAAAAACCCCCAGGAAGCAAAGGTAGGATATGCCAAATTGCGAAAACGAGTTGCAATTACAATATGTGCAGACAAAATTTGCAAAATTGGTTGCAAATCAGTTCATGTATCCACTCAGGTTGTCCCAAAATCAAACAGGTTGTCCCAAAATTAGACAAGTCTGTCTCAAAATTAGGCAGACTGTCCCGTGCTGTGTCTTGTCCTGCATTTCTGGTTCCATAGTTGTGTGTGGAGACTGCTGTGCATCCACAGATGCACCCATATTTACAGGCTAGCCTGTAAATACTCAAAAGCTGTGTTTTGAGGTCCGCAGTCGTGTGTGAAGACTTTTGTGCATCCGGGCTAGCTTGTGAACATTTCACAGTTGTGTCTCCAGTCTTGCATTACATTTGTGGGTCCACAGTTAATCTTTTGTTGCTTTGAGTCCTTGTGTCTCAAAATCAGATAGTCTGTCCTTGGATCTTTGTTACGGACAAAAGTGCCAAAGGCGTTCAACTAACAGTCAAGTTGTCCGTAATATAGGTATGCAATCATGGACCTTCCATCTTTGCACATGATCTGGCATCACATTTACAACAGAAACCATGACAAAACTTTTGAGTCAAGAGAGCCATCAGACGGACACATGGAATTTTATGAGGTCGCGCATGTTGTGATGAGTGTCCAGTTCAAAGGACAGCCGAGTCACAAGCTATTGCAGCAAAGTCTACAAATTTGATCCAACAAAGCTACAAATGCTCACAAGGACCACCTTGCACCACTTCAAGGACTCTAGCCTCATTACGCCTTTCCCCGACTTCACACCGAACAGCTTGTGAAATGGTATTGGTTGCTTTGCGAACATGAGCACCCCAAGAAGCACAACATATTACTGGTGCCGGGTGACCAAAAAGATGCAATTGATGTGCAGCGACGGAGGCTGGCAATCCTGCAACAGGGATGAAGCTCTGTTTGAAATACACTCTCAAGATGTGTCAAATCAAAGATGGAAGCGAATCCTGCAGCATGCCTGCAGAGATTATGAATTCAGGTTCAAGTATTTGGCACATGCTGCACGGGATGGATCTAGCCAGCCAAAAAAGCACGGAGTCCTTGTTTTATGTCAGCTGCTGTCGGGTTGCCAGTTTTTGAGTTTGGATAGGCACCATCTACCATCACAAAGTCTTTGTCAAAGTTCAGAGGCTCACCGTTCTGTGGGTCATGGTCAATATGTTGCTGCAGATATTCAGCCAATGGTTTGATGTCAGCCGCTTTCATCTTGGCTACATCTGATTTAGACTTGATGGCTGCGCTCCCAAGCTCCCTAAGAGCAAAGTTGACAATCTGCAGTCGATTCGGGTCCGGCACTGAGCTTGCAGACCTCTCCACACCAACAACACCTGCAGAGCTGACGTGGCTGCTTGAGTGAGCAGGACCTGACTGAGCAGAATCAGTGGCCAATTGACTAGAGGTGACATCACTCACCGTGTCACCAGACACTACATCTCTACTGTACTTTTTGGTAACAGACACGTATGGCCTCACCACCAAGCCAGTGTTGCTGCGTTGTTCACCTGAAGCCAGCAGCCCTCCGGTCAAATAGCGCAGAGTGATGCACACATATGTTGCAATCTGATTGGGGTTGCCGCCTTTCAACTCTCATGCTGCTTCCGCCCTTGCAACTGCAGCTACAACAAGCCCTTTCAGAGCGTTGCTTTTGTCTAGAGTTGGGTCTGTCTTGCTAAGTGAGATCTTCAGGAGGTCGAAGACAGCGGCAAGTTCTTTTTCGGATTGGTCTGCCATGTTTAGCTTGCACACGATACTCCAAGACCATAGAGTTTTACAGATCGATTTTGCATCACACAAAGGTAGAACTGCACACAATTAGCTAGCGCTAATTGTGTGTTGTCCAGCCCGCCTGGTGTTCAGCTTGCAAGAAGCCAGCAAAACAACGACTTGCCTTTTGCCTGTCGACTGGAGGGTCGACTGGCAAATAGCCAAATGCATACCTGGGCCACGTCTTCACCGCATTTCGATTTTGCACATTGGGTTGTGCAATGCACGTGTCTGATGATCGCGTGGTGAGCTGACCACTTCAGCTTTTTCATGATAATTTTCAAAGAACAATTGCACATCAATCCACATTGCAATTCACACATCTACATTTTTTGGTTAAGTAAACTAGGTACCAAAATTCAAACTCCAAATTTCAAAACACAGGATTAATCAAACAATTTACTCACATATTAGTATAGAATTTGTCAAAGCTGGACATTGTTGGAAATATCTGCAATATTACACATTGCAAAGTCAAAATAGGCAAGTTACACATCTACATTTTATGCCAAGATACACCAATTACAGTCAAACCGCTCACTTGCAACAAGCACATCAAACTTTCAATGGAAACACATTGGTAAAAGCACTCTTTTTGCAAAGGCCGCATAACATGAAAAGTTGGTGCAAACTAAAACCTACAGTGAAAATTTGTATTGGACAAGCAAAAAGCTTTTGGAACTACAGTTTACTGAATGACATTATTGGCGAGTCATTATTGGCGAGTCAAATTTGTCTGCAACATAAATGCTTTTCAAGGGAAACGTTTGGCAAGTCAACAAAAGGAGAACCGGGAGAAGATCTCGCAGATCTTCTCTCAAGTCCATGCAAGGGCCCCCAACGCAGTAAATGGGCCACCTAGCCACAACCAAACCTGACAAGGCCTTGCAAGGTATACTACAAGACCCTGCGTTGTCTGACAGCTCCAAGCATACCTATGCTCAGCGCCTCAGGGCAATCTCGGCCAAGCTAGGGCAACCAATAAGTGAGCTGGCCATGCAACCCATGACAAGCCTTCCATGGATCAACCAGCGATATCCAGAAGTTGCCACGCAGAAGAATGTGGTCACAGCAGTGTTGGCAGCTCTTAGACGAATGCCTGTCATGAAGAAGCAACACCGGCAAGCCCTAGCAATATGGCTACAGGCTTCCAAAGAGCTTGAAGCTCAGCAGCAGGCACGGCTAAAAGGCAACGAGCCTTCTGCCAGACAAAAACGGGGCTATGTTGACTTCAAAGAGGTGATCAAGGTGCGTACCACTCTAGCCAAGGGATCACGTCAACGCCTCCTACTAGCCTTTTACACCATGATTCCGCCACTGCGCTGCGATCTCAACCGGGTGGCCCTCCTACAGTGCCCTGCATCTGCAGCCACCATATCACAGGATGACGTGGATACAGTGAAGGAGAACAACTTTTTGTGCTTGCCAGCAGACAAGAAGAAGCCTGCCATTCTAGTGCTGAGAGAGTTCAAAACTGCAAACTCTGCCGGGATCTGGCGGAGAACACTACCAATGAGCCTGACTCAGGAGTTGTGGACATCTTTGCAGGCTGAGCCGCCTAGGAGATGGCTTTTCACTACCATGTCCGGCTCACCATACACAGCAAAGAATTTCAGCAAATGGTGCTGTTCTGTGCTACAAAAGCTGTTTGGCAAACCGCTAACCTTGACGCTGTTGAGACATAGCTACCTGAATGCAATGGACTGGAACAAGCTTACAATAGCAGCCAGAGAGAACTTAGCAGCAGACATGTGTCACAGCACACAAATGCAAGATGCTTATAGACGGATTTCAGGCAAGCACCCTGATTTGGTCTAGGGAAGCAACAGAAACAGTTGCAAGTAATACAACACACTTGAGTGTACTTGTACCAAAAGGGGGAATCCGTTTGCCAACCGGTCAATGTTTCGACTGTCACAAATAGTCCATTTTCTGCCATCATCAAGCTGGACCAATTTTGCTACTGATGTTGCTAGTCATGCACCAGGACTGCTTCACCCAAGTTATTGGACTATGATGGACTGACTGCTATCTCAACGCAGTATCTTTGTAGTTAACCATATCAAATATTGACTCAATCAATGCATTAATGCAAAGAGTACTTGAGTGAGGGTGCCTAGTTAAGACTCGTCTGCTCATGAGAACAACGACACGCACCCCCTTGTGACGGCAGGCGGCCTACCAGCAATGTCATTGCCTTGAGTGAATTAACAGCACCTGAGTCAACCAAATACTGTGATCTCAATATTGCCTGTCAGTGTGCACGCTTGCTCACCTGAGTGGAGGCACTTGACCAAGAGTGTTGCAAGGCTGTGGCATGCAGGTGGTGCTTGAAGGCGACTGCTCTTTGTGGTCCATCATCATTCTTGCTACAACTCCTAATGACTGCAGAGCGGCACAATAACTTAACACAAGTCTATACATCACTCTTAGCAGTATTGCACATGACTATGGCCAATTTTGTGACAACAAGGTGAAGCCGCATATACCACACCTCCGGTATATCAGCTGCACACCTAGGAGCCTGCTGTGTGAATCAGGTATGCAATTGATGTTCAGAGAAGACCAGACATTCAAATGCTGCCTGACATGTGTTGTCCACTGCTGCTTGGCACTTGCTGCTTCTAATTTGATGTGCAGCTTGTGAATCCTGTATGTCATTCACCTGGCCGTGTGAGCAGACTAATGGCTGTACAGTGCAGCATGAAAGCAGCAGCCAATCGTCATAGCAATACATAAGGGTGCTCTTGTCTGAATCTCAGACAAGAGCTGTAGAAATACGGGGAACTACGAGAGGCAGCTGTCTGCAGTCAAACAAGCAGCATGCATGCATATGCAAGTGCCAGTCAATAGCATGTACAACGATCAAGGCCCTGTGTTGGGGTGCTTGGCAACGGATTCTGTAAGTACTGAGTGCGCCACAGATGTGTCACCTTTTGCCAGCAAGAGCTGTAGGGATGCTTGGACATTTGCTGGAGTCAGAGCCTGTGAAGTATGCTCTTGCACTACCTCCTGGGCAAGCTGTTGTAACCAGGCATCAAGGGCTTCAGCCCACACCTGCATAGCTTCCTTGGTGATCTTTACACCTGGATGATTGTCTTGCAGAACTTTGTGCAAGTATGAATCCCAACTGTGGCTGCTGCTACCTGGGACCTTCTTGCGTTTGCTACCTGACAGCCTTGCATTAGGCTCTGCTGTAGCTGGTGTCGCTTCAGCCATCAGATCTCAGCAAGAACAATTGTGTGCACAGGTTTGCTTGTAGTTGACAGCACTCCAAGATGGCTTTTCAATTTTGCAGCCTACAGAGCTGTTACACCAAGCTTTGTGACCTATTGTGACTGCAGGCTTCCAGAGTGCTCTGCTGTCTGCAAGACCGATGTTTGAGCTGGTGGCGGAATTCACTTCCTTATGCATTATGCACAATGCGTAACATGCAGTGCGCCCAAAAAACCTGAAGAACTTTTTGCGACGGTTTTCGGTCGGCCCCGAGAGGAGGGTTGCACCAAGACCGAGAAGAATTCAGTTGCAATGCGATGCAAGCGGTGACCAAAAAGTGACTAGATGTGCAGGACTACGAGTTGAGACGAGCTCGGAGCGCGTCTGCTCGCCAATTCAGTCGCCTAAGTGGACCCTAAAACGACCTTCGAGAAATTTTGACCTCCAGGAAATCCTCCAGACACCTCCAATCCAAAAGACCCCTTTCGGGACCTAAAAGACCGCTGACTAAGACCCTGCCAGTGCTTGACCTCCAACCCAATTTATGGAGGGGTCACTGCACTCTAGAGATCTTACAATGATTTTGCTGGTCAGCCCACCTGTGTCCTATGTCTGCATGTACGCACAACACACTGCGTCAAGTGAAAAACCATCGCGCATCAACGTTTAGACGTTGGAGTACTGCGGCTGACAAGTTCACCTGCCAAGCGCTTCTCGGTCAATCCTTCCTGCCTATTAGGTCTACT
>JAABUH010002472.1_pt1 | contig 17709 bp, 24 predicted proteins | sample 5559121 | NCBI WGS metagenome assembly JAABUH01 (sample SAMN10711871, study PRJNA513364) | rock metagenome | isolation source: Antarctica rocks | place: Antarctica: Victoria Land, Battleship Promontory nord | collected 2015-12-28
TATCGTTGCTCGTCCGCTGTGCCGCTCAGCTGTGGTCTGCAGATTTCGAAAGACCTCCGTCAAACCCGCATCCGTAATGAACACATTTGACCCAAGGTCAGACTCGGTTTGACGCCGATATCTGACCCACGGTCAAATCGCCGTGCGGATGGGGCCCTAGATAGGACAGACAGGCTTGTACAAGTCGTTGGGTTGTGTAGACTTGTGGAGGACGAGCAGCACTTTGTTCTTGATTGCCCAGCGTACAGCCATATCAGGTCACAACATTGGGACCTCCTGCAGCACTGTTATGTCTCATTGTATTAGGCGGAGGAATAGCGACCCTGCTGCGCGTGGCAGACACCTCACACTGGATGCTGATGTGACAAGCCTCATCAGGCGAAGTCCTTTTCAATATGTTCGAACTCGTACGACGCTCATCTATATACAGCTTTTTGCGTAAGACCAGGGTGTTCAGCTGACCTTACGCACTGACTTCTGCACCAGGTACAAGCGTTGTGTGCTTCCTTGTTGTGCTTGGAGTGCATCATTTGTTCAGAAGTCGGCAAGTGTATTGTTGTACACTGTTGTGTTCTCCGATGCGCCGTGATTTTGTTCAGGTACAAGTCTTATGAGCGAAGTTTTCATAAATCACGAAGCAGACCCATATGTACTGGAGACTGACGGCACCCTAGACCCTGCTGGGCTGAACCTGTAGCCTGCAAGCATCGTCATCAACAAGTCAGTCACACTTCTATCCCAAACTGCAGACAGTTGGCTAGTTGGCGCGGACTTGTAGCAAGTTGGTGTATGCAGCAAGAAGAGTCTGGTTGATGCGCAAACATGCAAGACTAAGAGGAGCCTTGCAGATATTCAGCAAAATGTTCTGCGTGATACTGCTGCTGGAAGCAAGGCATGCCCCTTGAACATCTCAGGGACACCTGTCACAGGTAAATCATTGACGAATAAGTTAATGTGCTTGGCAATGCTGCCTACCATGCAAGTGCATCATTACAAGCATCTAAGCAGAGCCAACCAGCCTGTCAGCATTGGGTTGGACATTGCTTTTGGTGCATAGTGGCGCGCTGAAAGATCTGTACTTCAAAGCGTCATTCAGGTGCAAGTTTGCAAATCGTTAAATGCATAATTGATGCAACATCTCAGCCTTGCTACAAATGACCTACAAATGATCACAAAGCCCCTGAGCATAGCCCAAGGCGTCATCTCAGCCTTTTCTTTGACTTTGTCAAGTCGCGTCACATAGCAGTAGAGCAGACACAATGCAGCCCCTCCGTTTTGCTTGTGGCTCATGCTAGGGTAGCAATAGGTTTGTAACATTACAGCAGCTTGTTTGCAGTGCTAGCACTACTTACGATAGAGCAGACCCTATGTCTGCTGCAGCTGTGCTGCTGGTGTGCATAATTGGCACTTTGGATTTGTAGGTGAAATGTCAAGCAGCAGTCCTCTTGGGCCTCCTTGCTGACATTCCACTCCACTTTGAGTGCTGACCCGTCGGATCTTTTAGTCCAATTGAGTCAACTCCTACAGGTTGCACAGTTGGCTGTGTTCCATCTGGGCACCACTGTTGTTCACTTTGTGAATGGCGCAGAATGGAGCAATCCGACAACTTGACTTTGTATGTACCAATGCAGGTACATTTTCACATGAGGCTCATGCCATACAGCAACTGCAGATGCAGATGGCTGAGCTCCATGTCCAGCTGAATTACAATTCACAGACAACCCAGACAGCTCAGGATTTGGGGGCGGTAAGCAACTTGTTTATTTATTGGCGTTGCAAACGACTAGTTGCAGTGCTGCTCAATAAACACATGTTTAAGGTGTTGTGAGTGTCTTGTTGCCAGGGGCAACAATGATGATATGTATGATGAAAGCGTTTTGTTGATTGTCCAATTGGATTCAGGTCTGGATGAAACGCGCGCAAACAAGGGAGCTCTCCTGCTTGTGCAAACTGACTGAGGTCTCTCCGGCTTTGCAAACAGTGTGTAGCGCAGTGCTAGACTCTTTCAATGGGCGGCTATATGCCATTCCTGTTGAGTCGGCCCAAGATGCTCATGGTAAGTAGTTGCATCGGATGCATTTGATGTGCTGCTCCATGAGCCTTCTGGTGTTGTGTTGATGGAGGAACATCTTGTTACGCATGTCCTTCATACTGTAGTTGACCCAATCCAAGGCTGTGTATAAGTAGATCGCTTGTGAGAAAAACACATGCCAGGTAGGGCTTTGTTGCGCTTCTCTGACATTCTGATGTTACCGGCAAGTTCTACACGGCTGATGTTGATGCGCCTGGCTGCTATGCACTGACTGGGAGGCTTGAAGTAATTTTGCAATATGTTGCAGGGAAGCGCAAGCGTGGACAGCACACTCAACCAATGACTTTGCTGTCACCAGGCCAGTTGACTGATGTGACCCTGGCCAATATGATCCCTCAGAGCTTTCAAGAGAGCTTCAAAGAGGAGGAGCACTTACAGCCTGTCCTCATAGAGCTTTTGCAAACGGCTCTGTCTGCAACGGGGGGCGATTGTATTCTGATGGACTCACACAAGTCTAGCAATCAGCTCCATGGGCCAATTGCTCGGCCTGACTGCATTTTGGCGGCCTCAGGTCCCAAGCCATTGTGGACCCAGGTGGTTTCTCTCTTTGATTTCAAAATTGGTGACAGCAAAACAGATATAGAGACCATGTTTGGCCAGCAGATTGAGCGGTGTCGCCATGTTCTTCATAACAACAAAGACCGAAACATGGTGTTGGCAATCAATATCACCATGAAAACCTTAGAAGTCGTGACTGTGGAACGACGAGCGCATGAAGACCTCCAGGTGACTAGAACTGGCCTCCAGCCATTCAGCATCAGCCCCACATCCCTTGGCTTCCAGCTGCTAGTCCGGTGCTTGCTGACACCCAAAAATGACCTGGGTTTTGTGATGACTCCTCTGCCAGCAATCAACAAGTTGGGTTCATGCCGCTTCATTGTGAAAGCTCCCATCAAGCAGGGGTCTGCCCATCAAGGTAGCGGCAGCTGGGTGTTTCAGTGACAGTGGCTTCAGATGCAGATGCTATCTTGAAGCTCAACATAGTTTCTACTGAGGTGAACAAGCACACGCGTCGCAAGATGTAACTTCTAGCATCATACTGCATGTTTTGCCAAACAAAACCACAGTCTAGCCTCACCCATATACCCATTTTGACACGGTATCATATGTAATGGCAAGCTTGGAAAGCTTCTGTATGGGTTTTGCAATGGCTTGGCAATGCATAATCATTTCACAGTGTCTTATGTTGTGTGATGCAGGGTGACTTGCTGTCGTCCCTTCAGGAGGTTGATCACGTAATCAGGCTCCTTGGCAAGGGCACCTGCTTGTACAATGGGAAAGAGTGGCACTGTATCATAGTGTCACCATATTGCCCACCGCTGACCCATGATGATTCAGTCAAGTTGTTCACTCAGGTCAGTACCACAAACTGAGGCAAACTGCAACACCCTTGTAGCTTAAAGTCTTTTTGTGTGCAATAAAATGATCGTGCTAACATGCCCCTTGGTATCAGTGGGTTGCTAGCGTAATATTATGCTAGTCTCTACTCACTAGGCATGATGCGCCTACACGGCTCTTGATGGCGCATGTGTGATGTGGGTCAACCTTTTGACAGCTTTTGGTCACACGCCAAGCACATGCTCTGCTTGTGTACGACGTGGCGAGTGCCATAGGTGGGTCGGTAGAAAGAGACATTGCACACAGAGATGTCACACCAAAGAACTTTGGGCACTCACATGGTCGAGGATACCTCTATGACTTTTCTGCTGGCAAGGTACTGTGCCCTTTGCCTTCAAAACCATGTGTTGTGTTAAGACAAATCAGCTGCACATGCAATCACACCGTGCCACCCTGGGCTGTTGTTTGACCAACTTGTTCGTCCCTCTACACAAGCTTGCAATTTTTGCAAAGTCATACCTGGAGTGCCATTGCCATATTGTTTGGCTCGTGCAGAGTGTTGCAACTATCATTTCACATGCAGAACATGGCAAGCAATGGATGGGAACGGCCACGCTCTGCAAGCAGCCTGAGTAGTATCATAGGCACAGTTCTCTGGGCGCCATTGTCTGTGCTAGAAGGTGAACAGCATTCTGAGAGTAGCATGCTTGAGGGGCTATTCATCAGCTCTCTCAGCATTAGTTGCAATGAAAAGCTGGCAGGGCGACATGCAATGAGACCTAGTCAGCTCAAAATGTGTGCCCTTTTGAGGCGTGGTCAACTGACACGGCTTGAACTCGATGAGTTGCCTGACATCGCCCCACATTTAAAGCGATTGATCATGCTTTTGCATGACTTATTTTACCCCAGAGCTTTGCTCCAAGGCGTTCCTATCAAGGCTCGAGCTTATAACACAAAGGTGACCACACAAATGGTGCAAGATGTGTGCAGAAGTGTGCATCTTGATCTGATTGTGTAGTCTACAGGTAGTAAGTGACAGCAGGTCACTCAGAAGAGTCTTCAGAGCTTCTCTCGACCGTGGGGCAGAAAGCGCGTCATGTCACAGGACTGTTGGACAAGTACTAGGTGGCAATGCTGATGTGGTTTACTTTTATGGCATGATTTCGTTGGTAGCGGCGTTTGTATGTATTCCTTCTTGCAATCATCTTTCCTCATGCAATGTGATTGTGCAACAATGGTGGCATGTTGCAACATCTAGATAGACTACTACACTCTCAGCCTCATGATGTTACGCTTAGTTGAAGATTTGGGTGGTGTTGCTGAAGTTCCTAGTTTCCTAGTAGGCCACAAAGCATTTGCAAATCCGTGTGATGAATCTATGTCAAGATTCAGGCCAGACTGCAAAAAACGGGTGGGAGGGGGGGGGGGGGGGGGAGATTTTCCCTGGCTATGTACTTGCTCAGAAAGGAGAGCTGAATGACCGCAGATGAAACGGTGCTGGAAGACGAGGATTAGTCATCTTTCTTAATTGTACATGTAGCTACGAAAATGCGCCTTTTTTCTCGAAAACCATTCTGAGGACCTGATTTTCGAGCAGCCACCGCTCCGCCTGTTGCACAAATTGTAACTAGCAATAAGCGAGTGTAATCAAGTTGCATTACGCCCATTATCTTGCTGCAGAGAGGCGGCCACAGTACATTATGGTGAAAGTCTCTCGCAGCCTGTTATTGCAAAGCATGGGCGTGTGTATGTCTTGCCCCCGAACCCTAGCCGCCAGAAAAGCTCCAGTGATCTACAGTTATCATATTGCGACCCTGAAAAGAAAAGTTTTCGCTCGCCAGCGATCAATAACAGGGCCTCCTACGGCAGCAGCCCTGAGCTATGACCATAAGCCATAGCCCGAGGGAAAGGAAAAGTCCTAAACCTAAGGTGGATCAGGCCTACTCTGTCTGGTTTTTTCTGTCTTCTCCCTCTCTAGTACTCTCCTAGACCAAAAATGCTTGTGAAATGTCAAAACTGAGTGTTCATGCAATTTGGACACAATGGAACTTCTTGTGCCTAACTTATGATTATCACAACTGTGTTCACACTGGCCTCTGGGTTTTGCACATACTCAGGCCAATCAGCGCAAAGTCACTTTCACGACCTGTTCATGCTTTGCAAGGCACGCAGGTCAAATGGAAGCAAGTGTCCAGCAAACAGCGACCATTGCCAATCATCCCACGGATATCCACAGCGTGACATCACTCAGAAGCCTGAACAGAGGTCAAATGTGCGCCGGCGCTTGCTGAGAGCGCATGCTGAGAGCAGCTGTGTGTCACAGTAGATCACTTGTCACCGGCTGAGTAGAAGCCGCAAACGGCAAATTATTTTGCTGGGTTGCTCGCTGCAGCTGGCGCTTGGCAATGATCTCGCTCCTGAGCTTTGAGCCTGTGTCTAAGGCCAGCTCTTGAGCTGGAGATGAACGGGAAGATGAGCGTGCTGGCTGTGAAGGTCATGAAGGATGTGGCTGAGGCAGACATGGTGGACAGGGTGATGGAGGCTCTGGCTGCTGTGCAGGGCATGCCGCACTTCATCCAGCAGGTGGACTCCAAGTACCATCGGCACGCTGATGACTCAGGCCCTGCTCTCATTGTCACCAGGTATGCACATCACCTCATGCATATGCCCAAGCACTGCTAGTTCCAGCGTTTGACCGAGGCTGTGCAACTTCAAAGTGTAATCAGGTTCCGCAAGAGGCTGCATGCGTGAGTAGCGTGCTGACAAATAAAGGTCCACCACCTACAAGCTGTCCCAGTCTGCATGCATCAGTGATATCTTGACAAGTCAAGGTCCACCATCAACAAGCTGTCTGCTCATCTGGTGTCTACTACAATGGTGGCTGCTACACAGTGACAAGCTAGACCAGCTTGTCAAACGCTTGACATGCCTGTGTTGCAGCAGTTCATGCCAACCCAAACACTTTGCATGCACCACACCTCAACCACTGTCGTCACTGGGTCGCCGATGGCAGGTTGATAGAAGGCATTCCATTGGCGATAATGATGAATCACCTGTGGCGCATCCTGAATGAGCCAGGAGGTGGGGCCACGTTCTTCTGGGCTGTTGTGCTTATCTTCGGCCAATTTGTGGAGGTGAGTCAGGCACAACTCAGGATGATGTTACTTGACAAATGGACGCTTGTTGTTGGCACGTTGTTGTAGAGGGCTTCAATGCAGCACAAGCATGCTGAAACCAGGTTTACAAAAAACCTCAAATGCCTGCATGCATGCTAGACTTGGCCCTGAGCTGCCTCTGCAACAAGCGGTGCCATGGACTGAATTCAGCCTTCTGCCTAATGACTGACTACAATACAGTCATCACCTTGCTGCATGTAGTTGAGTTGAGTGCAAACATTTTGCTGTGCAGACAAGGCACAGTGGTCTCCAATCTGATGCATATGCAGGTTGACGTTGCTGTGTACACGGCCCTTGTCAGCATGTCATTAGGTATGGATGTGACTGAAGTGAAGCATAAATTTGGTGGCTGTTTTGATTGCTTGCACAGCTTGCTTTGGCGCCTGGCTTTGCTGTCTACTTTGTGCTGTTTTCTTTGTCGCGCTCAACACCCCTCAACTTGTATCCGCACAGCGCCTGCGCGACTTCCTCTTAGCATCATGACCAAAGACACCGGCGAGTTGGTACAAGGGGTGGCGTCCTCAGAAGGCGCAAAACATGAGGTAAACCTCGTGACGTCTGCTATGATGCTGGCCGGAAGGGTGGCTTATGACCTTGGAAGCTGTGCTCAACAAGTTCTGCATCCTTTGAAGCTGGACGCAGTATGCTATAGCGATGCGATAGCAGTAGATGCCGTGCATACACTTTAAACTTTTGACATAGGCTTTCGTGCTTCGCCAAGCCTTGCAACCTCATTGGCGGAATGCAAATGTGAACGGGCAACACTGCAATAGCTGCACTGGCATAATGGGTCGCAGCCTTGAGTAGCATTGTCCAGCACCTACGGCCACAACGGTGGCCATAAAGCACATGCCTTTGTATACTGCCAGCAAGCTTGATAATGATGCATCTAGATATTGTACATCTTGCTGACTGTGTCATCACAGATTCGAGACACGAAGCATGCTGAGCTATTATCATCTAGTCTCTCCAGATTGATGCTGCAGCAGTAGTGCTGCTCTACAAGCACCAGCGTGAACTAATTAGCCAAACCATCCAGATCATTCTCTAGAAGGCTCTGACCTCTACCCTCATCCTTGTCCTTGTCCTCGCCCGTTGCAGGGTTCTTCTTGACCTCCTCCTTGTCTGTCTGAATGCTGCGCATGTCACTGCTTGTGTTATGCAAATGCAAACAGGGCACATGTGTGTTGTACAAGTACTATGTCAAGCCATGATCACATTATTAACATTTCAGGTGTGATTGCGCGATAAGGAAGCTATCAGCTATTGAAGCACCAGTAATGGCGCATGCTTGGTTGATGACGACATGCATGTGTACATATGTGCACTTCAGATCTCACTGCAATCCTGTCCGAAGCAGCTGCACAAGACCCAGTGACAAGATGCAATGCGTCTAGACCAGATTGCTATGCCAGGGCCATATGGCTTGAGGCTTATGGTACAGATGCTCAAAGGTTACATGAGGGACTGGCTACCCACAGGTGAGACAGGTGAGCGTACCCACCTAGTACGCTCACCTGTCTGGCCCCCTTCGTCTTTGTCATCATCCCCGCCTCCAAACTTGGCCCCCTCCTCTTCGTCCTCACGGTGAGGCTGCTCCTCCGCCACTGGAGCAAAAACAGTAGCTGGATCTTTGTACCTTCTGTAGGTACAAAGTTCAGAAGGTACAAAGGTCCAGCTACTGTCTTTCTTGGGTGGTTTGGGGCGCAGGTGGGCCAAGGTTGTGGGAACTCCAATGCCAGGCAGTTTTATGTCAATCGTATCTGCGTACAAATAAGATTGCACCTGCACAGCAAAGCAACACACCGCATCATTCCTTGCAGACCAGTGCACATCAACTTGGCAAGCAACTGCCCAATGTTTGGATGTTGGTGAGGAGTGAAACAATCAATTGCATTTATCATGCATCAATGCAGCTGTATGCTTGCTTGCTGAAAGCTGCAAGCTTACCATGGGCTCGCCTGTGTTGGGGTGCACCGCCACTGCAGGACCTCCAGGCGCAGCACCTCCACCGCCTGCAGCTGCAATAGCGGATGCTCCTGAAGCATGGGTAGCAAGCAACCCAGAAGGATATGCACACCCCAAGCCAACAGATTGCTCTACAGCAGTCTGCAATTGCACAGCATACGTCAGAACCCAGTGTCAAGACTGATCAAGCGCATACCTGGCATGACAGTGGCTGTCATTGACACAGTCATGCCAGCACACATGACACAGTCAACGCAGTCAAAGCAATTTGCACATCTGTCCCGCAACGCCTGCAAAGGGGGTCTGCCCACTGCTACTTTGTGCTGCTGCAGCATGGAGTTTCGCTGCGCTGGCATCAACAGAGTTTGGAGGACCATGGTACAGAAATGTTAACATGATCAGCCTGCAATCAGGCTGAAGCGGCTGTCACAGCAATCAGTCCAGGGTTTATAGCATCTCGCGCATGCTCAGATTGACTCAAACAAAGGCTGCTGATCTGTTTTTCTTTTGACTGTGTATTTTTGTGTGATGCTGTGGTAGCAGTCAATAGCTGTATGCAGATCATTGCAAGATTGCATTGCGTGCACTGCACTGTCAGGCAAGCTGTGTGGCCATGTGAGCACAGCTGTAGGAGTCAAGATAGTTACCGGTGCGGCATAATCTGTGAAGTCAAGTGGTACAGCTGGGATGTCGTGATCATCATCTTCAGCTCCCTCTTGACAAAAGAGATGAGCTTGTGCAGTTGGTGGCAATAATGGCAGCTCTTCTCAAAGGATGCCGCAAGAGATTCCCGCAGAGCTATCAAGATGCACGTCAATGCTGTCAATGCTCACAAAACCTGACAATACGCACCCAAATGATAGATGACCCTAAAATCTCTGTGTGTGGCACATTACTAACTCTTGTAGCTGGCAAACAATCTTGCAAGTACTCTACTCAGATGCGCCATCTGTCTTATGGGTCCATCTGTATCTGGTAATCACAAGAGACATTTTGATGCAGAGGATGAGGTGGACATTGCTGAGATCATTTGCCAGCTGAGGCTGCAAAGCGCTCGTGGGTGCTTGCTGTACTTGAAGAGGCACGTGAGGGACTTCCAGATGCTGCTGCCCCTTGCAGCTGTCTTACAAGCTGCACCAGAGCTGGACTTCTTGCAAATGCTGTGAGCATCTTGCAGCTCGCGACGCTAGTCAACTTCCCTCAGCTGCAATTTCTGCAGCGCCATGGTGCAGACATCAACATGCGCACTGGCAGCGTCACTGCCTTGGATCTGGCGGTGCTGGCAGACAACAAGGATATTGTTCAGGAGCTTGGAGCAGAGGGAACTGCATTGACATGCCAGATGGCAATCCAGCATGACAATGCGGCAATGCTGCATGTATTGTTGTACCACTTCGCAGACATGGAAGTCCTCAATCACCACTGCTGGGAAGTGGTACAACAATACATCCAGCATTGCCGCATTGTCATGCTGGGTTGCCATCTGGCATGTCAATGCAGTTTTCTCTGCTCCAAGCCCAACAAGCTCCTGAACAATGTCCTTGTTGTCTGCCAGCACAGCCAGATCCAAGGCAGTCACGCCGCCAGTGCACATGATGATGTCTGCGCCATGGCGCTGCAGAAACTGCAGCTGAGGGAAGTTGACTAGCGTCGCAAGCTGCAAGATGCCCACATCAAAACCCTTGCAAGAAGTCCAGCTCTGGTGCAGCTTGTCAGATGACTGCGAGGGGCAGCAGCATCTGGAAGTCCCTTACATGCATCTTCAAAATACAGCAAGCACCCACGCGCGCTTTGCAGCTTCAGCTGGCATATGATCTCAGCAACGCCCACCTCATCCTCTGCATCAAAGCGTATCTTGTGACGACCAGATGTCTCATGTCATGCCAGCATGCAGAGTGACAGATGAATCCATGAGAGAGATGGCGCATCTGAGTACAGTATGTGCAACGTTGTTTGCCAGCTACAAGATTCAGTGTTGTGCCACACACAAAGACTTTTAGGATCTACACACAGACATACATATGAATGGACAAACAGATGCACAAGCAGGCAGGCAAGCAGGTAGGTAGGCAGGCAGACAGGCAAGCAGGTAGGCAAGCAGGAGGCTACCTGAGTTGTTTACTGCAGGCACTGCAGCATCAGCTGAGGTGGCATCATTGGCGCCTGGTGATGGAGTAGCATCAGTAGGCACATCGTCATCCCTACCATTCACAGTGCTGCCTGCAAACAGCAACACCAGAGCTGAAACATGTTCTTCTGACAAAAACCTGTGTGATGAGGTATGCGGGTGCAGTTCTCAAGGTGTAAGGCATGATCAAGTACAGGCCATCTTCACGCCACAATGACAAATGTGACTGGTGTGGTGGTGCTCTTGATACCATGCAACCACCACTGTAACAATAGTTGAACTGAGGTCAACATCACTGGTAGTCATTGGACTCCTCACAGCAAAGTACGAGCATGTGGATGAACAGGAATCAGCTGCGTCAACATACATGCATCATAGCCTTAAACGGCACAGAAGGGTTCTTACATTCACAACATTCTGGGCATTCATGATCCACCTGTTCAAACGTGAATCTGAGCTCACGCTGATCCTGAGCCATCATGTTGCACAGCCGGCAGCCTGCGCCAAAGTGGTGCTCAGTCCCAGACTGCTTTAGGCATAGCTGCCTGGGACATAAGTGCCTCCCCGAATAAGCTTCATGATGTCCTCGACTTCACTTGTCCCCGGCTGTCGGGACCAAGCGAAGTAGAAGACATCATGAGGCATACACAGTGTACTTTTATGCTGGCACTTATCAGTCATGTCTTCAGGTGGTGTGATTATACACTATGTCGTAACGCACAGTCTGAAGCAGTGACACAGCCATCATGCAAAGGCCAATTATACATCATGGGCTTGGATCAATGAGCAAATTGGCGACACAGTCAATGTTTGTACCTATGCTGTGGCACGAGCAGAAGGTCAGGCAGCAAAAATCAGCCAAGCAGACTGTAGTGAGGCAGTAACAGTCCTTGTGACATCATGAGACCGTTTTGGTGATGATGACACCCGTGTTTCATCTCCTGCTGACTGTGACTCAATGGGCGAGGCTGGACGTGCCTCTACGTTTCCTCGTAGCAGCCGACTCAGACCTATGCTGCCCTTGTGCCCACCTGCGCAGAGCACACCACACTTTCAGTTTAGCTCTCATGCCCAACCAGTGCCCGTCACAGTTGATATGAGTGATGCTGCTGATATGCCAACACTTTCAGATCTGCTGTCATGCCAATCAATGCCCGTCACAGTTGATGTGAGCGATGCTGCTGATATGCCAAGCTATACATGCCACAGCTGGTGCAAGCAGCGGTGATGCAACTGCAGGAGTTGCAGCATGACCCTGAGTGATCCAGGCAAACTGAGTCAGATCTGAAAGGCGCATGTGGGCACAAGGGCAGCATAGGTCTGAGTCGGCTGTACATATGTTTCCTTGTAGCAGCCGAATCAGACCTATACTATATTGTGCCCACATGCGCAGAGCACACCACACTTTCAGACCTGCTGTCATGCCGATCAGTGCCCGACACAGTTGATGTAAGCGATGCTGCTGATATGCCAACCTGTGCATGCCACATCTGGTGTAAGCAGCGGTGATGCAACTGCAGGAGTTGCAGCAAGACCATGAGTGATCCAGGCAAATTGAGTCAGATCTGAAAGGCCCATGTGGGCACAAGGGCAGCATAGGTTTGAGTCGGCTGCACGTATGTTTCCTTGTAGCAGCCAACTCAGGCCTATACTACCCTTGTGCCCACATGCGCAGAGCACACCACACGTTCAGATCTGCTCTCATGCCAATCAGTGCCCGTCACAGTTGATGTGAGCGATGCTACTGATATGCCAACACTTTCAGATCTGTTGTCATGCCAATCAGTGCCCGTCACAGTTGATGTGAGCGATGCTGCTGATATGCCAACCTATGCATGCCACAGCTGGTGTAAGCAGCGGTGATGCAACTCCAAGAGTTGCAGCAAGAACATGAGTGATCCAGGCAAACTGAGTCAGATCGGAAAGGCGCATGTGGGCACAAGGGCAGCATAGATCTGAGTCGGCTGCACATGCATGCTGCCAGGCACACAAAGAGCAGAGCACAACCAAGCCACAGGTAGGCAGAAACACTCAGAAAAGCAGAATGCTTGCGTGCTTAATACATGTGTCACCATGCTGGCTCATTGATCACATGATCCATCCATCACTTGCGCCTCGTATGACAACAGTGGCACTTTGGACACCATGCAGTGGGGTGTATGAGGCGCAGAAGCAGTACATGTCAGCACACTAGATGCGGACCAACTGGAAAAAGCCCACCATAACTGCCTTCTTGACATCACTTGACCAGATGGGAGTCTGCCTCTACGCCATATGCCGCCAGCCTTGCAGCAGTAGCCGGGTACAAGTCTGACTCAGAGTCCTCATCTGACTCATCTGTGTCCAAAGGGTCATGTTCATCCTGACCATCTTGCTCAACTACCTGCTCGTCCTCATAACTGTCTTCATGCTGGACATCAGGGGCAAACTGACCATCTTCACCTATGTGCTGCAGAGCGTCAGGCAGAATCTGCCCATGCCCATAACTCACTCCCTGACTGTGCTGCAGATTCACTGCTGATGCCTCTGGCTGCTCCTCCACCACAGCGTCCTTGCTGATGGGAGCAATGGCGCTGGGAGGAGCCCTACGGCCCTTGCGCCCAGGTCTAGGCCTCATCTCTGGCCTGAATTCAGGTATTCAGAAAACTCTAGGTGCTAGAACAACCATCAACAGACACTTCGAAGTGTCTGTTGATGGTTGTTCTAACACCTGGAGTTTTCTTCTCCTTTGGAGTTGCATCTGATTCAGCTAGAGGAGAAGGTGCAGCTCCCATACTCTGCGCATACATTGCCAACCTTATCTTATTTCCAATATCGTTTACACTGTAGAGTGACACTTAGTAATGCACAGCACAGCACAGCACAGCACAGCACAGCACAGCACAGCACAGCACAGCACAGCACAGCACAGCACAGCACAGCACAGCACAGCACAGCACAGCACAGCACAGCACTGCACAGCACCATGTGGTACAGCAGGGCATGATAGGGCAGGGCAGTTTTGAAGGGCAAGGCAGGGCAAGGCAGGGGCTATCACAAAGCAAACTTTTTGCAGGATGTCTGTATATGAACGCAAGTTTGAGTCCCAGGCTACCTCAGGCAACCCAACACTGAGGCAGCTGACCCTTTCAATAGGTCAGAACGTAATTGCAGGTAGAAGGCACAATCAAGAAGGGTACAGCAATTTCAACAAGCTAACAGACGCTGAGATTACAATGCAGAATTAGTGTACAAAGCAGGTCTGGCAGAATTTCACATGCTTACCGTGCTCTCTCCTAGGGCAGTGAACTGATCAGCAGAGTAGCCATCATCAGCCTGAGGAGCATGCTGTTGCTCACCGGCCACTTCCTCATCTGCACCCTTCCTGCTGTTCAATCCACCAGCCTGCATTGCACAGAGCACACTAGCAAGTTCTTGCAAAGAGAGGTATAAAGCTTAGCAGCAAGCCTGGTCGGTTGCAGTTGGAGCATGCACCTTGCAAATGAGCAGCACAGAAGGTGAATATGATACCTCCACACATTGATGGGTATGCACCAAGCTTGCCTTCAGGGCAACATGGAACACACCCACCAGTTTGTATGTATGATAACGTCGTATGAGCTGCACATTTGGCTACAATGCACACACAGCTGATGGCCTCGGCGCTACTAAGGGCTGCATTGCAGAAGCAGACGCAAATGATTGACACACAAACTACCCATTGAGCAAGCGAGATTTCGCTGTCCCTACAAGAGGAAGACCACAGTTCTAGACCATACCTGAGCGTCACCCAGCACAGGCATAGTCTCCTCGTGGAGAGCATCCACATGGCCATCTGCAGGCCCAGGTGCGTCGGTGGTGTCATGCGCAGCTGGCTCTGTCTGGTGTGCTGTCTGCTGCTCTGATCCCTGCAACAAGCGAATGTACAAATGCTGTGGCAGTTGAATTGTAGACACAAAGTGGATTGACTGCAGGTGCTAGCATTCACACCCAATCAGGAGCTGCTAGCTAGAGCACTGTAGAGCAAAGCAGCTTGAGCATTTACATTTTGGACAATGCTTCCTTGATAGCTCTGCAGGCATGTCAAAGCATCTGTGTACATGAGTGAGCGCAGAAATATCACATCAGACACATGAGGGTTACAAAGCCTTGCACTGTCTGCCAAGTCTTGAGCATTCACCTGATGCAAGCCCATCATGCTGGGTGTGTCAACAGGGCCAAGAGGCGTGGCAGCTGTATGAGAGAGGCTAGGCTGCTCAGCGTCGTTTGCTCCCTGCAACACAGCTCTCAAGCTTAAGTCTGAACTCTACAACGGCTGCCGCATCTAGAGCTTTGCTTCTATAGAGCCAGCTACTAGCTACCTAGAATGCTATGTAGGTCTTAACAACAAAACATTGTCAAGCAGTCGATGTTGTTTCAAGACGTGGAAACGCATGGCCACTGCAAGCTTCAAGGGCAAAGCTTTAAGGTCCAGCTGTGTGGTGAGGGCGGCACTGGTCCTTTGTGCAACAAGTGCGGCGGCTGGGCTTACCTCGTCGCCTGTGCGTGGCCGCTGTATCATCTTTCAAAGTTTTTACACTACAGCGCTATGGCCCTCCGAAGCTGCTTGACAGAGCAAGCAGACTGTGCTTCGCCTGGTGCTCTAGCCTGCTATCAAGCGGTGGCGTGTTGTAAAGCTGTCTCAGTGAGTTGTCCGGCCTGGGCGGCTTTGGAATTGTTAGCAGGTCTAAGAGTGCTTCGTGTCTTTGAGGAAAGCATTAAACTTTGCTGCATAATGAAATGCTTTGCAGACTAGGCTTACGGACAGTGATTGACCGGCCGTATGCACGGCAGCCTGCAGCAAATGTCATTATGAATCCTTGCAACGGTCCTTGGACGGTGCAGTTGAAGCACCTCACGCACTTCACACCGAGAGCCACACGTGCCTGAACTTGACAGCGCTGCGGCCGTGCAGCAAGGTTTCACAACATCATGAGCACCGCCAGGTGAGGCTTCGAGCTTCGGCATTGTCTGCGCTCAAGTTCTGCCGTAACGGCACCAACGGTTGGTGCCCTGTCAGACCTGTTGCCCCGCGCCCCATCTTGACTAGTCTCGAGAAGCCGCGTGCTTTTCGAACTTGGTCAACCTTTTGCAACAGCCTCTCGTGTCCTGAGTGGCCGTGTAGCATTGAGCAAGGAGCGGTGGTCGCCTGGCCCCCAAAGCTCCCGAGCTCGAGGAGCCGCTTGTTCCGCTCTGCTGTATGTATACATTACGTGTAATACGTACATGCAAAGCTGTGAGCGCTCATTCACTGTCAGCATGCTGGGAACTGTGAATACGTGACAGAGGGCATCCCAGCTGCAACAACATAGCTGTAGATGTTGTATGCTTGTCTGCAGCAGCTGCTCTTTGTGCAACTGCTTGCAGTTGTCTGCAAACTGGGTCACATGTTATCCTATGTTAACAAGCTATGATGATCCCAGAACTCTTGCTTCGAAGCAAGATACTTGCCAACCAGCAGAATGGTAATCTGTCTCGTGGCTATTACATTGAGCTATGCAGCAAGAATCCCTGAGCAGGTGAGATCAAAGAGGCTTATTCAACACGTGTGTGCACCAAAAACAGCCAGCCCTGCACGTGTATAGTCTGGCAGGAAATATAAGCGGCACCACAACTGGCAAGAGTGTGTCCAGCTTGTCCAGTCTCAAGGAAATTGAAAGCAGCAAATGAGCTCAGGGCAGAAAAACACGTTCATAGTGAGCATAATATAATCAATACTGAAGTGTCTCATGGGGTCACACACAACTGGGAGAGGAGGGGCAAGCTTTTGTCAAAGATGAGCTGCAAAATTGTTGTAGTGCACAAAGTCCTGCACTACCCCTCGGCAACTTGTATACCCATTGAAGGGGTTCAACGCAGTAAATGCTATTTGCATGTCAGCCATGACAGGTCACAGTCTACATCTGCAATCTTTGTGCAGTACTTCTGCATGTTTAGCAACAACATCTGCACCATCTTGCGAGCTTCGCATAAGCTTGCTCTGTCCTGCAATGATGCCGTCAGCAGGTCTAGAGGAGTAGGCCTAAGCCCTGCCTTTGGTCCTGTCATCACAGCATCATCCTGCAGCACATGCCATACCCCATGTCAGAGGCATGCATTGACAAAGCCTATGACGGCTAAACAGATTCAGCATGCAGGAGTTGATGGTTGCACAGGGTTGCCGAGGTGCTTGCAACTTAGCCTGGTGGCCAGTGTGCTGCACATCATGTGCAACTGCAGCAATTGTACAGATATGTGCATGCATGACCAAGGTGGCAGCAGCAGAAGCTGCAGCAGCTCATCAGACCCCCTTGGAACACTTCATGCCTGCACTAATAACCTGCACCAATGACACAAAACACTTACCCACTCAATTTGACGGCTCACAACGTAGGCTATCTCTCCCTCTGGAGTGTGGTTGGCAGGGTCCTGCCAGTCTGCTGGATCGTCTATCCCAAAAGGGTACTGCTCGGACAGCATCCAGCCCAACAAGCATCCCAGACTCCACATGTCATTTGCCAAAAAGTCTAGAGGCTTCTTGTAGCGGCCCTGCTGCATGAGGCCTGACATTGCAGCCAGCATTTCTGGACTGCTAAACCAAGTGCTGGCCGCTGGCCAATCCCTCTTTTCCCTGCAAGTCCCAACATGAGTATGTTCAGACCCAGGCAGTAGCCACCAAAGTACAGTCAGCAAAGTACAGCTCAGCAGTCCCAATGGGGAGTGTAATCTTAAATTTATCATGCAGCATCACAAGCACTTTGAGGACAGGATGCTTTTTCTCCACTCAAAAAGCAAAATTTAATCACCATTGCATGCGGCGGTGAATCCATCAAACATGTTGGACCTGAATTAGGTCATGCAACAAATCATGTACAGACAAGCCAAACGCAGATAGAATTTTCAGACAGCAACGATGTGGTAGATTTGTGTGCATGCCAGATGGCACTATGTGCTACACATACTCTTGCTACATCACATGACCATAGCACAACACAAAGGACAGGATACAT
>JAABUH010002477.1_pt1 | contig 17672 bp, 9 predicted proteins | sample 5559121 | NCBI WGS metagenome assembly JAABUH01 (sample SAMN10711871, study PRJNA513364) | rock metagenome | isolation source: Antarctica rocks | place: Antarctica: Victoria Land, Battleship Promontory nord | collected 2015-12-28
CACGGCACCCACCGCCCCTCGACGTGGGCGACCCTCCGCGCGCGGGCGCGTCCTCCCGTTCTCGCCTCCCGCCGTACCACCCGAGAGGTCCGCCGCATGATCACGCTTGCGTGTGGCTATACCACCCCATCCTCTTCGAGGACAGTTCGGTCGGCCGCACCTTCGAGGGGCAGCTCCTCGCCGCGTCGGCCGCTGTCGCGCGCACCGAAGACGACGGCGCTACCTATACGCCCACCGTCATTGGCGGGACCAACGAACGTCGACCACGAAACGATCGGCGGCGGCCCCATGGCGACACAGGTGACGACGCTCACCCAGGGCCTGGCGCCATCCACGCGGGTCTACTACTACTGCACTCAGGGTATCGTTGAGGCTGGCTGCCAGGTGAGCCTTGACGGCGGAAATTCCTTCGCCGGGTCGTTCAAGATGTATGCGACGGATCTGAGCAACCAGCCCGGCACGTGTGGCGGCTTGCACGGCCATATTAAGGTGGGTCCGGACGGCACGGCTTACGTGCCGAACAAGGCCTGTGTCGCCTCCGACGGCGTGCAGCGCCAGGGCATGGCAGTCTCCACGACCGACGGCATTACCTGGACGGTGCGCACCGTCCCCGATAGCAGCGCCGGCGATTGGGACCCCTCGGTCGGCGTCGGTCTCAATATTACTGGCCTCCCCACTGGACAGAAGAGCAATACGGTCTACTTTGGCTATGACGATAGCAACCACCACGCCAAGATCGCCGTGTCGCACGACCAGGGACAGTCCTGGACTAAGAGCATCGACGTCGGCGCCCCGTTCGGCATCCAGAATATCGCCTTCCCTGCCGTGGTGGCCGGCGACGACAACCGCGCAGCCTTCGCCTTCCTAGGCAGCGCCACGCCCGGCGCGGGCGACTCCAACACGCCCAGCGCTTTCGGCGGCTTCTGGCACCTCTACGTCGCCCGCACCTTCGACGGTGGTGCGACCTGGACGACGGCTGACCTCACGCCCAACGATCCCGTCCAGCGCGGCCCCATCTGCAGCCAGGGCACGACCTGTACAGTCGGCGGTAGCAACACGCGCAACCTGCTTGACTTCATCGACGCCACGGTTGACGCGCAGGGTCGCCTCCTTGTTGGCTACGACGACGGCTGCATCGCCGGCTGCGACCAAGGCGGCGACGCCGGCACGCAGCCGAACTCGTACAGCGATCTCGCCGTGATCGCTCGTCAGTCGGGCGGTAGGCCCCTGTTTTCGGCGAACGACGCAGGCTTGACCGGGCAAACGCTCCCCGGGCGGCCGCTGCTCAACGCGACGCGCTTCAGCGCCACGCCGAACGTCGTCAATCTGACCTGGCAGGCTCCGGACAACGGCGGTTCGCCGATCACCGGGTACAAGATCTATCGCTCGACCACGCCGGGCGGCGAGGGCGCGACCCCCATCGGCGCGAGCACGACCCCTGGCTACACCGATACGACAGCCACCCCAAACACCACGTACTACTACCAGATCGTGGCGACGAACGCCGTGGGCGATGGCCCGCTGTCGAACGAGGTAAGCCCGACGCTGGTGCAAACTCCCAACCCGTGCGTGCTGCCCGGCGCCGCCGTGGCGACGAACGCGCCAGGGCATCAGACCGGCGCCCCACTGAACCCGGACCTGAATATCCTGTCGGTCTCGGTGGCCGAGCCGTCCTCGCTGCCGAACCTGACGGCGACCAGTCCCGTCACCAACTTCCTGGTCTTCACGATGAAGCTGGCCGACCTGAGCAACGGGACGGGCGCCACGGGCGCGCCCGTGCTCACGCCCAACCACAGCTGGCGCTTCCTGTTCTACCCGAGCGGGACGAACGGTTTCTACGCCGGCATGAACGCGACCAGCCCGACTACGGCCCAGTTCGTGTTCGGGTCTCTCAGCACCGTTGGAGTCGCCAGCAACTCGCCGGGCCTCCCGCAGACGCCCATCAGCGGCTCCTACTCACTCGCAGATAATACGATCACCGTGGTCGTCGCGACGAAGGATGTCGGGGACCCGCAGCCGGGGTCGAGCCTCGGGGCGCAAGGGCGGTCGTACGCCAGCCTTTCCTCGACGGCCGCGCTCCTCCAGGCCTCGACCGTCGACTTCACGCCGATAGGCAACTATAACGTCGTGGGCAACTCATCCTGCTCCGGCAACTCGGGCAGTGGCAATGGGCAGAATACCCCGGCGCCGGCGACGAACACGGCGATGCCGTCGGCGGCGACAAGCACGGCGACCCGCGTGCCGCCGACGAATGCGCCGGCGACGAGCACGAGTACGCCGCCGCCCCTGCCGCCTGTGAGTACGAGCGTCACCACGCCTGTGCCCCCGAAGGCGACGAGCACGAGCATGCCGTCCCCGCCGCCCGCGATGACGAGCACGAGCGCGCCCCCGCCGCCCCCGGCGAGCACGCCGGCGCCAGCGGCCACCACGGGCTCCAGCTCTGGCGCGCCCCCCGCGGCGACGAGCACGCCGGGCGCCACGGGCTCCGGCCCTAGCGTCGGCGCAGCCGCGCCCAGCGCGACCCCCAGTTCCGGCTCGACCGGCTCCGGCCCCGGCGCAGCCGCACCCAGCGCGACGCCGGGCGCTGGTGCGGCCGGACACGGCGCGGCCGGACACGGCGCGCCCACGCACCCCCAGAGCAGACCCTACATCGTGGTGAGCCCCGGCCGGGTCCGCCCCGGCCAGACCGTCACCGTCCGCGGCTACCACTTCGCTAATGGCGAGCAGGTCACGCTCGCCCTCGACGGGTCGGCCCTCGTTACGCGCCCCGGTACGGTCACGACGGCGCGCGACGGCAGCTTCGTGGCCTCCTTCGTGGCCGGCGGCGCCCTGCTCGACGGCGCGAACACGGTGGGGGCGACGGGCGCCCGCAGCGCGCGCTCGGCGGTGGCCGGCCTCACCGGCCTCACCGGCGTCCGCGGGGTCGCCGCGCAGTACTACTTCGCGGGCGGCGTGGAGAAGGTCGGCGCGCACGCCACCGTCGACCTGCTCAACAAGGGCGGCCGGGCGGCGACGGTGCGCCTCGCCTTCTACTTCGGCAACGGCAAGAGCGTCACCCGCACCGTCACGGTCCCCGCCGCGACCGCGCGCCGCTTCCCCGTCGAGCGCCTGGCCGGGCGCCCGGGCGGCTTCGGCCTGGCCGTGCGGGCCGACCAGGACCTCGCGGCCCAGCTCGACTTGACGCGGCCCGGCAAGGACGGCGACAGCATCCTGGGCACGACCGGCCTGGGCACGACGTGGTACCTGGCCGAGGGCTACACGGGCCTCACCTTCGGCGAGGCGGTCTCGATCCTCAACCCCGGCCCCCGCGCGGCGCGGGTCTCCCTGGAGTTGCTGGCCTTCGGGGGCCGGAGCAAGACGGTCACGGTCGCGGTGGGAGCGCACAGCCACGCCGTGGTGGACGTGCGCCGGCTGCTGCCGGGACGCTCGCTCAGCGTGGTGGCGCGCTCCAGCCAGCCGGTCGTGGTTGCGCGCACCCTCTCCTTCGGCAAGGGCGGCTACGGGCTGACGGCGCGAGCGGGCATCACCGTGGCGGCGGCCTCGTGGATCTTCGCCGAGGGCACGACGACCAACAAGTTCCAGACCTTCCTAACGGTGCTCAACCCCGGCGACCGGCGCGTGGGCGTGACGGCGCTGTTCTTCGGCGGCGACGGGCGCCTGCTCGCCAAGCGGTCGATGAGCATGGCGGGGCGCAGCCGGGGGACGGTGCTGCTCAACAAGACGCTGCGGGCGAGCGGGATCGCGAGCGTGGTGCTGGCCGACCGGCCGGTGGTGGTGGAGCGGCCGGAGTACTTCGGCAGCCCCAACGCGGCGCAAATCGCGGGCTCCGACGTATTCGGGCGCAACGGGGCGGCGCCGCAATGGACGTTCGCGTCGGGGAACACGGGGCGAGGGCAAAACGAGTTCCTCTTGCTGTTCAACCCGTCGGCGGGGCGCATCGCGGTGGACGCGACGCTGTACCCGAGCGAAGGGCGGGCGGTGACGCGGCAGGTGTTCGTGGCGGCGCGGGGGCGAGCGACGCTGGACGTGCGGGGGCTGTTCCCGCACGCGACGAGCGCGCACGGCATCGCGTTGCGGGCGATAGGAGGGGCGGGCTTCGTGGCCGAGCAGACGATGTTCGCCACGGACCACAGCACGTTGCAAAGCACCCAGGGCCTCGCCCGCTAGCCTGGCGGCGCATGCCATCGGGTAGGGAGAAGAGGAGGGGGCACCGGCTATAGCCATGGCTGACGCCCCTTCTGCTTTATAAGGCCAAGCATCTTAGCAGGCATCCTTCGCGCACTTGCAAGTAAGAGTGCGTTGTGGTATTAATAATGCGATAGCTGTTGATTTGCTCGATGGTCAATACGCCTTCCCCGCGAGCGCCACGATAAGGAGCAACATATGTCAGACGCGCCAACACGTTCAACCTCTCACCCGTCGGGTCGTCGCCTCCTCGGCGGGGCGCTCGCGACCGGACTGCTCCTGCTCGCGCTGCCCGGCGCAAGGGGGGGCGCGGTCTCGGCGGCGGCTCCCTACGACTGGCCGCAATTCAACGGCGACGCCGCGCACAGCGGCAACAACACGGCGGAGTCGACGCTGACCGCGAGTAACGTGTCCGGCCTGACGCGCCTCTTCCACGCCACCTTGCCCGCCACGGCCGACGGCGCGCCGGCCTACCTCAACGCGGTCGCGATACCCGGCGGGACCAAAGACCTTGTCTACGTCACGACAAGGGACGGCTACATCGTGGCCCTAGACGCGCATACCGACGCCACGGTTTGGTCCCACCAGAACGGTCCGGGTACATGCCACATCAACACGACGAGCAGCGCCAGCGGCACGCCGTGCTACACGACATCGTCGCCCGCTATCGACCCGAACCGGCAGTACGTCTACAGCTACGGGCTCGACGGCTACGCGCATAAGTACGCGGTTGGCGACGGCGCGGAGATCAAGACCGGCGGCTGGCCCGAGGTGACGACGCTCAAGGGCATCGACGAGAAGGGCTCGTCGGCGCTCACCGTCGCCATGGCCCAGAGCGGCGTGAGTTATCTCTACGTCACGCACGGCGGCTACCCCGGCGACAACGGCGACTACCAGGGCCACGTCACCAGCATCAACCTCGCCGACGGCTCGCAAAAGGTCTTCAACGCCAACTGCAGCAACCTGACGATACACTTCGTCGAAGGTGGCGCCACCAGCGGCTCCAGCCAGAATGACTGCTCCCAGAGGCAGACGGCCATCTGGGCGCGCGCCGGCGTCGTCTACGACCGGGACACTGACAAGATCTACATGGCGACGGGCAACGGCGCGTTCGACGCGGCCAACAACTCGCCGGGCAACGACTGGGGCGACACCGTCTTTGCGCTGCACCCCGACGGCACGGGGAGCGGCGTGAACGGCAATCCACTCGACAGTTACACTCCGAGCAACTACCAGGACCTGCAGAACGGGGACACCGACATCGGCAGCACGGCCCCCGCGATCCTGCCGGGTCCCCACGACGAGCGCGGTACGGCGCCTCGCCGTGCAGTCGGGCAAGGACAGCAAGCTACGCCTGCTCAATCTCGACAACCTCAGCGGGCAGGGCGGGCCGCGCCACCTCGGCGGCGAGGTCGGCCCGATCATCAACGTGCCGCAGGGCGGCGAGGTGCTGAGCGCGCCGGCCGTCTGGGTCGACCCGCAGGGCAACACGTGGATCTTCGTGGTCAACGGCAACGGCATCTCGGGCCTGAAGCTGACCATCGGCGCCGGCGGGACGCCCAGCCTCGTCACGCAGTGGCAGCAGTCCGGGGGCGGCTTCTCGCCGCTCGTGGCCAACGGCGTGCTCTACTACGCCGGGAGCAGCAATCTGCGGGCGCTCGACCCGACCAGCGGGAGCCAGCTCTGGCACGACATGGGCATCGGCGGCATCCACTGGGAGAGCCCGATCGTAGCCAACGGCGTGCTCTACATCACCGATAATAGCAACACCCTGAGCGCCTATGCGCTCCCTGCCACGAGCGTCACCGGCACGCCGGGGCCGGCGGGGACGGCGACGCGGACCGCAGTCGCGGCTACCGGGACGGCGACGACGCCGCCCGCGACGGCGACGAAGACGGCGCTACCGGCCACCAGTACCGCCACTCCTCCGAGCGCCACCGGGACGGCGACGACGCGACCCGTGACGAGCATCCCGTCCGCCACGGCGACGAGCGCCCCGACGAAGGCGCCCACGGCCACGGCTACTGTTACGGCCATGGCGACGGCGACAAACACGGGGACGAGCGCGCCAACACAGACGGGCACGCCTACTAATACGGCCACGGCTAGCGCGACCGGCACGGGCACGGCCACAACTGCGCCGACACAGACAGGCACGGCCACTAATACAGCCACCGCTAGCGCAACTAGTACGGCGACCGGCACGGCGACCGGCACGGCGACTGGCACGGCGACCGGCACGGCCACGGCTAGCGCGACCGCGAAAGCGACGGCGACGGCGACGGCGACCCGCACGGCCCCGCCACCGATTAAATGTAAGCGCAAGCCGTCGATTAGCGTGAGTGTGCCGCACGGCATCGTGATCGGCAACGGAAACGTGGATGTGCGCGTGGTCACGGAGCCGCGCACGACTATATCCGTCACGCTGCAACTCACGCGCTCCAGCGTCATCGTCATCCGCGACCGCGCCGTGCCCGCCCCGCGTCATGGCCTAGCGCACGCCAGCGCACGCTCGCACGGCGTAAGCCATCAAGGCCCGCGCGTGCGGAAGGTGACGAAGACGATCGTCCTCTATAGCGCGACCGTGACCGCGCGGACCGGCGCTGACGGCGCGGTGACCGCGCGGATACACATCGCCTACAACCCACGCCGGTCGACATCCGCGACCCTCACGGTCACGGCGCACACGCCATGTGGCAGGCCCAGGCGCGACGCTCATGTCGTCGTCGCGCCCGCGCCCGCCCACGCCAAGCCCGCCCACGCCCCTGCCAAGCCCGCCCACGGTCAAGTCTGACAAGCGTTGGGGGAGGGGCTGAAAAGGACCGCACGGTGTGCGTGGACGACGCAGGGTCCGTGAAAAGTCGCCCAAGCCCCTTCCGGGGGAACCCCGGGAGATGGCTCCCCCCAGACCCCCGCCAACCACGAGGCGTGCCGGCGGACGGGCACACGCAGGCACGCCTGCCCCGACAATTCACGAGCCCTGGTGGGCGACGTACTTTGTAGGACCGCTTGCGGTCCCACAAGGTATACTATGACAATAGTGCGATGGTGGTCAGACTGCCGCGTTGTCCCACCAGCCGCTGGCCCTCGCGGGCGCGTGAGGCTCACGCTGGTCACTGGCTACCGCGTACCCTCGCGCTAAAGGCGTGTACGCGCTGTCACGGCGCCGGCGGGTAGTAGGGGCATACAGGACGGGAAAGGACACGAAGGCGTGTGATGGACTCCCTGTCGGCTGCTCCGGCGCTGGACGCGATGGTCAGCGCCGCCAGCGCTCTGCTCGACCCCGCCGCGCTGGCGCACGTGACCGTCGAGCACGCCCGCGAGCTCCTGGCCTGCGACGGCGTGGACCTGTACTGGTGGGATGCCGCCGCCTCGGTCCTCGCGCCCCTGGCCTCCACTAGCCCCTCGACCGCCCAGCCGATCCAACTCCTCCATACCGAGCAGGGCGCCGGGGGCCAAGCCTTCGCCCAGCGCCGCCCCGTCGTGGTCGAGGACTACCAGACGTGGGGGCCGGGCGCGGCGGGGTCGGTCGCCCTCGGGGTGCGCAGCGCCGTGGCCGTCCCGCTGCTGGTGCGCGACGAGGCGCGTGGCGCGCTGGTCGCCGTGAGCTACACCCCGCGATCGGTCACGCCCGCGGAGGTCCGCCTGCTTACCGTCCTGGCGGCGCAGTTCGCGCCCGCGCTGGAGACGATGCGCCTGTACGCCGAGTCCGAACGCCAGCGGGCCGAGGCCGAGGCGCTGACCCACCTGATGCAGCGCGGCGCCGCCGAGCCGGACCCGGATCGCGTGGTCGCCCTCGTCGCGGAGTACGCCAGCCGCCTGCTTGGCTCCGACTACGCGGGGGTCGCGTTGCGTGACGAGGACGGCGTGGACGCCTGGCACGGCCTCTGGGGCGCGCAGTCGGACGCCGGCGCGCTGGCGCCGTTCCCGACGGACACCGCGGTGGCGCGGCGCCTGTTCGAGGCCCGGCAAACGGTCGTGCTGGAGCGGTTGGGCGAGGCGCTCGAGGCGCCCCTGGACCTGTTCCCACTTCATCAGAGCGAGGGCGGGCGAACCGGTCTGCCAACGCCGTTGCTCAGTCACGACGTGGTCATGGGCGTGTTGGTGCTAGGCTGGCGCACCGCCGTGACGCCGACGGCCGCCCAGTTGCGCCTATCCGAAACCCTGGCCGGCTATGCCGCCACCATCATCGAAAACGCGCGGGCACGCGCCGAGAACACGCGGACGCAGGTGGCGGCGACGGAGCGCGCCGCCGAGTTGGCCACGGCGTTGCGCGATCTGGCCGCCTCCGAGGAGAGCCTGGCGGCTGCCCAGCAACTTGTCCACCTTGGAAACTGGGAGCAGGACCTTGTGAGCGGCGAGATGCGTTGGTCGGACGAGGCGTATCGCCTGCTGGGCTACGCGCCGGGGAAGGTCGTCCCGACCCTCGATCGCTACCGCGACGCGGTCCACCCGGAGGACCGGGACGACGTGATTGCCGCACTCCATGAGACGGCGACCAGGGGCACGCCGTCGAGCTTCGTCTATCGCGTGGCCGGGCCGGACGGCGCGCTGCGCATGGTGCAGACCGAGGCGCGCCTGGAGCGTGACGAAACGGGCGCCCCGCGGCGTCTGGTCGGCGCCGCGCTCGATGTGACCGAGCGTCATGCGATGGAGGCGGCGTTGCGCCACCAGGTGCTGTACGACGCGCTGACGGATCTGCCCAACCGCACCCTGCTGCACGACCGCCTGGCGCAGGCCTTTCTGTCCACCGCGCGCACGGGGCGTCCGCTGGCCCTGCTGTTGCTGGACCTCGACCGCTTCAAGGAGGTCAACGACACGCTCGGCCACCACGCAGGCGACCTGCTGTTGCAGCGGGTGGCCGAGCGCCTGCAACAGGCTATGCGCGGTGTCGATACGGTGGCCCGCCTGGGCGGCGATGAGTTCGCCGTGCTGCTGACCACCGCTGACGAGACTGGCGCGCTGCTCGTTGCGCGCAAGCTCCTGGATACTCTGGAGGCGCCGATCGAGGTGGAGGGGCAGCCGCTCCAGATCGGGGCCAGCGTGGGCATCGCGCTGTGTCCTGTCCACGGCGCCGACGCCCAGACGCTGCTGCGCCGCGCCGATGTGGCCCTCTACGTGGCCAAGCGGGCGCGGGGGGGCTACGCCGTCTACGCGCCCGCGCAGGACGCGCACAGCCCCGACCGCCTCACGCTGGCCGCGGCGCTGCGCCCAGCCATCGTCCAGGGGGAGTTGGTGTTGCACTACCAGCCGATGGTCGCGCTGGCGACCGGCCGGGCGCGCGACGTGGAGGCGCTGGCGCGTTGGCGCCATCCCAAGTTCGGCTTCGTGCCGCCCGACGAGTTCATCCCGCTGGCCGAGCAGACGGGTCAGATAGGGGCGCTGACGCGCTGGGTACTGGCGGAGGCGCTGCGGCAGGGGCAGGCGTGGCGGCGAGTGGGGCGCGTTCTGACCGTGCAGGTCAACCTCTCCATGTTCAACCTGCACGACCCACAGCTCCCCGAGATGATCCTGGAGCTACTGGCCCAGTATGAGACGCCGCCGGAGGGGCTCTGCATCGAGCTGAGCGAGAGCGTTCTAATGGCCGACGCCGCGCGCACGCTGGCCGTGCTCACGTGGCTAGCCGATCAGGGGGTACGCGTCGCGGTCGACGACTTCGGGACAGGCTACTCGTCGCTGGCGTATCTCAAGCGGCTGCCTGTCCACCAACTCAAGATCGACCGGACGTTTATGCGCGACCTGGCCACGGATGAGGCCGACGCGGCGATCGTGGCCTCGACGATCGGGCTGGGCCACGCGCTGGGGCTGGCGGTGGTGGCCGAGGGCGTCGAGGATCAGAACACGTGGGAGCGGCTAGCGGAACTGGGCTGCGATCTGGCGCAGGGCCACTACCTGAGCCAGCCCTTGCCGCCGGATGAGTTCGAGCGTTGGCTGGACACGGCCACGGCGCCCGCGAGCCGTGGGGGCCTCTCGGCCGGGGTTGGCACGGGTGTCGACCATGGAAAGTGAGGGCGGCGCGATGGAGCAGGACCGTGATGCATGGGAGCGGGCGACCGTGGGCCACCGGGAGGACGTCGAAACGGAAACGGCGCGTCTGGCGGCGCAGGTGCGGGAGATGGTCGCCGCCAATCGCGCGCTCGGCGCGGCCAACGACATGCTGACCAATACCAACACGACACTGCGCCGTGACACGGCCGAGGCGCGGGCCACGACGCGGGGCGCCCTTACTCGCAACGAGGCGTTGCACGCCGCGAACGACACCATGGAGACAGCCAACGAGGTGTTGCGGACCACGAACGAGACTATGGAAGCGCGTAATGACGAGTTGCACGCCACTAACGACGCGATGGGAACGCGCAACGCCGATCTGGAGGCGACCGTCGAGGAGGTGGAGCGGACCAACGCGGAACTGATGGCGCATCGTGTGGCGTTGCAGGAACTGGGCGCCGTCCTGGAGGCGGAGCGGGCGCAGTTCGCGGTCATCCTGGCCGGCGTCGAGGAGGCCGTCTTGGTAGTGGACCGGGCGGGAACAACCGTGCGCGCGAACGCGGCCTACGCGCGGCTGTTCGGTGACATGGACAGCGCCGTGACCATGGATGATGCGCGGGGGCAGCCGTTGGCGCCCGCGCAGACGCCACGGGTCCGCGCCGCACGCGGCGAGACGTTCAGCCTCTCGTTCAGCGTGGCCACGGGGGTCCGCAGCATCGCGGGGGAGGACACCCGGCGCTGGTTCATGGCGACCGGGCAGCCGCTCCATGAGGGTGGCGCGACGCACGGCGTCGTCGTCATCCGTGACGTTACCCTGGCCGACCGGCATCGTCGTCTACAAGAAGAATTTCTGGTGCTGGCCGGCCACGAGCTGCGCACACCGTTGACCTCCATCAACAGCTACCTCGACTTGCTGGCGTCGTTGCTCGACGCGGGCGGCGATGATCGCTCGCGCCTCTATGCGACGCGGGCGCTGCACCAGACGCGGCGGCTCGTGACGTTGGTGCGCGACCTGACGGACGCGGCGCGCTTGCAGAGCGGGAAGTTGACGCTCGATGTCGGCCCGGTGGACCTGGTCCCGCTGGTGGAGCAGGTGGTGGACACGGCGCAGGCGTTGTCCCCCGGACAAGCAATCCGCCTCGCCGCCGGCGCGGCGCCTGTATGGGTGAGCGGCGACGCGGGGCGGCTGGAGCAGATTCTTTTCAACCTGCTCACCAACGCCGCCACGCATGCGCCCAGCGCGCAGGGCATCGACGTACGGCTGCGCCGCGCCGGCGATGGAGTCGAATTGGAGGTACAGGATTACGGTCGCGGTATCGCGGCCGATCAGTTGCCCCACCTCTTCACGCGGTTCTACCAGGTGGCGCACACCGACCGTTCGTCGCGGGGGGGCCTGGGCCTCGGCTTGTTTGTCTGCCGGGAGCTGGTCGCGGCGCACGAGGGGCGGATCACGGTCGCGTCGACCGAAGGGGAGGGGACGACCTTCAGCGTATGGTTGCCCCTGCTGGAGGGTGAGACCGGTGTGACGCTCGACGCGGACGCCACGACCGCGCCGGCGGTCGGCGGATAAAACAGGATTGACACTGCCACCGCCGTCTTCGCCGACGCCGTTACTGGCGGAGATAGGCCAGGGCGGCGTCGGCGAAGACGGCGGTGGCGGTGGCGAGCGCCTCCTCGGCGAAGTTGAAGCGCGGGTGGTGATGCGCGGCGTCGAGGCCGCGCGCGGGGTCGCTCGACCCGACCAGGAAGTAGCAGCCCGGCGCCTTTTCCAGGAACAGAGCCACGTCGTCCCCGCCCATGGTGGGGTCCGGCTCGGTCACGTTTCCCGGCCCCACGACCGGCGCCGCCGCCGCGCGCACGAGGGCGCACAGGGCGGGGCTGTTGACCACCGCGGGCGGCCCCGTCTCGATCGCGAGTTCGTGCCGGGCCTCGCCAGCCAGGGCTACACCGGCCAGCACGCGCTCCATCTTGGCGGCGATGGCCGCGCGCACCCCCGGGTCGAAGGTGCGCACCGTGCCCTCCAGTTCCACGCGCTCGGGGATGATGTTGAAGGCCGAGCCGCCGTCGATGCGGCAGACCGAGAGAACGGTGCGGTCGAGCGGGTCGAGCTCGCGGGCCACGATGCGCTGCAGCGCCAGCACCGCCTCGGCCGCCGTGACCACCGGGTCGACCGCCTGATGCGGCGCCGCCCCGTGCCCGCCGCGCCCGATGATCCCGGCCGTGAAGCGATCCACGGCGGCGAAAGAGGGTCCTACGCGCACGCCGACCATGCCCAGGGGCAGCCAGTTGGCGAGGTGCAGGCCAAGCGTGGCGGTGACGGGGGCGCCGGCGAGGTCCATCAACCCGTCGTCGAGCATGGCCCGCGCCCCGGTCAGGATCTCCTCGGCGGGCTGGAATACCAGGAAGGCCGTCCCGGCGAAAGAGTCGCGCCGCCCCGCCAGCACATGGGCCACCGCCAGCAGGATGCTGGTGTGCCCGTCGTGCCCGCAGGCGTGCATCACGCCGTCGCGCGTCGAGGCGTACGAGGCGCCGGTGGCCTCGTGGATGGGCAGCGCGTCCATGTCGGCGCGGCAGAGCAGGACCGGGCCGGGGCGCGCCCCCCGGATCACGGCCGTCACGCCGGTCCCGCCCACGCGCTCACGAATCTCCTCGACGCCCTCGATGGCGCGCAGGCGCTCCACGATGAGCGCTGCGGTCTCGCGCTCCTGGAAGCCCAACTCCGGGGTGCGGTGCAACTGCCGTCGCGTCGCCACCATCTCCTCGCCCAGCGCCGCCACCATTTCCGCCGTCGTTTCCATCGCCGTCGTCATCAGCCCTCTCTCATCCATCTCTACACGATTCCGCACAATAGTTGTAGGAGGCCAAGCCTGTACCTGGTGTACCTGGTGTACCTCCAGTTACACTAACGCGCCGTCCAGCCGCCGTCGATGGTCAAGGCGCTGCCGGTGATGAACGACCCCGCGTCCGAAGCAAGCAGCAGCACGATGCCGCCGAGTTCGGCCGGCTCGCCCCAGCGGCCCAGCGGGATGTTGGAGATGAACGCCGCGTATGCCGCGGGGTCGTTGGTCAGCGACTCGTTGAGCGGGGTGCGGAAGGGGCCGGGGCAGATAGCGTTCACCGTGACGCCGTGGGCCGCCCACTCCAGGGCCAGCGTCTTGGTCAGCAGGATGAGGCCGCCCTTGGAGGAGGTGTAGGGCGCGCGCCCGGCCAGGCCGACCGTGCCGAGCATCGAGCTGACGTTGATGATGCGGCCCGACCCCCGCTCGATCATGTGCGGGGCCACGGCCTTGCTGCACAGGAACGGCGCGGTCAGGTTCACGTCGAGCACCCGGCCCCACTCGTCCTCGCCCATTTCGAGCGCCGGTTTGCGGATGTTGATGCCCGCGTTGTTGATCAGGATGTCGATGCGCCCGAAGATGTCCAGCGTCCGCGCGACTATCCCGCCCACCTGCGCCTCCTCCGTCACGTCGGCGGCCATGCCCTCGACGCGTCGCCCGGACGCCGAGGCCAGCGCGGACGCGGTCACCCGCGCCTCGTCCTCGTGGCGGCTGACCAGCATCACGTCGGCCCCCGCGTTCGCCAGCGCCGCGCCCATGGCCTCGCCCAGCCCTTTGCTGCCGCCCGTGATCAGGGCTACGCGTCCATCCAGGCGGAAGAGATCCAGCCCCAGGCGCGCTCCCGCGTTCATCGTCATCGCGTTCCCTCTACCCCTTGACGCCCGAGAGCTTGACACCCTCGACGATGAATCGCTGGAGGACCAGGAAGACGACCACGATGGGCAGGATTGCCAGGAGCGCGCCCATGAAGGATTCGTGCAGGATGATCGTCTGCGAGGCGATGAAAGCGGACACGTCGACCTGCACGGCCCACATACTGTTGCTCTGGCCAATGACCAGGGGCCAGGTGAAGCTGTTCCAGCTTGTGATGAACGCGATCACGCCCAGCGCCATGATCATGCCGATTGAGTTGGGGATGGCGATGCGGCGGTAGATACCGAAGTAGCCCAGCCCGTCCACGCGCCCGGCCTCCTCGACTTCGGCGGGGAAGTCGAGGTAGAACTGCCGGAACATGAAGGCGGCGAAGGCGCTGAAGAGCCCCGGCACGATCAGCCCCTGCAGCGTATTGACCCAGCCCAAGCTGGACACCACCAGATACGTGGGGATGAACGTGACGGAACTGGGGATCAGGAGGGTGCCGAGCACGAACAGGAACACGACATTGGAGTAGCGGAACGGGATGCGCGCCAGGGCGTAGCCGGCCATCGAGGCGAAGATCATCTGGCAGACCACTTGCGACACCGCCATGATCGCCGACACACGCATGCCGGTCAAGATAGGCACGTCGGGATTATTCAACAACTCGGAGATGTTGCCGAACTGCCAGACGCTCGGCAGGACCTCGAAGTTGGGCGAGGTGATCTCCAGATCCGTCATGAAGGCGTTGCGCACCATGACGTAGAAGGGTAGCAGGAAAACGAGGGAGAGCGCGATGAGCAGGGCGTAGAGAAAAACGCTGCGCACCGTGATGCGCGGGCGCGCGCGCCGTCGTCGGGCGCGCATGGGAGCGGCGGTCACCGCCATGGTCGGGCCTCCTCTGCTCTGGTTTCCGATCGATACGACACGGGCTACTCCGACCGGCCCAGGCCGAACAGGCGGAGTTGTACGAAGGTGAACGCGATAATGAGGAAAGCGACAATAAAGGCGCCCGCGGCGCCGATGCCATAATTCTGCGAGGTGATCGCCGCGTTGAATAGATAGAGCAAGGGAGGGCGGATGCTGGGGTCCGTATTGTTGATGTTGAAGAACTCGTCGAAAGCCTGGAAGGCGTTGAGCACCAGCAGCACGCCGACGAAGACGGAGGTGTTGCGCAGCAGCGGGAACGTGATGTGGCGGAAGGTCGTCCACCCTGGCCTGGCGCCGTCGACGTACACCGCCTCGTAGAGATGGCGCGGGATCTCCTGCAATCCCGCCAGGAAGATGATCATGTAGAACCCAATTTGCAGCCAGAGTCGCACCGTGACGAGCACCAACCAGACCCACGGCGCCCCGAAAGTGAAGGGGATCGGGTCGGACGGGTGGATCGGCCCCAGGTTCGGCAAATGGATCAGCACCATGTTGGCGATGCCGAAACGCACGCCGTTGAAGATGCTCAGCTTCCAGATGAGCGAGGCGATCACGTACGAGCACGCGGTGGGCAGAAAAAAGACGGAGCGGAAAAACGCCCTGCCGTGGGCGACGCTATTCACTAGGAGCGCCAGCCCAAGGGAGGCCGCGAACGTCAGAGGCACGATGAACACGGCGAAAATCAACCCGACTTTGAGCGACTGGATGAAATCGCCGTCGGACAGGACGGCGCGATAATTATTCAACCCCACCCAGTGCCCCACGTTCACGGTGCCGTGCGCGTCGCTCAGGCTGACCAGGAAGCCCCAGATGATCGGCACGACTGTGAAGGCCAGCAGCCCGATGAGCAGCGGCGCCATGAAAGCGAAAAAGGTCAAGGTTGTGGTCAACTCGCGACGCCGCCGCGCGGCCCTCCTGGACGCGGGTACGGCCCTCGCCACCCCGCTATGCGTGCTCATGCTACTGCCCCCTCAATCCTTAGTCGAGGTTCTGCGCCGGTCTAGGTCAAAGCGCCCGGCGACTGAACAGGCGCCGCTCTTTGGGCGCGGGCCTGCCTCCACCGTCATCCGCAGTACTCCGCGCCCGCGCGACTCTCTGCCGGTATTGCGGGATGGAGAGAGCATCTCTCTCCATCCCGCGAATACGCTCAGACCACGCGGGTCTATTTCAGCTCGGAGTTGACCGCGGCCTGGGCCTTTTGCGCGGCCTGGTGCGCGAGAGTGGCCACGTCGGTGTTCGACTTCAAGACGCTGTTCGCGGCGTCCGCCAGGGGCTGCTGGACCGCCGGGTCGTTGTAGAGGACGGTGTAGAAGTGCGCGTACTTATTGAGCGCCTGCACCGCCGTCGCCGCTTGACCGCTTTTCAGTTTGGGGGCGTCGGACACGGCCGAGTTGCGTGGCGGGATGTGGAAGCCGTAGCTCGTGTTGAAGTCGATCTGGTCCTTGGTGTTTTGGACCCATACCCACTTCACATAGTCGAGGGCCTGCGTGAGGTGCTGGCTCCTGCCGTTTACGTACTGGTTCCAGCCGCCGAAGAAGGTGGCCGGCTTGCCCTGCGCGTCGAGCGTCGGCCACGCCATGTAGCCGAAGTCGTCGCCCACGGCCTTGCGGATGAGCGGCATGGCCCAGAGGCCGGTGTACTGCATGGCGGCGAGGCCCTGCGTGAAGGCCGACGGGTCCCACCAATCGACGGGCGCGCCGAGCAGCAACACGTTGGATTGCTTCAACTCGCGCAACGCCTGCAGCGCCTTGACACCACGCGCGTTGTCGTAGGAGATCTTGGAGCCGTTCATGAGCTCGATGCCGGCCGAGTTTTGCAGGACGCCGACACCTAGCGCGCTGCTGCCGCCGTCGTTGCCGACGAACAGGCCCTTGACGCCGCTGGTATTGAGCTTTTTGGCGTCGGCCAGCAACTCATTGAACGTCTTGGGCTCGCCCATGATGCCGGCCTTCTTGAAGAGGCTCTTGCGGTAGTAGACGCCGCCGGTGTCGATGACCATGCTGACGCAGTAGACGTGCCCGCCGTAGGTACACTGGCCGGTCGCCTTCTGGTTGAAGTCTTTGCGCACCGCCGGTGTGTAGAGGCTGTCCAGCGGGTAGACCTGCTTGGTCTTGATGGCCGTCAGCGATACGCCGCCATTCTCGTAGACATCGGGGCCGTTGTTGCTCAACAAGGCGGGATTGAGCTTCTGCGGATAGGCGCCCTGGCCGACCACCCACGTGAGGTTGATATGCACGCCGGGGTGGGCCTGCTCATACTGATGGGCGTAATTTTGCACCGCCTGGTGCGTGCCCGCTTCGCCGTAGGCGTGATACCAGACGTTCAGGGTGACGTCGGCGGCCGCGCTCTTCGCGGCCGCGTGGCCGCCGTATGCCTGTGGCAGCACTATGAGGCCGCTCAGACCCAGCGCCAGTGCCGTCCGCTTGATCGAACCTCGCATGACCGAACCTGTCCTTTCGCCAGCTGACCGCCATGGTGCGCGCTCGCGCGGCGACCATCGCCGGTCAGGGCGCCGCGTCAGCGCGGCGCTACTACATCTAAGAGTGAATAGACCATGATCATTGTCTTTTCCTTGGTCCGCGCTACGTTGCGCGGGGCCGGGCGCCCCTGTCCTTAACGCACCTCCTCCACGCGCGGTTGCTCCTCCCGCGTGTGCATTAGATATAGCACATCGCGCCATCCAGGAGCAAACGCACAACGCGCGGACGCGCGGAGTTGGGTCTCGATAATGCACGAGCCCTGTGCAGGGAAGCAAGGCCTGTGAAAAGTCTCCCGACCCCCTCTCTCGCCCTCCGCCCATGGCTACCTGATCCCTCGCCCCCCGTCTCTTACAGGGGTAGGTTTTTGTTTGGAGGGGTGGGCAGCAACGCTGCCCAC
>JAABUH010002480.1_pt1 | contig 17667 bp, 14 predicted proteins | sample 5559121 | NCBI WGS metagenome assembly JAABUH01 (sample SAMN10711871, study PRJNA513364) | rock metagenome | isolation source: Antarctica rocks | place: Antarctica: Victoria Land, Battleship Promontory nord | collected 2015-12-28
TCTGAAGTCGATTGATGACTTGTTCTTTTCATGTGAGTTTGCTCTTCGATTTATCAATCAAATTACTGTCTGAATTGATGATTCTTTCTTCTGCGTTGATGAACTCTCGTTTCGTCGTCGATTTTGACCTGCGTGAGCGCGGAAAATTTCGATTTTCGATTTTTGACTTGCGACGCAGTCATCTGTGAAGCTATTGAGTCGAATAGAGACTTGTTTTGATCGTACGATTGTGCTCTATAACTTGCCGATCGATTTGATATATCATATGCTTCGATAGATCGCTGTCGCTATATTTCTTTTTCGCTCGATACTTGATTTTAATCACATTGATATACATTACTGTTCTTTTAAAATCAGCGATGAAACTCATCTGTATGCGATGCTGACTACAAATCTACTGTCTAGCTACAGTAAAGTCTAGAGATTATCAAAAGTTTGAATGACATCAAGATGCTGCGTGATGATGAAGCGCTGTGCGTTGATCGCATGCAGAGTTTTCGCGATCACGCAAACTTTGATAATCTTAATGTGCATGTTACAAAGCAATCTGCATGCAGATGAGAAAGTCAAATAGAACGCAGAGAAAGCAGTAACAACGCGTTATGCTCACATACACAGATCGAGCATCACATCACAATGCTCACAAACAACAAGATCATGTGACTAAATGATCATGTGATCAAACAGCGAATGAAAGCTCACGTTGAAGTGATCAGCTTTCATACATAGATCAAAGCTCATTTAGCTTACTTAACTAGATGATCAAACAGCGAACGAAAGCTCACGTTGAAGTGATCAGCTTTTATACATAGATCAAAGCTCATTTAGCTTACTTAACTAGATGATCAAACAGCGAACGAAAGCTCACGTTGAAGTGATCAGCTTTCATAATTTCAATTTGTTGATATAATCACTTAATTATATAAACAGATCGTGCACTCGTATGCGCACACAAATGATCTGACTGAGCAATGAGAAGATATACTGCAGCAACTAAAGCTAGAATACATGTAATTTAGCTTACACACAGCGCTTCAGTGTGACTATTTAGATAGATAACATCGTGTTTCATAATCATAGACTGCATAAGTACATAAAACTTGAAGAAAAAGAAAAAAAACTGTTCTCTTAAGTTATACAAATGATATTTTCAACTAAAGATTAATTTTATCATCAAGACATTCAAGAATCATGAAAGTTCAGTGAAGAAGTAAGATTCTTAAGATCAACAGTTATCATCATTGTATATTATGTTTCGCAAATGCTCACTTCACTTGTAAGATGTGTAACTCATCTGTTTCATGTTATCTGTAAAGATTTTTCTTGTGCAGATTTTTTTTCTTTTTTTCTTCTTCAAGTTTTACATGCTTATGCAGTTTATGACTATAAAACACGATGCTATCTATCTAAATAGTCACACTGAAGCGCTGTATGTAAGTTAAATTACATGTATTCTAGCTTTAATTGTTGCAGTATATCTTCTCATTGCTCAGTCAAATCATTTGTGTGTGCATATAAGTATATGATTTGTTTATATAATTAAGTGATCATATCAACAAATTGAAATTATGAAAGCTGATCACTTCAACGTAAACTTTTATTTGCTGTTTAATCATCTAGTTAAATAAGCTAGATGAGTTTTGATTTATGTATAAAAGTTGATCATTTCAACATGAGCTTTTGTTCATTGTTTGATCATCTAGTTAAGCAAGCTAAATGAGCTTTGATCTGTGTATGAAAGCTGATCACTTCAACGTAAGCTTTCAAGTTTGCTGTTTGATCATTTAGATGAAAAGACTAAATGATTAATCGATGTATTATAAAAGCTGATCACTTCAATGTGAGCTTTCAAATTTGCTGTTTGCTCATTTAGATGAAGAGATTAAATGATCAATCAATGTATTATGAAAATTGATCACTTTAACGTGAGCTTTTGAGTTTGCTGTTTGATCATTTAGATGAAAAGATTAAATGATTGATCAATGTATTATGAAAGTTGATCACTTCAACATAAGCTTTCGTTCGCTGTTTGATCATTTAATCAAGCAAGCTAAATGAGTTTTGATCTGTATGTAAAAGCTGATCACTTCAACGTAAGCTTTCAAATTTGCTGTTTGATCATTTAGTTAAGCGAGCTAAATGAGTGATTGATGTGTTGTAAAAGTTGATCACTTTGACGTAAGCTTTAATTCATTGTTTAGTCATTTAGTTGAGCAGATTAAATGAGTTTTGAGTTGTTTGTAAGCATTGCAATGCAATGCTTGATCTGTGTATTGTGAAAGTTGATCACTTCAACGTGAGCTTTCATTTGCTGTTTGATTATTTAGTTGAGCAGACTTAATGAGCTTTGAGTTGTTTGTGAGCATCATGATGCAATGCTTGATCTGTGTATTGTGAAAGTTGATCACTTTGACGTAAGCTTTCATTCACTGTTTGATCATTTAGTTGAGCAAACTAGATTAACTTTGAGTTGTTTGTGAGCATCATAATGCAATGCTTGATTTGTATATTGTGAAAGCTGATCACTTCAACGTAAGCTTTCAAATTTGCTGTTTAATCATTTAACTGAGCGAGTTAAATGAGCGATCGATGTATTGTGAAAGTTGATCACTTCAATGTGAGCTTTCGTTCGCTGTTTGATCATTTAATTGAGCAGACTAAATGAGTTTTGAATTGTTTATGAGCACTATGATGCAATGCTCAATCTGTGTATTGTGAAAGCTGATCACTTTGACGTAAGCTTTTGTTCATTGTTTGATCATATGATCATTTAATCACATGATCTTGTTGTTTATGAGCATCGCAATGCGATGCTCAATCTGTGTATGTGAGCATAACATATGCATATCGCGCTGTTACTGCTCTGTTGATAAGATTGTTCAACTCTTCTGATCAGCATAGCTTGCAGAAGATTTGTAGTCAGCATCTTGTACAGATAAATCTCATTGTTGATTTCTTGTGCAGATTAATCATGTCTTGCAAAGATGTTTATATGTTACATTTTTAATCAGACAGCGTAATTCAATCATTCTTTATTAATTTACTTATGATTCTTTTCTCTTAATGAAGTTTTTTTATCAACATATCATCTGTGTATAAAATGCTTATGTTTGAACATCTGTTAAACGATATTAATGAGATTTATGAGTTTGCTCATGTTAAACTTAATGAGACTCGTGAATTGTTTATATCATAGATTTATAGTAACAGACATGCAGTCTTAACAAGATTTATATATAGTTAGCGTGAAGATTTAAAGAATGTTCATGATTCAAGTTCTTTTTACTAATCATTCTCAACAGATTAAACATAAGAATGTTTTGTTTCAGTTCTCATCATCACAAATGCAGCGATGAGATATTGAATTGAATGATTTTCATAAGCGAATTTTCTCGTAGTTCTGCGTTTTATTTAACTTTCTCATCTGTATATAAATTGCTTGTAGCATGCGTATTGAGATTATCAATGTCTGCAAGATCATGAAAACTCTGCATGTGATTAATGCATAGCGCTTTGCAATCAAGCAGCGCATCAATATCATTCAAACTTTTGATAATTTCTAGACTTTACTGTAGCTAAACAATAGATTCGTAATCAGCATCGCGTATAAATGAGTTTCATTGCTAATTAATGATTCATTAAGAAGATTTAACTATGAGAAAATTTTTAATGCAAACAAGAGAAAGTTCAATCATGACTTAACATACATGAAAGAACTTTTCAAAGATTTTTTAAATCAGTTAATATCAACTTTTATTATCTTCATTTAACAGTTCAAGACTTCGAACATCAAGAATCATGAAAGAATAATCATCAAATCATTCAAAAAAATCATCAATTTATTAACAGTTATAAAGAGAATCAAAAGAGTTTAAACTTTGAAGAAATTCTCAACTGCTGACAAAAAGTCTTAATGATGATTTGAAAATATCATTATTTCTTATTAGAAAAACATTTATTTTCATGAAAATATTAAATCAGCGTTTACTACTGTTGTTGAAACTAAAGAAAATATTTGTTTTTGCAAAAACATTGAATCAACATTTGTTATGATCATTAAAACTAAAGAAAATATTTGTTTTTGCAAGAACATTGAATTAACATTTATTATTAATCTTCATTGAACTTGAACATTGATTAATAACAAACATTCACATCAATCTCTTTTGATAATAAAACATCATCGACATGATGTTTAGACTTCATTCTGATCATCAAGAGCAAATGATGAATGTTATCAATGTGACATCAGCAAGTAAGCAAGAGATGAATATTACTATCTTGCAGAAAAATTCAATCAAGACAAAGAATATACACAAGAAATTAAACAAGCTGCAAGTACTTTATGAGTTCAACGAACGTAGAAACAACGAGCTGATGCTCTGAAGAAAGATGAGAAGATTGACAGAGATGATAGAAAAGCTGACGCATTAACGCGTCACTGCGTCGACTGTCAATCAACACATGAAGAATCAGCTGAAGAGATTGAAAAAGATAATGAGCAAACTTAAAAAGAAGTTCACGAAGAAGAAGAAATGCGTTGACAACTGAGAAAAGAAAGTGAATGAAAAGTCAATGATGTTGTTTGAGAATCATCTTGTCTTCAGCGCTAATGTTGCATTATCAGTGCAAAATCATTGCAAGAAATTCAAGATTAAGATTTTCATTAAAAAGAAAGAGAAGATCAAGAGAATCATGATGATAATAACAGAGAACATAGTGAAATGAGCGAGAGAAATTGATGTTGATGAGATGCTATCGACATGTAAGAACATAAAAACTATGAAGAGATGATCAAATTTACTGATATTTTGAATCAAGATGAAAGACAACAAGAAAATATTGAAGAAAAACGATTTTTGAATCAAAGAGATTTCATTGAACATAAGTCTGTATGAAGTTAGTTTCAAGATAGTGATACATGAAATTAAAGTTAAAGAAATGTTTAAAGACATAAAGAAGAAGAGAATGAAAATGCTCATTAAGATCAATAAAGACATACATTTGAAGATGATGATTGAAAAAGTCGAGTGACTTACAAAGAATAGTGAACAAAAGAGATACATCTTGCTGATGATATGCATAGTCAGTGCTGAGATGATGAACAAGCTAATTAATGAGAAAGTATGTCATAAAATTGATATAAAAATCACGCAGTTTTATGATTTGAGTTGTAAAGCACATCAATGTTTAAAGTATCAAGACTACAATCATAAAATATACAAATGCAGAAATAAGCAAAGATGCATTTACTGCATGCTAGATCATTACTTAAAGCATTATTCTCATAAACAGACTTGAAACATGTGAAAATGTGAAATATGTTGAGATATACACAGAGTCTTTGATTCTCAATGTCATAAACGACAGATTGAAAAAGAGAGAATAAAGAAAGTTACAAAATACAGATCTTTATATCACGTCGTACGAGAGCAGAAAAGGCACAAAGCGATGATGTTGAAGATATTCACAACGATATTTATCAATTTAAAATTGCTGATAAACAATGACTTGAAGAGAAAACAGAAATGCTTAACAAATGAAAGTTGTCTGCTTAGCATGATCATCACATTCGAAAACATTATATTGAATCATCTAGTCAAGAAGTCAAAAATAAATGAGTTGAAGTCAACATTAATCACATCAATTTCAGTATCATCTTCTTTTAAAGATTTTATAAGTGAAGCAAGCACATTGCAAATGCTTAAGAGAACATCAAACAACTTTGAATGTAAATTTTAATGTTTCAGCAAAAGAAGCTTTGAATACTACAGTATAATGTTCACAAGTTCAGAGAAAAGATGATGATAGCATTACTACATGAGAAAAAGATAAAGAATTATGACATTTTGATTCTTCAAGAACTTTGATGATTTGATGAGAATTTCAGAGTGTACTGTTCAATAACTGTCAACTTCATGCTGAAGAATAATGAAAGTAGAATCTATTTCTACATAAATAAGAGAATTGACAGCAACATTTAATACTCAACATAACACTTCAAAAATGTAAACATTATTACATTATAAACATTAATAAATGATACACAGATGACTCAGAAAGCTATACACATTCATGAAGCATACAATTTGTCACTCAAAGATCACAAAGTCATTCATGAAAAAGAAAGTCTTTCAAACATTGAAAAGATGTTACACATGTTGAAAGAACGCATTCTTGTAGAAGACTTCAATATCTGCATCATCTCACATGAGAAGAATCATTCTACTCAAGACAGCATCTATTGTCAAATGATTTAATTGAAATGATCACAAATGTCGATGCATCGCTGATGCTATTTCAAGACACAATTACGAGAAATTATCAGAAATCTTAAATGACAATAGATTTGATTTTCACGACAGATGACATTATGAATCGACTAATATGATGTGAAATCAACGAAGAAATGAAAAACTTCTCAGATCATCTGTTGATACAGACAATTATAAATTTCAAAGTTTGCAAAGAGTCAGCGCGAAAATCGCGTTGCAATTGAAAGACAATGAATGAAGAAAAGTTCATCAATACTTTGAGAGAATAAATGTTGAAATCACTGTTGAATCATGAGATGAAGCATCAGCGCATAGATGAATATACTAAGCAACTGCTGAATGCACTGAAGAAGATCATCGAGATTTCTACTTTCTGAGTGAGATCACATGAAATGATCAAAGCAGAATGAACGAAGAAGTGTATAAAAATCATCAAGAGTGTGTGATGAATGAGAAGAAGCTGTTGAATCATTGATGATTGAACAGAGTACATTCAAGCATGTGATAAAAAGAGCAAGATCATCAGAAAACAGAAACGCAGTGAATATTAAGAAATCATGCAGAATGTTGAACAATTCTTGAGAAGACTGTTCAAAACTGCGAAATGAGCAAGAAATGCAATCATAGACACACTGACTCAAGCAACAATTTTCTCTCTGATCAAGTCAGAGTGCTTCAACATTGCTATAACAGTGCAAAATAAGATGAAGATGATGTTTTAAACTCACTTTTCATCATCTTCAAAGATTCTCATGCTGAACATAAAAGACTTCAAGTATTCATTCTTGATTGAGAATGATACTTCATTGATGCATCGCAAGATTAAAAGAGTCATTTACAAGATAATGTTCAACAAAACTTTAAAATACACAAAATATATAAATAGAATAATGCGCAGACTCATTGATAACACGTCAGAATAAATATGCTCTCTTTTTGAAAGATGTTTGCAGAAGAGAATATAATCAACTCAGTTCAAGAGCGTAATCACAATAATGATGTAAAAGTCAGACAAAAAGAATTACTTTAATGCAAAAATATATAAATCAATTGTGCTATTCAACATGCTGAGCAAGATACTGAAGTTCATCATATTTGAACATCTGTGAAACATTATAAAAGTGTGCAACTTGATATTGAACATTCAGATGAAAACTTGCAAACACAAATCAATAAATACGACTTTGTAACTGATTACAGAAAAGATACACATTGTATGAAGTGATACAAGAAAAAGAGTAGTTTCATTGCTGAGTCTGAATAAGAAGAGTGCATTTGACAATGTAGTGCATAGCAGACTCTTGCATGACATGAAAAAGAGAAGAGTTTTCAGACTGCTTCTCAAATTTGTGAAGAACTTTCTGAGAAATCAATGTATCATGATCACAATTGATGACTACACGACAATGAAATGCAGCGTGAACGTTGATATATCACAAAATTCTTTGCTATCATCAATATTATATCTGTTCTACAACATGAACTTGCTAAAAGCATGTGACAACATTAAATTGAGAACAAGCTTTACAGATTTTATAAATAACGTCAATATTTTAATATATAAAAAGTTCATGAAGTGCAATTGCAGAGTTCTTAGCGAAATCTATGATAGATGCAAACAGTGATCAAAAACGCACGACATCAAGTTTTTAAAGACAAAGCATGAGCTGATTCACTTTACAAGAATCTTTAAGTGATTCAATATGAACATTGATGTAAAGTTGATAAAACATCAGATTAACTTGAAATCAAATATCAGAGTTTTGAGAGTTCAACTGAACTTCAAGCTGAAATGAGCAATTCACATGCATCATGTTGAAGCAAAACTAGTGATTAAACAAAAGATCATGCAGACAATCATCAAGTTTACTTAAAATTCATCAATGATGACGAAAAAGCAAATTCACTTCGCGATGATGCATTCTTTGCTTAGTCACGAAGTCATCATATGATACATGTTATAGAAAGTGAAGAATCATTGAAAAGATCTGAACGTCAAGCTGAAATTAGTACAAGAAAGAACATTGCAACAAATCATTGATGTTTATTATGCAACATTAACAAAGACTCTACAGATAGAAATAAACACAGCATCGATAAATATTCATTTACAAAAGCTGATACAAAAGTCAATAATGAACATGAACTTTCAAAAATCAGATGAAGTTATTGAGATGATGATGCGTTGAATTTGCAACGACTTGATATTCAAAAGAGATTGAAAATCAAAGTTATGCAAGACATTTTTGCAGCTGAAGCAAAAGTGAATGAAAGAAACACTTGAATAAATGAAGATGAAGTGAAGTCATCTTTACATGATGATTTTCTGATCAGAGTCATCGAGAATAGTTATAGTTGCAAACAAGAAAATGTCAATAAGTCAACATTGTCTCGACACATTTGCATTGAAGCAAAGAGTTTACTTGAATGATAGCAACAGTAGAGAAAATGTTACGATGATTGCAATGAAAATTAACTGAGAGCTAAATAAAAGATTGAGAAGATCGACTGCAGTCATCACTCATCATGAAGAACTGAAAGAATTGATCACAAGAATGAAACATTTTGCAGATGTAGTGACAAAGAATCGAGAGTATCATGAAAAGATATACAAAGTATACAGTGATAGTCAGACTTCTTTGAAAACAGTGAAAGCTATAATATTAACAAAAGATCAGACACGTCTGCAATGAGTTCAGATTGCACATGAGAACATTCAATCTCAAGAAGTTACGCTGAAGCTATATTGAGTGATGAGACATGCAAAAGTACTTGAAAATGAAGCAATGAACAAGATGATTAATGATGCACATGATTTGTCTTTATTACTGACTGAGCATTAATGCATTGAAGTGATAACAAGATTAAGGCTCATACAGAAATAAATTAGATAAACATGAAGAATAGTTTGAAAAGAGAAATTCAACGCAGCTTATTTTCAATATTTGACATCAGAGATGACACATCAACATCTGTGACTGCACAAGAATCATATGAAGTCTCACAATGCATTATTGACGCAGCTATGCATAAGAAAAATTGACTTCAATCAATTTTTACATGAGAGATGAGTACTTAATGTTGCTATGATGACGTGCGAGTGTGATAAAGATTGAATGTCAATCAAGCATGTTTTATTAACATGTTTCAAATGAAAAGTAGAATGAAAAGCAATGCAATAAGAAGAGAATATCACGAACTTGAGAAAGTTCTTAGAAATCATAAGCGCAATAATGATGATCATTCAAATGATACTCTCAATGAGCATACTGAATCAATTTCAAGCTGTGATGTCATCAAAAAATCAGATGAAAGAGAGAAAAAATAGAAAAGAAACAAACTCATAGAATTCTTGCATTGAGAACAGTTATAATATAGAGCGCAGAAAGAAGTGATTTTTGATGTGAAAAGAGCGCTGCACTAACGCAGCGCTCGCTACAGTATATAGAATCTTGCATAGATTCATAATAAGTGTTGAATCAAGTAAGAATTAAAAAAATTACATTTATTATTATCATTGAAACTAGAAAAAACATCTGCATTTGCAAAAACATTGAGTCAATGTTCATTATCATCATTAAAATTAAAAGAAATGTTTATTTTTGTAAAAACATTGAATCAACATTTATTATTATCACTGAGATTGAAAAGAACATCATTTAAATGAGATGAAAATACAGAAGAGTAAATCTTTTTGTTAAAAAGAATAAAAATTTGATCATGAATTAAAGCAAAGATTCAACTATGTATTGTTCTGCTGAGAAAAATGAATGTTTAATCATAAATCAGATCGACTGACAACGAGATTCATCTGTACATGATGTTGACTATGAATTTTTTGATTTCATTCTGTGTTTGAATAGAAGTCAGAAGAGTCAAGAGATTTCAATTCAACGCAGTTCAAACGATGTTAGAACATTGTATGATCAGCAAAGTCATCGTGCAAAGTTTTCACTCATGCAACAACATTCTTCTCTAACAGTCACAATTGATTTACAAAGAAGATTAATGACATGTCGATGTCAGTAAGAGATGAAAAGATACTACTAGTGAAAAAGACAACTCAGATGAAGAGTCTGCAAGTTGTGATTACAAGTGATCAAAGAATTTGCAACTCGTCGACTGCGTCGATATCAAAACGTCTTCATCACATCAACAGTGTCATTGAGTAATTGATGAAAAAATATTAAATAGAATAGTCATTTCAAGTATTGAAAGACGTGATTACAGTGCTTGAAGAAGTAGTGACTTGTTGATTATGCTGATATACTAAGAGAGCTTGAGCTCATTTTCTTTACTTGACGTTAAGTCATTCATCTATTCACATGAAAAATTGAGAGCTCAAGAGAATGATCAGAATGCATTCTCTTTCATTGATCAGAGTCAAACATCGAACGATTGCAATTGCACATTTATACTAACAATTCATTCAACGTCTACGTGACATAAGTCAAATCAAGAGAAGAAAAGAGTTACTCAATATAATCACACTTTATCTTCTCATCATGTGCATCTCTCTTTCATCACATATTTCTCTGCTCAATGAATGACAATTATTAAGTAAGAGAACACAGCTCTATGTATGTTACAATCATGAGCATCACAAATGCAAAGAAAACATCTTTCATCTTTGAATCGAGAATTGAATCAAGACATCGTTGTATAGAATATCATCAATGAAGAGCAGAGCAAAGACAATGTGTTATAATCAAACAGCACAGACACTTTCATTAAAAGTTTACTTAAGCATCACGCGCTGAATAGAAGCTATAGATTCATTACTTGATAACACAGTGTCAATCTCATTGTTTCAACTGCGTGAAGCAGTTGTATAAATGACGAGTTATTTTCTTTCTTAAAGAGTTTTGTTCACTTGATATAAATAGCATAGAGTCTCTCATGAGTCGAGTCTAAATCAATGTCACAAGAGTGTATAAATTACAATTACAATTACAATCACAATCATAAATCAGATCAAGAGTTCAATTATGTGTTGTTTTACTGAGAAAAGCAAATGTTTAATCATGAATCAGAGTGAGAATTCAACTATGTATCATTTTGCTGAAGAAAGCAAATATTTAATCATGAATCAGAACAAAGATTTAACTATGTGTTGTTCTGCTGAGAAAAATGAATGTTTGATCATAAATCAGAACAAAGATTTAACTATGTATTGTTTTGTTGAGAAAAGCAAATGTTTGATCATGAATCAGAATAAAGATTCAACTATGTATCATTTTGCTGAAGAAAGTGAATGTTTGATCATGAATCAGAGTAAAGATTCAGTTATGCATTATTTTGCTGAAGAAAGCGAATGTTTGATCATGAATTAAAGCAGAGATTCAACTATGTATCATTCTGCTGAGAAAAGTGAGTGTTTAATCATGAGTCAAAGCAGAACTATGCATTATTTTGCTGAAGAGAGAAAAGCTTTAATCATGAAAGAAAAGATGAAGACATCAGAGAATCATTTGATTATGATTTAAAATAATTCAGATGATGCAGTTTTGAAAAGCATAAAAATTCATAAATGCTTCAATTTAAAGTTAATACAAGATAACATCATGATGTTGAACTTTGTTAACTTTGCAAGCTATTCTTTCAAGAATCTGATTCAATTAATCTGCAAACAGCAGAAAATAAATCATTTCATCATCACAATATGAGAATTAATGAAAAAAAAAGCTTAAGCATGCATGATACTGAAATTGACTTCAGCATCTTTATGATCAACTGATTGATGAAAATCATAAATGATATCATGATATTTTGAGAATTTATTTATGTTTCTGCACAAAATGAATTTAAAACAGAAGTCATGAAATGACATCATGATAATTCTCTTGCAAAACATCTCAACTTTCAAAAATGTTTAAAACTTGTTTAATGAATCTTCAACTGATTGTTTGCAAATAAAAACATTAAGAAATATTGCAAGATTTGTAAATCATGTCAGTAATATAAGACATTATATTACAGAATCTGAGAACTTTTAAATAGTTTATTTATTTCTTAAAGAATATGAAAAAGCATCATCATGAATTTCATCATTAATTTTTCTGACAGTACAAGCGTCTTAAATATTTTCTACGACAGCATTATAATTGTAGTCAATCATTTTTTCAAAATGATGCACTACATTTCTACTTGAAAAACAATAATTGTTTTCAATCTAATTGATAGACTGATTGCGTCGAGTTGAGTCATCGAGATCGAGTCGAGTTCTCGATTCGTCAAGACTCAATTTGAGTCAGAATTCTTGATTCAAGTATTTGAGTCGAGTCAGAGAATTGAAATCGAGTATTAATTCGAAATTTTCGACTCGACTCGTCAAGACATAAAGATAGATAGATAGATATTCTATTATGACTTTCTATTATGACTCTCTATTATGACTCTCTATTATGACTCTCTATTAAATAACCTTCATAGTTTTTCTTCATAGCTTCTCTTCATGACTTCTCTTCATAGCTTTCTATCAAACAGCCTTTATAGTTTCTCATCATGACTCTCTATCATAGCTTTCTATCATAGCTTTCTATCAAAGCTCTCTATCAAATGATCTTCATGTTTCTCTTCATGTTTCTCTTCATGTTTCTCTTCATGTTTCTCTTCATGTTTCTCTTCATGTTTCTCTTTATAACTTTCTATCAAAAAGATAATGCAAAAAGATAATGCAAAGGCGAAAAACAGGAAAAATTTCTATATTTAGCTCTCTTGACGTCATATTCAATTGCTTGATGAGTTGAGTTGAGTCAGCGAGTTCTGACTTGACTCGAGATCAATATCGAGTCGAGTCATGAGATTTAACTTAAGTATTTGAGTCGAGTCAGAAGATTCAATTCGAGTACTTTAGTCGAGTCAAAATGTAAATATGAAAACTTGACTTGACAATTAGTCTACTAATTGATTTCTTTCTTGACAAATGTAATGATTGTTTCTTTAACAACACAAGATATAAACAGAGATCAGTATAGTAACAAACTAATCACTAGACTGAAGATTTGAGAATAGCTAAGATAATAAACTGTATTGACTATTACATGAGTTGAGCACGAAGCTTCTATCTAAGAGAACAATCACCATTATATAAATATAAAAGAATCATGTCAAGTTATCTCTGCTCTGAATGATCTTTCTGATCATTTTTGAGCAAGATGAGCAAGATGAGCATCATGCTCATCATGCTTACTGTGATCACTTTTGATTCAAGCGATCAGAGCGATCACTTCAAGACTCTGATTATGCAATAATTATTTAATCATTGCTTTATTTAATCATCTGCAAAAGAGTTCTAACACTAGATTTTCTTCTAAGATTTTCGTTTCGAAAATCACTTTTTCTTCATGTCTTCTCATTGCATAACAAAAAACTTTATCTTGCGTCGCAAAGATTTTCTTGAGCGTACGAGTTCTGAGCATGCTGTTATGCGTTCTTGTGAACACTGCAGTCGCTTGCAAAAGAAATGTCGTGTCAACAATGAATTTAATCATTACATCGAGTGTGTGCATCTTGATCGCAAGTGCAATCTTACTTTTTCGATGATGAAGTGAAAAAGAGTAAAGACAGAACGCGATTGAATTCTTCATGAGCTGCTGAACATTTACAAGCAGATGCAAAAGATCTTCGCAAGAGCTATTCATCTGCAAAATCAATTTGTGTTTCTGAAGAACAAGAAACAGACAATGATTGAACGAAAGTTTCAAAACATTGTCAAGCTCAAGAAAGAAGAGATAAGAATTAGTGAATCATCACTGAATGATTTTCTTTTTGACGTGTCTTTCAAGCAGATTGAGATTTCATCAGATTTTGACTGACTGAATTTCTTAACTGAAACTGTTGCAGAAGCATCTGACAGTTCTTGAGATTTTTCCTTGATTTTCAAGTGTTCTCAATATGTTCATAATCTTTTCACTTAATCAATTAATGAGACTGATCTTCAATATTCTGTTGATTTAGTATATTTTTTACTTTGTACTTGACATTCTGACAGTCTGAATTGATTTCTGAAGATTCTGTTTGAATTGATGAATTCAAATTTGCAGACTTCAAAAGAGAAATATGAGTTACTGAGTGTATTCTCATAGATGTTGAAAGATTCAACTTGTAGTTAATCAATTTCTTTTCTTCTAGAATTTCAAATGATTTTAGTTTCATGTGATACAGATTGAATCTCGGAAAATTGACGATAACGATCTATTGAAGCATATAATATATCAAATTGATTGACAAGTTATAGAGCACAATTGTACGATCAAAACAAGTTCTCATTCGACTCAATAGCTTCACAGATGACTGCGTCGCAAGTCAAAAATCGAAAATTGAAATTTTTCGCGCTTACGCAGATCAAAATCGGCGGCGAAACGAAAGTTCATCAACGCAGAAGAAAGAATCATCAATTCAGACAGTAATTTGATTGATAAATCGAAGAGCAAACTCACATGAAAAAAACAAGTCATCAATTGACTTCAGAACAGCACAGAAGACTGTGTACTGACACAAAAATCGAAATCAAACTCTTTTGCACTTAAAGATTGCACAGAAAACAACGTTGTTTCAGAGAAGTACAGTGTTTCTTATCAAATCACTATTTGTTTTACCTTTTCTTGATGTGCAAGACAATAAATCAAGATCAGTCGTTACTATTTTGAGTGAGATAACGTGACTACTTTGATACATGAAATATAAAGTAATTGCGTCAATCAACAACGAGATTTACCTGTATGAAATGCTGACTACGAATCTTCTGCAAGCTATGCTTGTCAGAGAAGCTGAACAATCTCATCAACATTGACAGAGCAGTAACAGCGCTTTACTCACGCGTTGAGCTCACACACAGTCAAAAAGCGAAGCAATGACAACGCGATCATCAACGCGTTGAAGCTTGCATATACGCAGAATGACAGCAACATCTTTGCATACACGCTGCAGCTTATATACGACACATACACATATACTGCGAAGGCACGACTCAGCTTTTGCGCATATACAGACAGACGTGATGCAGTAAATCGATCGATTTTTCGCATTTTCAGATCGATTTACACGCAGCGCAATCACACACAGAGCAGTAACAGCGCTTTATTCACACGTTGAGCTCATATACAATATACACACATATACTGCGAAGACACGATTCAGCTTTTGTGCATCTACACGTCTGCATGATGCAGTAAATCGATCGGTTTTTTGCTTTATTAGATCGATTTACATGCATCGCAATCACATACATTGCGAAGACACGACACAGTCTTTGCTTATATACACAGAACGACAGCAACGTCTTTGCGCACATGCTGCAACTCATATACATCACACACACATACATTGCGAAGGCACGACTCAGCTTTTGCGCATCTACACATCTGTGCGACGCAGTAAATCGATCGATTTTTCGCATTATCAGATCGATTTACATGCATCGCAATCACATACACTGCAAAGACACGACACAGTCTTTGCTCATATACACAGAACAACAGCAACGTCTTTGCGCACGCGCTGCAACTAGTATACGACATTTACATAGTCACTGCGAAGGCACGACTCAGCTTTTGCGCATCTACATGCTCGCGTGATGCAGTAAATCGATCGATTTTTCGCATTATCAGGTCAATTTACATGCATCGCAAGCACATACACTGCAAAGACACGACACAGTCTTTGCTCATATACACAGAACGACAGCAACGTCTTTGCGCACACGCTGCAACTAATATACGACATTCACACATACATTGCAAAGGCACGACTCAGCTTTTGCACATATACACATCTGTGCAACGCAGTAAATCGATCGATTTAGGTTTTCTGATCGATTTACATGAGTCGAAAATACATAGATCAAACCTCATCTATGATCAGCTTTCATCTACATAGATCAAAGCTCATCTAGTCTGCTCAACTAGATGATCAAACAGCGAACGAAAGTTCACGTCAAAGTGATCAACTTTCACAATACATTGATTACTCATCTAGCTCGCTCAGCTAAATGATCAAACAGCAAATTCGAAAGCTCACGTCAAAGTGATCAGCTTTCACAATACACAGATTGAGCATCGCATCGCGATGCTCACAAACAATTCAAAGCTCATCTAGCCTGTTCAACTAGATGGTCAAACAGCGAATGAAAGCTCACGTCGAAGTGATCAACTTTCACAACACATCGATCGCTTATCTAGCTCGCTCAGCTAGATGATCAAACAGCAAATTCGAAAGCTTACGTTAAAGTGATCAGCTTTCATAATTTCGATTTGTTTATATGATCATTTGATTATATAAACATGTCACACGCTCGTATGCGCATTCTAACAATCTGAATGCTCAATAAAAAGATATACAGCAGCGATTATGACTAGATTACATGTAATTTAGCATATACACAGCGCTTCAGTGTTACTATTTAGGTAAATAGCATCGTGTTTGATAGTCTTAGACTGCATAAGCACGTAAAACTTGAAGAAATTTAAAAAAAAAAAAGCAATTGCGTCAAGCATTTTCTATCAAAAAGAGTAATCTAGACTCTTGCAGACTAGATTTATATCATTTTCATCTGACATAAGTTGATAATAGAAGACGATCTATTGCAGATTTCAAGATAGAAATTGAGAAATCTTTACACTAAAGTTACTGTCTACGTGAAACGCTCTAAGTAAGAGATTAAAGAAATATTTAAGTGATGTCAAGTAAATTTTCTAGAAGCTCGAAGCTTGAAACTCGAAAAAACTCTCTATGAAAAGAAATATAAAGAGTCGCGTTATGCGCTCTTTCTTGCCTCGTTTCGCTAATAGTAACGCGAAACTCAGCAGAAGCAATAGCTCAGCGTCAGAACTCAAAATCTCGACGATAGAAATCAAAAAGTCAACGTTAGAGATTGAAACAGATCTATGAGACGAACTTAGCATGAGTTCATCAACAAGCAAACAATTGCAAAACAACATTGTCGATTTATTTCGCAGTCAACAAAAATCGCTCACATCAGCAAATAGAAAAACGCAATACATGTTTAGTTCATTCAATGCATTAATGCTAAATTCACATGCAAATGCGCACAACGACAAGAATACAATCAATCTGCGAAATGCGAATTCGCAGCAAAAAGAGCAAACATGAGCGATTGTGAAATTCAAAGAAATAAAAAAGCGAAAAGCAATGAAAAGTTCGCAAAAAGAAGCTAGCATCGAAGTTAGTACTAGCAAGTGCTACGATGTCATCTCTAAAGAGATGCAGGTAAAGAGACTGCGCAAAAGAATTGAATTCGCAGTCAATCAGCTAAGACAAGCAATATCAGAACAGAAAGAGACTATAAGTCATAGCTTAATCTACATTTGAAGAGCATGCAACGAAAGCATAGAAAACTCGATTCAGAAGCAAATTGATCGACTTCAAAGTC
>JAABUH010002481.1_pt1 | contig 17663 bp, 24 predicted proteins | sample 5559121 | NCBI WGS metagenome assembly JAABUH01 (sample SAMN10711871, study PRJNA513364) | rock metagenome | isolation source: Antarctica rocks | place: Antarctica: Victoria Land, Battleship Promontory nord | collected 2015-12-28
GCAGCAGCCACACCTGGCTGCCGCGCCGCGCCTCGGCCAGGCACATGGCGGCCGCTTGCGCGACGTTGAAGGAGTCTGTAAAAGATGCAGCCATGGGCACCTGGCGCGGCGCGCGGGCCCAACTCCGGGCTGCTTGCTGCTGACCCGGCTGCGTATCAGCAACACAGGGGGACCTGACAGCTGGGCGTGTAGTCAGCAAGCAGTGGTGATGAGGTGCTTGATGCAAGCAGTACAGCTGACTTGCAACGCTGTACGGATGCTGCCTGGGTTAGGAGCCAGGAGCCTGGGCTTGGAAACGCTTTGCGTATGTAGCAGTGGCAGTCACTGCCGAGCAGTGCGTGGCTACCAGCTGCATGCAGCAGGGCGCGCAGCGGCCTTGACATGTGATGCAGGCTTGGCACGCACGCAGAAGCTGGCTGCATGCGCCCGAGACACACAGGTGCCCCTGGGCGTGCATGGCAGGCGCCTACCGTGACATGGAAGTCCGCACACGCGGCAGCTTCGCCGGACACTCCTGCACAACCAGAGCACATCTGCTGAGCGCTTGGGAACGCGCGGCGAGCGCACGAGAAGCGTGCGCGGCGCACTGCTCATGACCGCCCACACACTTGATTCGACTGTGAGGTGAGCTCATGGCCCTCCACTCGCGATGCACATCCATACAGGACACAAGTCTCTATACCATGAGCAGTGATGCGCGACGTGGCCGTCGCAGGGGTCACCTTCGCGCTCGTTGCCAAACACCACTGCAGTCGGAACTGACCAGTCGACCTGGCTGGCCGCAATGGCGCGCGGCCCAGGCGGCTGCGCGCACACCAGGCACTCAGCTCGGCGAGCCGGGCGTGCAGGCGGCAGAGCTTCGAGGATGCCTGTCATCTCCTTGAATGGATGAGGGATGAGAGAAGGCACACCACGTGCATCAAGCGGCGCCCCCTGCCTCAGAGCTCCTGATGCAGAGCTCTAATTGCTGCATGTTTGCATATAGAGTGGCATGCCAAACCGCCCACTCCGGTTGGAATGCCAACAGGAAGGACGCGCCGCCCATGGCAAGTCCGGGGGGCGCGCCTGCGCGGCCGCGACCCGGTAGCCCGCGGCGCGCAGCGCGGCCACGGCGGCCGGCGTGCCCTGGTGCAGCGGCGTGTCCAGCCACTTCTCCGCGCCGAGGCTGGTGCGCCCGCGCGCGCGCTTGAACCGGGCCTGCCTGCCGCGCTGGGCGCGCGCGTGTCAGCCGCAGGGCGACCTGTAAATCATGCACTGGTCGCCGGTGCGCCAGGCCCTGCCTCCTATTGGCAGCCACACATGCGTGCATCACAGAATCATGAACAAGCCGCTTAGGGACATGCACTGGCAACTGCTCTGAACGCGCTTGGCTGCGCCACTGCCTCGCGGACCTGGGTGACCGCGCGTGGGCCAGATAAGCTTTGCAGAGGCTTCGCGGAGGTCACAGCAGGGAAAGCACGACATGCCGAGCGACAGCAGCTGCGCACTGCCAGGACAAGTGCTGGGCGCACTGCGTGTTGATGCTGCGCAGGGCGCCGATGCCCAGGCCTGCAGGCACAGGCTCTCTCACGCCCTGGCCCTGGCCAACCAGCGACTTGACCTGCCCGTGACACTGCAGGCAGACATAGCACAGGCGCACCATCGCACAGACGGCAGAGGGCTCCAAGGTTTCCCCGGTCCCACAGTCCCTCTACGACGGGGACCGTCTCAAACGTGCGCGCGCTGGCGACCTGCAGGGCAGCAGTGTGCCGTGAGAGCGGCCGGCGGTGCCTCACGCCCGCACTGCAGGCCGCAGGCGGCCGACGTCCAGCCAGCACACCGTGCGCGCCTGGCGGATGCGCTGCACGCGCGCCGGCGTGACCAGCGGCTCCAGGAAAGCTATGAGCTCCGCGCTCGACACCTCTGAGGGCTCAGAGTCCTTGCCTTTGTGCAGGAACCTGCGTGTGGGCACCCCTGCAGCGTCGCCACGCTGCCCGCCTGCTACTGCACTGCCATGCAGCTTGCCAAAGTACGACCATTGTTGAGAAGGGGTTGTACCTGTCCTCAAAGGGGAAGCGCGACGGCGTGGCAAGCATGGACTCCCAGGATTTCCTGATGGGCGCGTACTTGACGCCGCCCGCACACAGTGCTCCCTTGAAGGCTAGCATTCACTGGCCCAGCACACTGCAGCAGCAAAGAGAGCCCTTGATGCTTTCAAGCAAAGGGCGTACGAAGCATTGCACCGTTGTGAAGCAGATCTGCTGTCTAGAAACAGAGACCCCAATCAAAGATCTGCCAGCGCCTTCATAAGGCAGTTGATCTCGAGTCGCTTAGACAGGTTGTTGCACAGCATAGGCCAAAGCACACTGCATCGCATTGCAACGGCCATTCACCCCCGTCATGTCCCTGGAAATTATACGCTCTGACTCTGCACACAGATATCTCATTGGCCATGCGGGCCGACAGCGCCAAGCTAAGGTCCACGGCTACTCACCCCCTCAGCACGACATCAGATACTCCCAAAAAATAATGGGCAAAAGAAGAAGGACAACTAGCCTCAGTGGTGATCCACCAGCAACACGGAGATGTTGAGCACCTCCCGCCGGCCTCCTTCAATACCAGTCGGTCCAGGCACGTCAACACACAGAGTGACACATAAACTGCATCTTCTCACAGCTCCCAACTACCCCTTGTGTACAAGCCGTGTAACAACATACTCCAAGGGCGCCCCGCTGCTGCGCAATGCGCTCGCCGCATGCTGGCGCCAGCGCCCACAAAGCTGAGAACGCACATCCGGTTGCTGCAGTAAACTGAAGGCTGGCGCCTGGCCTGGGGGTCGCGCTCCACACAGCGACGGCGGCGCCTCAATAGTAGTTGGCCACCTTGCGCCGGTGGACCGCGGTCTTCTTGGTCGCGTCCGCGACTTCGCCGGACGTCACGTGCGCGTACGTGATCCAGTGGTCGGGCGTCTCCAGGCGCGCGGCCACGCGGCACTCGAGGTGCGCGACGGCCGCGCCCAGCACGGGCGCCCCATTGCCGGCCGTGAACGTGTCCACGCCCGCGAAGCGGTCCGCGCCTGGCGGGAAGCGCTGCAGGAAGTGCTGCGCGCCCAGCGCGTGCCGGGTCACCAGCCGCCCGCATGCGGACTGCCTGCCTACCGGTGATGCAGCAGCAGAAGACTCCCGCGAGATGCAGCCACGCGACTCACGCTGGTACACCATGGTACGCACGAACAGGCAGGCATGCCCCGCGGTGTCGAAGAAGGGGGCGCGCGCCTTCATGATGGGCGCATAGCTGCCCTCGCCCAGGCAGTTGAGCACGAATGTGTCGCCCACCTACGCCACACGGGACGGTGTCGCATGTGGTGCTGAAGGGGGGCCATGCACCCATGCACCCTGCCGGAAGAGGGTTGGCGAGTGCGGCATGCATCATGGGATCTCGACATCACGCCTCCTGGCGCGGATCACGCCTCCTAGCGTGGAATGCAAACAGGATGGCATATCACATCCCTCTAAATGACACAGGCGGTTGGAGCCCACAGCCATGTCAGCAGCTTTGAAGCCCTCTGCCGACAAAACAGTCGCGATCTGGTCTTTCGAGGCTATCACATGCGCCACAGCCGGTACTGACAGCCAGAGACCACGGCGCATGCCCCGGGATGCCTGTACCTGCATGAGGGACTCGATCGCGCGGTCCTTGGCGACCGCGATGGACAGGCCCAGCGGCTCAAAGCTGGCCTGCGCCACCCAGCTCGCGATCTGCGCATCAGCAAGAGGCGCGCGCGTCAGAGGACGGCGCCCCCTGTTTCAACTGCGCTCCGCTGCGGTGCTGCTCTCAGCTGTGCCACAGGGCCCTGGGCAGCGCTGCCCACTCGGGCCATCTCCAGTTCATTGTCATAGGGCGGCAACGCCGCGCCGCTTCTCAGCTCTTGCGTGGCGGCGCTGCACATGCAGATGCACATGCAAGAGGCTCCGACAGCCGCTCTGGGTCACGCACACGCACGGCAGCTCTCGACACAGCGCAAGCGCTCTGACACCGCCAGTTCAAAGTGCACAGGCGGGCGCAAGCGATGCGCCGTGACCCCGGCCTGGCGAGCGCGAGTATCCTGGCGGGGGCGCGCCATGGCGCCCCGCGCGTTTGTGTGCGCGGCGGTGACCACGTAGAGGCCGCTGGACAGCCGGGCGAGGGCGCGGGCCACATCGGGCTTCATGGCCGCCTTGGTGCGCGCCATCTTGTCCTTCTGCGTCAGCGCCTGCGCCAGGTCGGTGCCGGCCTCCTCGTACCCCTGCGCAAGCGCGGGCAGTCAGCAGGGCTTTGTCAGCAGAGTATGGTCCGAAGCACACGTGGACTGCCTTTTAACGCCTGCCGCAAAGGTGCCTGAGTCCAAACTTTGAGGGAAAGTCCCCTCAAAATCACCGCCACGGTGTGTCCAGCAAGCTCAGGCGTATTCACAGGTGCATGCACTTACTGAGCCAACATGCTTGCCTTCCTCTTTCTGCACCAGACTGTTTCACACAGTCCTCAAACAGCGCCTCACGCTTCCTTCACAACTGGTGCGAGGAGTCGCGCGCGCGCCTGGTAGGTGCCCTCGGTGGGCGTCGCCTTGACGCGCAGCGCGTCAAACACGGGCACGACGTTCACCGCGACCAGGTTGTTCACCAGCGTGTCCACGGGCTCATCGCGCCCGCCGTACGACTCCGCCACCAGCACCTGGCCCCCGCGCGCGCGCCCGGGTGGCCGGCTGCACTCCCGCCGCTGCACACCTGTATGCACGAGGCTCTGCCTCTCATTAAAGGACCCGTGCCCCATGCCATGCCAACAACAGGCTGCAGCACCGCTTGTGTGCAGCCCCTGCTTGCCGCAGTGGGTCTGCTCAGCCTGGTGGCTGGCGTGCGCCCGGCTGCCCGGCTCCAGGCTGCCGTCCCTGGCGCGGGCAGCGCAGGCGGCAGGAGGCGAGTCTGGCGGGCTGGCGCCCGCTGCCCCTCACGGCCCGGGCAGGCCGCGCCGCAGCACGCGCCTTCTGCTTGGGCTTGAGCGAAGAGAGGAGCGTCGCCAGGGCCGCCTGCGCCTCGGGCGCGTCGTCCGGCGGCGCCATGATGACCACGCCGGCCGAGCGGCCGACAATCTCCACCAGCTCCTGCACGCACACACAGGGCGCCGGTTCTGGGGGCGGCGGGCCGGGACTGTCATCCAGCGCGCAGTCAGGGGGTACCTGGTGCATCACAGCCTGCACTTGACACGGCGTAGCACCAGACGTGCCCGCGCCAGCTGCCAGGGCACAGCAACTGCCTGCCCTGCGCGAATACATGTTAGGAAGGGCGTGAGCAAGTACTCTCGCCCTTTACCGGAGACGACCAGTTGTACAAGAGACACGTATGCTGCACCCGACAAGCAGACACCGAGTGCGCACGTTTGCCCAAGGGGGAGCTTGAGTAGCAGAGCAACCTGGCGCCAGCCGCGGCGCGCGCGCGCGCCCCGGGCGGACCTGCGGGTCGGCGGAGAGCAGGTCCACCATGTCGGTCGCGACGCCCGCCTTGGTGATGCCCCGCGCGAGCGTCTGGCTGAGCCGGTCGCTGAAGCCGTAATCGCTCGCGTACAGGACCGCCACGCTCGCGGCCGCCTTGCCGACCGCCTCACTCCAGCCCTTGTACCTGCGCGGTCCTCCGGCCCGCGGCGCGCGATCAGGGCGCCGCCCTGTGCGCGAGCGAGGCCTGTGTCTGCAATGCAGGCGCTCTTCACCCTACCCCTATTCCTGACTCCAGACGCCGAACGCTCCCCTGCCGCTGCTGCAACCCCTGAACCGCATCGATCTGCAACAGTGCACATATGGCCCCCGGCTCCACAGCACGGCGGCCTCGCGGCCGGCCCGGCCCAGGCGCGCGCACCTCTGGACCAGCTCGTCCAGGTTGAGCCGCAGCATGGGCCCGTGGCCCGTCGCGATGGTCGTGTACGGCAGGTCCTTCACCTTCCGCAGCGCGGTCAGCACGGAGCGCGCGTTGGGCCGCCTGCGGGCGCGGCGCGGCAGGGGTCTTGAGGAGCCGTCTGGGCCGCAGAGCGCCTGTGGCTCTGAAACCCAAGGACACACGCACTCCTGTGTCTTACACCCACACAGCCTCAGTCGCGCCTACAGCACCTGAGACTCACTCGGGCCCGGTGCACAGGAGCAGGCAGGCACGCGCAGTGCCAGCCTCGCACACACTGAGAGCGCGCACATCAGGCAGTCGTAGTAGAAGCGGTAGTGCGGCGCGAGCGCTTCCAGCTCGCTGTCAAATGCGTCGTTGGTGCAGTAGTGCGCGCCGAACGCGTCGCAGGTGAACATGACGCCTGCGCAGCAGAGGTGCGGCTCCGTGACTTCCAGCCTCGGCGCACGCAGCACCACAGGCTGCTGGCCGCGCTCGCGCAGGTGGTGCCGCACAGGCGCACGCAGCCATGCACAGCTGGCAAATCGACGCAGAGACACGCACTTCTGATGCTGGCACCTGGGGCATGCCCACCAAAGTGCAAGTGTGTGCATGTATGCCTTAAGTCTGCGTCAGGCTCCGCACGCAGCCAAGGGCATGCTGCCCGGCGGCGCGCCTGTCTTGTGGTCGAACGAAAACATGGTGTCCGGCCAGTGCAGGTTGGGCGCCATGACAAACTCCACCTCGTGCCCGCCGCCCAGGTCGATCTGCGCCCCTCCCCCGCCCTGTCAGCATGGGTGCCGGTGCGCATCTGCATGGGTTCCTGTGCCTGCACAGCCGGCTGTGAGCGCAGTGGCTCGCAATGCGCGCCACCGGGCCCACCTTGTCGCCTCCCTTGACCGCGCGCTCGGTGAACGGCCGGTGCGTCAGGCCCTTCAGGTAGGCCAGGGCGACCTTGGAGGCGACCACCGTCACATCGGGGTATGCGTCCAGCACGTCCGGCACCAACCCTGCACGCCCGCGCGCAGCCTGGCTCGGCGCCGCTCAGCCGAGCGCCTGACGACAACGGTAGCTGCCACACAGCCCTTAGTGTGCACGTCCTGCCTCAAATGACCTTCGGTGACTTCAGCGCGGCTCCGCGAGGGACGCGCCGCTGTGGTCGGGCTCGGTGTGCGACACAAACACGTAGTCCAGGCCGCGCCCGGCGCGCTCCAGCTGGCGGCGCAGCGCCGGCATGTACAGGCCACGGAACTTCTCGTGCGACACGTCCACGAGCGCCGTCTTGTCGCCCCCGAAGATGAGGTAGCTGTTGTACGTGGTCCCGTTCTGCAGCCTGGCGCGCCGCGCACGGCTCGCCTCAGGCGCACGCGCAGGCCGGCTGACCGCGCCCGGCTCGGGGCGAGCTGCCGGGCGCTCACCCGAACTCGATGTCGAAGCGGTCCCTGTCCCAGTCCAGGGACCGGATGGTGACGGTGTCCTCTGCCACGGGTGCGACCTGCCCAACGCAGCGCGCTCAGCAGGTGAGATTTCCACCGGCATCCTGGGCGAGCAGCATCGAGAGGACGCAAGCGCGCGCCTGCGTCTGCAGCCGCTTATTCTGCCCAAAGTTCTCCACCCGTGACAGCTCGGGCTCCGCCTGGCGCGCGCGCACACGCCCTCTCAATCTTGTTTCAGTGGTGTGCAGCGTGTGAGCGAGCAGGCGCCGCATGTGTGGCGCTCACCAGCGTCGCGACGCGCGCCCGCATGTCCTGACCGCGCCTGCCCACGCGCTGCGCAGGCCAGGCTGCATGCAGCGTGTGCGCTCTGTGCGAGCCAGACGCCGGGCAGCCTGCTGGCGACAGCCCTGGCAGAGCGCGCACAGCGTGCGCACGCGGCGCAGCTGCCTGCCCGAGCGCGTGCGGGCACGTGGTCATCGCCTGCATGGCAGCGCCTGCCTCAGCGCAACTTGCAGCACCCCACTGGCTCCTCTTTCAACCCTCTGCGCCTTGCTCGGTAATTCCCCTGCTTCGTCGTGCTGTCTGTCCTCTCGGATATTTCAGAGCTCGCTCAGGCCCTCTTTAAAGCCCCCAGACTTGCACTTGAACGTTTATCCTGCGTGCTTGCAATGGTTTTGATAGAACGGAGTCAGCGCACTGCTGGGCGGTAGAGGGGCCTGTGTTCTTCTGCAGCAATGCGTATCAGCCTGGATGTCTCAGCAAAGCAGTGCCCTGCACAGGCATCCACGGTGCAGTGTCACAAGCAGTGCGTGCACAGCGCGCCCAGGCGCAAGTGTCCGAGGGCCTTTGTTCCAGCAGGCAGGCAAGGCTGCGGCAGCAGGGCCAGATGCATGCAAGCCCGTGATCAGGTGTCAGCGCCTGCTCCCGCGCAGCAGCAGGTGCGGTGCAGCGCAAGCTCTTGAGTGTGCTCACAGGTCGGGCGGGCTTTGTGAGTCAGCTTGAGCGCACTGCTGTGCTGCATTGGCGAGCAGGCGCCTCCCAAAGAGCCGCCTGTACAGACGGAGGGCGTAGAAGTCACTAGCGTGTCACGGGCAGTAGTCATGCTGCGCGGAGTGTGCAACGAGCGGCTCAAGTTTGCTATCGAGTATGGCAACAAGCGGGGGACGACGGAGAACACCTACGTGGTGAAGGTGCGCCCTCTGCTATGCAGTCTGCCTGCAGGAAACACTAGCGAGGCTGTCGCTGACGTTCGCTCGCGCACAGGATGGCAAGGACAGCATATTGATAGACGTGCCGGACGAAGCCTTTGCAGACGACTTCGGTGGGTGCTCCCGGAATACCACGGTCCCTGCACCCTCCTGTCCTGGCCGGAGCCGCACATCCACAGGCAGTGCGGCTGCTGCTTTTCTGAGCCAGGCGGTGCTCTACTGCGCGCAGTGCGTGCGCTGGAGTCCGTCGTGGCCCTGAAGGACATGCGAACAGTCGTGCTGACGCACCTGACGCCCAAGCGCATGGCCTCGGTCAAGGCGCTGCTCGCGCGCCGCGCGCGCGCGGCGTCCGGCGCCGGCCCGCTCGACGTCCACCTGTCTAATCCCGCGCTGCAGCTGCTGCGCTCCAGCCTCGGTGCGACGTCATTGCTGGGGAGGACTCTTCTATGCGTGGCGCATGCGCGCAGCTCGCCCTCACGGTCTGCGACTTCTGGCAGCAGCACGCCATATCCTCGTCAAATGCGCAAATACTGACTTTAGGAGCAAAACGCACCTGTGTCTGGCAGCCACTGCAAAGCATGGGGGCATGCATGGCAGCCTTGGCTGGCATGAGCACGTCGCACACTCCCTGCAGGCGTTATGCATGTGCAGAGGCAGTTTCCGCGCCGCGTCACATGCCGTGGAAGCGTATGGCATATTGTGTACGGCTGCCCCGGCAGGCGCCGACGACGCGGAGCTGCTGTCGAAGGTGACGCTGCACGCCGCGCGCTCGGCGGACGGCGTGGCGGTTGGCCGCAACGCGCGCCTGCGCTTGCTGCCGCTGCCGACGCCACGCTGGCCGGACCTGCTGGTGGCGCACGCGCCCGAGGACAGGTGCCGCGCCTGCTGTGTCCTGCGTGCGGGGCGCACTCGGCCCCGGGTAGCCGCAGGCGTTGTGACGAGCTCAAAATGCTGAGCTGGCGCGTACCTAGATGCCAACCATTGTCCTCAAATGTCCAAACTTGTCTGCCACAAATTAGTGTGCAGGCAAGCGGCCTGTGAGCTGAAACGCCAGCTCAGGGCACGTGAGGCGCTGCTCATGCGGTGCAGGCATATGCCGCACCGCACTGCGAGGCACGCCCGCATGGACTGCCTCGCACTGCGAGCTGAAATGCCTGACAGTCTGCCAGGGCAGTCTCTGAGGCGTGGGACCAATAGAGATGCGTGGCCGGTCTGAGGCCGCCTGTCCTGGTGCTCCAGGCTGCTCTTCACCAGCAAGCTGTTCGCGGCGCACATCTCGCCGGCGGCGGCGGGCGCACCGGACGGGGATCCCCGTGACGACGCCGGCTGGGGCGTGTATGGCCCCGAGTGGCGCTTCTACTTTGACTGCATGCTCGCGCCCGTCGCGCGCCAGGCCGCTGGTGCGGCCGCCGCCGGCGCCCCTGCTGTTGGCGCGGCATCGCACAGAGCTGCAGCCTGCCGCCTCCTGCGCTCGCAAAGCATGCAGCGCAGGGCAGTGACGCAGCCTCCAGCACCACACTCTGCCGCCTGGCTGCCGGGGCCAGACACCCGCCTGCTTGCAGTAGTGCAGGAGCCAGCCAGGCCGGGCGCCCTGCGCAGACGTGCCGAACGCCCGCACCGAGACGCTGCGTGTGCTGCGCAGCGGCGCTCGAGCGTCTGGACGTGGTCGCCGCGCCCAGCATGCGCAGCGGCAACCCGCTCTCGGCGCTCGCGGCGGTCCTGCGCGTCACGCAGGCCGCCATCGAGGCCACGCAGGCGTCCGCGTTTGGCGCGCAGGCGCGGGCGCCTTGCGAGCGGCGCCGCACGCCCGCCGCAGCCGCCTGTCGTGCGGCGCTGCCTGCTCGCAGGTCATGTGCGCGCGCATGCATGCAACGACACTGCTGCGTTCTGCAGCGGCCACCTGCTAGCCTCCCAGTCTGGCAAGGCGGCTCATGCTGACGGCCTCATCTGGCCTGTGAGGGACGGGGTTGCAGCACGCTCCGAATGGGCCGCGCAGACGATCGGCTCAGGCGGCGCGAGCGAGGGGCTGATAGCGTCTGCGCTGTGCCCGATGCACGGCCCCGTGGTCGAGCGGTCCATGTCGGAGCTGCTGCGCCAGTACAGGCATGCGCCCATGCGCTCATGCGCCTCATCCCCTACGGGTTGCTCGGGATGTACAGGTCTGCGCGCGAGAATGTTCCGGCAGCCGGAGGTTGCTGGCTGGCATTCCGCACGTCGAAGCTGCAGTGCAGCAGCAAAGCTCACCAGCGCGCCCCCACGCCGCTTCTTGCGCATGCCCGACGTTTCGGAGCGGGCCGAGTGTCTGTCTCCGCACCGGCTCGCACTGTGGGAGTGAGAGGCCTGGCGCGGGGCAGGGAGTGGACGCAGGCGCAGATTGCGGCGGCCGAGCGCGGCGTCGTGGCGGTGCTGTACGCCAGCGCATACGGCAACACTGCCGCGCTCGCGCAGGCCATCAGCCGCGGCGTCACCAAGGCCGGTACGCGCCGGGCCCCGCGCACCAGGGCCGCCGCCTCGTCCGCAGCATGAGTGTCACGTGCACCCTGCCCCTTACCAGGGTCCCCGCTGCGATACGTGCTGTCGCTACTGGGTGCTCAGTCGGCACGTGAGGGCCGATGGCGCTGAGCCGCATGCCCGTCCTTCCCAAGCGGCAGCGACGTGCCCCTCCACACGAGCGAACTCTGCCAGGGAGGCTGCGTGCGTGTGGCCGCGCCAACAGCGCGCCGCGGCGGCGCCAGGCGTGGGCGTGGAGACGCTGAACCTAGAGGTTGCAACACTGGATGAGGTGTCCGAGACTATCGCGCGCTCGGCCGGCTTTGTCGTCGGCAGCCCCACGCTTGGCGGGCACATGCCCACGCAGGTGTGCCCCGTGGCGGCGCCCGGCGCGCCGCGCGCCCGGCGCGCGCCCTCCCTGGTGGCTGTATGCATGCGGCTGCGGCCCACTGTTCCTCAAAGAACAAAACGTGCGCACGGCCGGATGCGTCGAGGTGGTGTGCTGGCAGTGAGTTGTGGGTGCCCGCGCACGTGCAGGTGCAGACCGCGCTGGGAGCGGTGCTGCGCGACGAGGCGGCGCGCGAGCAGCCCTGCGGCGTGTTTGGCAGCTTTGGGTGGAGCGGCGAGGCCGTCGACGAGATGGAGGGCCGGCTCAAGGTGCTGCACGGCTCCTCTCAAAGCTAAAGAGCGCGGCGCCCTGTGCCCGCCCGCTTCCTGATCTGCCTCATCCAGTGCACGGCCTCGTAGGGCAACGCGCACGCCGGTCCTTGCGGATGCTGCACAGCCGGCGCGCCGTGCGCCGACGCCGTGTTGGCGCGCGCGCACAGGATGCAGGCTTCCGCTTTGCGTTTGACGCCGTGCGCGTCAAGTTCAAGCCGTCCGCGCGCGACATGCAGGTGCGCCGGCCGCCTGCCATGCCGTACGTACCTGTCTGGGAACCTGATGGGGTTTTGCACGCAGCGTCAGCCTGGTGTTCTGTGACATCGCCCTGCCTGGTTCGGTATAAGGCAGCAATTGGGCGGAGCAGGTCAGCGTGGCATGGTGCTCGACGGGGCCATGCAGCTGGCTCGGGATACTGTGGCTGCGTCGCCGGCGACGCCTGCCTGACCTGCCGGGTCTGCGCGCAGGTGGCGGAGGAGTCTGGCACGGACCTGGCGCAGGCCGTGCGCAGGCGGCTGCGCGTCAAGGAGAAGCAGGCCAGCGGCAGCAGCGGCACGAGTGGGCCCCCGACCTGGCCCGCCTGCTGTGCCATGCCGGAAGCGGCCCGCCGCAGCGCATGTCCCTGCATATGCGGACACCTTGCCGCTGGATGTCCCTGGCATTGCTCCAGCACAGCGAGTGCAGGGACGCTTTGAGCGGGTCTGCAGATGCGGGCGCTGGGCTTCAGAGCGAGCTCGGGGCGGGCGCTTCCATCTCGGGGATTCGTGCAGTGAGCTGCCATGTGGCTGGGAAGCTGTGTGCATCAACATGAGTGGGCGGCCGGTTGCGGCGCATGCCGCCACCTGCGGGCGCCTGCGGGCGCCCGCGGAAAGCGTGGGCGCAGGTGCAAGCGCCGCCGGTCGGTCCTCGCCCTGAGCGGCTGGTTGAAGCGCTGTGTGCGGGGCCGCAGGCGCGCGCGCGAGCGCGACCGAGCAGGCTGTCGGGCGCCTGCTGGGCTCGCTCTGCGCGCTCACCGCGCGCGACGGCGACGCGCAGACCGCCATGCTGGCCTCGTGGATCTCGCAGGCGCGCCCCCGGCGCGGACGCCATGCCGGGCGCTGCGTGGCGCGCGCACGCCCGCCCGGCGCCAGCGCCGCTGAGGCGCACGCCGGAGCCAGTGCACGCTCTTCCCCTCTGGCACGAAGTGTTTACGGGTGCGTGGCGCGCATGAGGGCGAGGCTGCAAGCAGACGCAGCACGGCGTCTGTATGGGCTGGCCCTTCAACGAGTATGCGCGTGCGCGCATGCGCAGGCCAGCTTCGACCCGCCCGGGCTGACCGTGGCGGTCAAGCGCGACCGCGCGGCTGAGGCGCTGCTGCTCACCGGGTCCAAGTTCGTGGTCAACATCCTCGCCGAGGGCGCCGAGAAGGCGCGCCCGCTGCGGGCTGACAGCGGCCGCCCGAACGTGCTCCCCTGCAACCGCCCTCGAGCGTTGCGTTATGGCCGCTCGCGCCGAGGCTCGGGTGCAGGCTGCCGTGCCAGGTACAGCAGCCTCCGACCAGGGCACAGTGTCGCAGAGGACATGAGTGGCGCTGCGGCCCACTGACGCCGCGCGCGGGCGCGCAGCCGGTGATAAAGCAGCTGCTGCGGCAGTTCAAGCCGGGCGAGGACCGCTTCGCCGGCCTGGACGTGCAGGCGTGCCGCCGCCCGCGCCGCTCTGCTCAGGAGGGCTGTTGCCGTGCGCGTGCCTGCTCCTGCCAATCAGGCCGCGTCCAGGCCCAGTCCCGCTGCCTGGCCGGCGCGCCCCCGCATGCTGGCTGCAGCGTGCCTGACGTGCGGCGCTGCGCGCCGTGCGCGCGGCAGGAGTCGGAGGAGAGCGGCTGCGCGATCCTGCCGGGCAACGCGGCGTACCTGGAGGCCGAGGTGGTGAACCGCCTGGAGGCCGGCGACCACTGGCTGGTCTACGCCAGGGTCAACGCCGGCAAGGTGGGGCCGCCTGCTGTCCCGGCGTCGCAAGTCCCCCCATGGTCTCCTGTCCCGGGGCTGGCGTGGCGTGTGCTGCGCAGCGCTGGCCGCGCCATGCCGGCGAGAGGCCGACCCTGCCGTGGCCTCGGCGCCGCAGCGCCGAGCCTGTGCTGCGTGCCTGGCTGCGACGAGGGAGGGCAACACTGTGAACGCGCTGTCGCGTCATGCGGCAGGCCTGCGCGCGTGCAGGTGGTGCAGGAGGGCGCGCTCAGCGCCGTTCACCACCGCAAGGTCGGCACGACGTACTGAGGCCCGCGCGGACCAGCACTGTTTGCGCATGCTGGGGCCAAGAGCGTGAAACAAATTTTGGCATGAGTTTGGCTCTGTCATGAGGGGTTGGTCAGCCCTGCGTGCTGTCGTTTGTGCGGCATGTGTGCGCATGCTCTGTCCCACAGGTTCACTGCAATGTACAGTCTGTCTGAAATGTACTTTTTGATACTAGGTCCCAGTTGCCAGAGCTGCTACCCGTCATTATTTTCTTCATTTAAAGGCGCCCCATACAGACACTGCTACGTTGTTGCTGTGCGCATGCATTCACTGTAAGTCAGCTTGCCCATTGTACGCTCTGATGCAGTCCAGCACCTGGCCACTAGGAGCGCAAGTGTACTCGACGTGTTCCACAACATTCCTGCGACCAAAAAAGCTACCCGGATTGCATCACTGCAGTAGCTACATGCGTTCTGAGCGCCATTGGTATGCCCGACTCCTAATAGCGTTGTGACACCATGAGCACCAAACATGAACGATGCATCAGAGCATCCATTTGCCTACCTGTTTCATCTCAAAAGCAGGTTGCTGCGGGTATGCTAATCTAAAAGGCGCTTGCAAGTGTGGTCCAAAGGCAAAAGCAACATAATAGTGCCCAGCAATAGGCGGATCAGTGACACACGCACGTTGGCTACTGCGCCTGCTGCTCACTATGATCACGCGCGTCCGAGGCGGTCAGTACAACCCAAACTTGGTCCAGTTCCAGTCCAGGCGCACGTCGGCGCCTGGGAAGAACGTGCTGTAGTGGCTGATGACCACTGCGCGCATGCCCAGCTCCTGTCGCGGCACCACAGCATGACGTCTGGCTTGCTCTCAATGAGGCCGCTCTCCTGGCAGCCTGCCTTCACGATCAGCATGCCAGCCATCCAATCATACCTGTAGCTTGCCAGGGTCCTTCAACTCGTTACCAAATGTGACTGCTGTCTCCAGCTGCCGCGCCACGCCCAGTACATCCTGATCGCTTCTGTCACGTCGCAGCACAGAGCCAGCAGCTGCGCCCGCCCCGGCCGCCCGCTCGCAGATGGAGGGCCCCCACAATGGCGGCGTACCTGCGCCTGCCGCAGCTCGGCAGCAAACTCCTTGTCGTCTGTGATGAGCACAACCGCGTCGGCGGCCGGCGCGACCGGCGCCAGCATGCGGCGCCCGGCCGCGCCGCGCGACGCGCGCTCGGCCGCCGCGATGCGCGTCTGTTGCCCGCGCAGCACGGCCAGCAGGTCGGCGCGCAGCGCCAGGTCGGCCGCCTGCGGCAGGTCCGGCACCACCGCCACCTGCACAGGGTCAGGGTTAGGAACTAGGCCAACCACCGCCACCTGCACAGGGTCAGGGTTAGGAACCAGGCCAACCACCGCCACCTGCACGCGGCGCCGGGCCCAGCCGCGCTCCCGCTGCCTCCCTCTGCTGCTCAGCGCTGCAGCTGTGCGGGCGGGCGGCGCGCCGCCCTGGTCTGGCATGCCACGCAGTGCATGCCATGAGCCGAGCCGTGGGCGCGATCAGCGCATGTAAGGCCTTCCGCGCTACAGCACACACTGCCAGAGCCGCACAAGTTGAGCCCCGGCCACAGCCGGCCACGGCGCGCAGGACGCGCCGCGCCGCACAGCCACGCGCTCCAGACAGGAGCGGCAACCAGAGCACCTGGTGTCAGAGCCGTGGAAGGCCGGGCTGCAGGCCCCTACAGCTCATGGGCGCGGCGCACCTCACAGCCCGCGCGCTCTAGGCTGGCGCGCAAGTCGGAGGGCGCGGCGTCGGCGTCGGGGCCGTCGACGTCGGGCGCGCCGCCTTCGGGGCGCCCGTACAGCAGGCGGTGCGTGGCATAGTACTGCTCCGGCGCGCCCGGCGTGCGCATGAAGGCGCTGAATGCGCGCGCGTCCGCGCGCACGCGCGCCATCTGCTCCTCGTGCGTCTCCTTGAAGTGAAGCTGCGCGGCGCGCCCGGCGGCGTGAGCGCGGCGCGCCGGCCGCAGCTGCTCGCATCCCAAAACAGGACAGCCCAAGGCAGGCCTTCTAGGCGGCTGTGAAGGCACACCGGGCTGGCTGGGAGTGACTGCCTAGCCTGACGTGCTATACCTGCTGCACAACACGGGCGCGGCGTAGCTCCCTCATCGACCTGCTGCTGTGCACACGGCCGCTGTACACTGCCACCTTTTTTCCTTGGCGTGTGGCAACAGCGCGCAGCATTGCTGGGCAGCTGACACAGTGGGAACCAGCGGCATGCAGGCTCCTCTCAGAGGGTGGGCAGGCGCGTGGGGCTGGGGCCACCTCCAGCTTACGCAGGGACGGCTGCATCTCGCCGCAAAGCGCGCACGCGCGCACGTCGCCCAGCTCGCTGCTCGCGCGCGCGCGCGCCTCGGAGAAGTCGAAGCCCGGCTCGGTGGCTCTGCGCGGCACGCTCACACCGCGTCAATGGGACCCAGGTCAGCATGGGGCTGGTGGGGGCTTCACGGCTCGCCTGCAACAGGCTAGCTGATGGTCAGCTGCCTGAGCTCAGACACAGGAAACAGCAGAGGCCGCGCAACTCCCGGCGCACGCGCGGACTGCGCCGCCTCCTATCTGTGCACAATATGTCATAAAACAGCCATTTGTGGCAGCCAGTGAGAAAGCCTCACACGATCGAAGATCACTGAAATGCTGATGGACATGCAGGTGGATTGCCGCGCGAGCGCGCTATCACGCCTGACACATCACACCGTACTGCTGATGGAAAAGGCCTGCAGCAGCGCCAGAACAGGGTAGGGCCAGCCAACCCCATGGCACGAGGGCGGCCCGCGCCCACACCTGCCGGGCACGGGCAGCGCGCGGTAGCGCTCCTGCATCGTGGTCTGGTTGCCGTACGCGCGCAGCAGCGCCACGCGCCCAAACGCGCCGGCCACGCGCCGGATGTTGCCCAGCACGCGCTCCGCCTGGCCGCGGCAGCGCTTGTTGTCCAGGTCCCAGAACACAAACACCTGCGCGGCGTGCGCGCGGCAGCGTGAGCGGCTGCCCCGAGCAGTGCTCCGGGGCCTCCCGGGGCATCGCTTCCGGGCCTCGCTCCTGGCTGCCGCAAGACGCCTGCCTGCCCAGCAAATGCCCAGGAAATCCGTGTCCTGGCGCAGCGAGGCCGCTCGTGCCTTGCACAGGCGCTCTCACGTGCCGTTGTACACACAGCTCCAGGTCCCCCAGGCGGTCGGGTCCGGACAAGTGTGTGGCCAAGCCAGACACAGCAGCGGCTCCCTCACGCAGAGCTGCGAGCGATGCAGGTCTCACACACGTAGGAGAGCACACTGCTGCCCCCACCCCCTCCCCTCCCTCCCCGCGGCTGGCGGTATGCCAAAACCTCGGTGCCTGGGTGCCCGGAAGAGCACCTGCGGGGCGCCGCTTGCATGCCCCGCCACAGGCGCGTTGCTGCGCTCCGCCGCCGAGCGCCCGACGCGGTGCTCCGTCAGCGCGCCGCCGCGCCCGGTGCTGCTCGGGGCGCGCCCACGGCCCAGGACGCCGCGCAACCAGAGGCCGAGGCCCCTGCGCGCGCAGGCCGCAGCCTGTCGGCGCGCGGACTCCGCTTTGCGTGGACTCCGCTTCGCGCCCAGGCGCGCGCACGCACTGCGCTCAGCTCGGCAGGCAGCAGCGGCGCGAGCCACCGTGCAACCCAGCTCCCCGCCGGCAGCACTTGCGGAGCAGAGCAAAGGCTGACGCGACGTGCCAGACAGCCAGCGCGGGCGTGCTGCAGAGCTCCCGGCGGAAGATGCTC
>JAABUH010002482.1_pt1 | contig 17662 bp, 18 predicted proteins | sample 5559121 | NCBI WGS metagenome assembly JAABUH01 (sample SAMN10711871, study PRJNA513364) | rock metagenome | isolation source: Antarctica rocks | place: Antarctica: Victoria Land, Battleship Promontory nord | collected 2015-12-28
CTGCGGCAGCTCACGTATCGATAGGGTGACACTGAGAAGTCGTAGCAGCGGTACGAGCATCAGGATAGACAGGAGCGAGGCCAGCTGCGTATGGTTAGCGGGCGTTTCAGCATCCCGCCGTGCGCCGCTTAAGTGGACAAAATAGGCGGTGAGGAGGATGATCAGGGTGGCATGGACGGCGGCACTGGCGGCAACCATACCGTTCGCCAGGAGGAGCTCCCCGGCGATAACTGCAAGGGTACTCGCGATGATCGCCAGGAGCGCCGGGTGCTGCTGTTGCGCCCGCAGGTGTTCGGGCTGCGTCACCGTGGTCAGCGTGACCGCTTTTCCCCATGATGTCCCTTCTGCGGTGCGCTCATTAAGCGTGGCGGTGGATTCGGGGCGTCAAGGCGGGCACTGTCTTGTTTGTCTTGTCGATCGTCTTCCAGGTCGGTCGGTCGCTACGGAGCTGGCGCATAAATCGCAACCCAGTCGATTTGCAGGTGTCCTACGAGATCGGGACTGGGGCAGCGCACTTCACACGCCTCAGATTGAAGGACATAGTGCATCGGCGTATTCGGTATGCCGATCGTGGAGATGCCTATCACCGCACCGTCGAGGATGAATGAAACACCCTGTGGTGTCCAATCAGTTACTGCGGTATGCCAACCAGCGAAGGACACGCCGGTGGTAAAGACATCCTGATCGTCGCTCGATCGCCCATCCTGGTGATGCATTGCCGCAAATATCGACTCGGCGAGATCGCCTTCAGGAAAGTCGATCTCGCCGTCCTGCGGCCAGCGTTCACTCTTCGGCCAGAGCAAAAAGGCGGCCTTGTAGCCCAGACTGGAATCGGCGCGAAAACGCACAACGTATCGACCATACAGTTGATTGAGCGCTTTGCCACCGGTTGCGGGCAACACCGCCGCCGACAACGCCACGCCATCCTCGGTATGGAAATAAAAATCAAGCAGGCCGTCATGGACACCCACGACCTTCGACGGCCACCACCGTGAAGGTGTGCCCAGGTTGCGCCCGGTCGAATCAGGGGTGTTATCGCTGTATTGTAGCCACCGCGCGGCATAGCTGCCCGGCCAACCCCCGAGCGGCACAGCATCGATGAAATCGTCCACGAAAAGGAGCGTCCAGCCCGGCTGGTAATCGGTGGGTGCTGGTGCCCGCGTCGGTATCTCGCTTGGCGTGCCGAGGGGTGGTTGGGGCGATGCCGCCACAGGACGGCGATTGGTCGCTATGGCGGATGGCGCGGCACCACGTGTTGCTGACGTAGGAAATTGCGATGGCGGCAGCCCTGTTCGTGGTACGGACGAAGCGATTGGCATCGGCAGAGGCGACGACGTATTTGGCTGGACGCATGCGGCGAGCGTCATCACTATGCTCATCGAGAGCGCTGTAGACACACATTTCTTGACGCGCCGCAATACACCGATATTGGTTAGCATGTTGCTAGAACCAGTACTCGTGCATGGTAGAAATACTTCTCGTCAACGCGATCATCTATGTACCTCGCATGGTCAGCCATGCCGATCTCGCTGCACCAGCCAACGCTGCATATCTCACGTCGAGGATGCAGCTATTTCTCGCATGGCGTACTTCCTTGTCCCTGCTTGCAGCGGGCACTTGCTTGCGCTGCTACAGAGGGTACGTCATTAGTGATACTAACGATACGATGATTGAAACGTTTCAGATGCGTGCCAGGCAGCGGATAGGATACCGCTCGGCGGCGGCTCGGCGCAAGGACAACACGCCCTCCTCACCACCTTCGCGGCGGTGCCTCAGGCGAGCAGCGTCGCCCGCGTGTCCAGCACCGGCACACCGAGGAACCGCCCGTAGCGCGCGACGACGGCGGCGAATGCCCCTTGCTCGGCCCCGGTGAGCGGGCGAGCGAGGGTCGCGGCGATCGTGACACCGCCGCGACCGAGGGTGCGCTTCCAGGAGCCGATCACCCGGCCCCCGGCGACGATGGTGGAACTGCTCAGGTGATCGCGCTCGGCCCAGAGTCCGGCATAGGCCGGGTCGAGCACGGCGCTGCGATCCTTGTAGCTCACCAGGAATTCGTCGAACGGGGGCAACAGGTGCAGCGCGGGTGTCACGCTCCCCTCAGACGGCGTCTCGCCGCGCCAGTAGGTCGTGCCGTCGATCGTCTCCGCGCTGAGTCGGCCGCGCACGTCGGCTAGCCCGCCCGCGATCTCCGCGCGGCGCAGCCCCGACCACCACGCGAAGTCGCGCTCCGTCGCCGGGCCGTGGCTACGGAAGTAGCCCAGAGTCAGCGCGGCGACCGCCTCGTCGCGGGCGGGCGTGTGTTGCTGCGGTGCCCAGGCGTCGAGGAGGACGAAGGTCGGCTGTTTCCCCGCGCGCGGGCCGAAGCAGATGGTCCCCTCCTGCGCCAGCCGCCCGATGAGGTGCGATCCGCGCATCCGCGCCGTCGCGAACCCCGCCTCTTCCAGGGTCGCGTAGATGGCCGTGCGCGTCAGCGGCTGCCCGTTCGCCAGCGCGCGGATGAGGAGTTCGCGACCGTGCGCGAAGGCCGCGTCGTCCAATCCGGCGTTGCGGTAGATGCTGCCGTTGCGGGCGACCACGCGCGCGGCCAGTAGCCCGGTCATCCAGCGCGCATCTTCCGCCGCGACGAAGTGGACCGTGCCGCGCATCGGCCAGGTGCGGAGGATCGCGCGGTCGGCGATCGCCCGCTCGATATCGGCCTCCGTCGTGCACGGCAGGCGGGAGCCGAGCGCCCAGAGCGACCCGAGGAAGTCCTGCGCCTGCACCGCGCCGAGCCAGCGGACGAGCGCCGCCGGGTCCGCGCACGCGGGCGGCGTCAACCCCTGGCTCGCCAGCCGCCGCGCGCCGATCGTCGCTGCGGTCGGCGCTGTTTCGCGCGGTTCGATCGCACCCTGGGTCGCGAGCATGGTCCACCTCCGTGTCGCTTTCGCCCGTCGTTGTCGTTTCTCCAGTATACCGTGACAGTAGGGTAGAAACGGTCCTGATCGAAGTACGGGATCGCAGCGCTACCCTGAAAAAGTGGTGGTATGGTTATTGTCGCCAAGAGAATGTCAGAGGAGCAGCAGGCCGCGCCGCGCCCCGAGGGCGACGGCCTCCGCGCGGGAGGCCGCGTCGAGCTTGGTGAGGATGGCGCTGACGTGGAACTTGACCGTGTTCTCGCTGACGCCGAGGCGGCGGGCGATCGCGCGGTTCGTCAACCCGGCGGCGAGCGCTTGCAGCACCTCCCCCTCGCGCGGGGTCAGCGCCTCGCCCGGCTCGCCCTCGAGGGGCGGACGCGGGCGGTCGAGCAGGCGCGCGATCAGGGCGGCGGCGGGGACGGGGGCGATCACGACGAGTCCGGCGGCGGCGGCGCGCACGGCGGCGATCAGCTCCTCGCCGCCACTCTCGCGCGGGAGGTAGCCGCGCGCCCCGGCCCCGAGCGCGGCCAGCGCCGCCGCCTCGGTCCGCTCCGCGCCGAGGACGAGCGCCGCCGGTCCGCCCCCGCCCCGCAGCAACCGTTCGAGCCCGTCGAGCGCCTCATCGTCGCCCGCCGCCTCGTCGAATAGGAGGAGGTCGGGCGCGGTGGCCGCGACGATCCCGGTGAGGTCCGCGCCCCCCGCCGCCTGCCCGACGATCTGGATGTCGGCGACATCGCCGAGGAGCGCGGCGAGCCCGGCGCGCGCGATCGGGTACGCCGCGACGACCAGGACGCGGATCGGCGCGTGGGGATCGCGGATTGGCGGGTCGGCCATGAGGACCATGCGGCTCCGAGTGGGCGTAGTAAGCGAGTAGGCGAGTAGGCGAGTACGAAAGACGAACGGTGAAGGACGAAGTAGACGGGTAGCGATGATCGGCAAACGCGATCGGGCTCGGTGTCATAGACACCAACCGCGCGGGGTGGGCGGCTATTCCCCGTGCGGGCGTGGTCGCCGATCCGCGCCGCCGCCCTTCCCTACTCGCCTACTCGCCTACTCACCCCGCTTCCAGAGCCCTTGCGACGGCACGCGCAGGGCGCGGTTGAACTTGCTGGAGGCGTTCTCCCAGGCGATCGTCGCGGTCAACTCTACGATCTGGTCGTCGGTGTAGTGCGCGCGCAGGCGGGCGAAGCGATCATCGTCCACATCGCGGTCGCTGAGCGTGATCGCGTCGGCGTATTCGAGCACGACCCGTTCCGCCGCGTCGTAGTGCGGGCTGGTGGCATAATCCGCCAGCGCCAGAATCTTGGCATCGGGGACGCCGAGTTCGCTGCTCACGGCAGCGTTGATGTCCTGTCAAAAAGCGCAGCCGTTAAGGCTCGCCACCCGGCGATTAATCAGCGCGACCAGCGCGGGGTCGAGCAGGCCGGAGGCGTCGAGGCCGGTCCACATCGCGCGCGCGCCGCGAAAGATCGTCGGGCGGCGGGCGTAAAGGAGATGGTTGAGGAGCGGCCCGCCCCACTTCCGCGCCTGCGCGCTGAAGACGGCGCGGATCGGCCCCTCCGCCGCTGCGGGATCGACACCGGGGATGCGCGACATGGCAACGACTCCTTTCGGTGATGGGATGGCGTCGGCCTCACACCAGGCGGTGCGCGAGCTACGGCGCAATATCGCCCCGCGCCGCAGGCCGATCGGCAGGGTTCGCTGCACGCCCTCGCCATCCCAGATGCGTACCGGCGTGGCGCTGCCACCCGGCACTGCTTCACTCGGTGCACCGGAACCTATCATGGCCCCGGCGCGGGACTCGGCGCGGCCACGCGGCCGGCGCAGCGGGCGGCTCAGCGCTCATCCGCGCCAAGCTCCTCGATCGTCGGGTGCCACACCGGCGGGTCCGCGTCGCCGCCAGCCAGCCAGGCATCCACCTCCTCCTCGTAGCGGCTCAACCCCGCGATCAACTCGCCGATGCCCACCTGTTCGGCCTCGACGCCCAGGAACCCGCGTACGATCATCCCCAGGGCGTCGCGGTAGCTTTGCCGGTAGTCCTGCCCATGCGTCTGCGCTTGTCCACTCATCGTCAAACCTCCCATCGTGTCCGCATACCTCGGAAGACGGACCGCTCGCCGTCGCTCTGCCCCATGCCCTGCCCGAGCGGTACGCAGGGTCTACACCAATGATGCCGGGGCGGCGGTTCATGGTGCCTGCTCCTTCCGATAAGGGCCAGCCCCTCACAACTCCACCAACCCCTGATCGGTGATGCGGATCGCGGGGATCACCGAGAGGGGCATGAACGAGAGGAGGGCGAACGGGTCGGATGCCGTGCAGCCGAGCGCGCGCGCGGCCTCTTCGAGCGCGTGGTGGCGCGCGGCGACCTCGCGCACCGGCAAGTCGGAGAGGAGCCCGGCGAGCGGTAGGGGCAGCGCGGCCAGGGTTTCGCCGTCCGCGACCGCGACGATCCCGCCGTCCAGCGCCACGATCGCGGCGATCGCGGCGCGGATATCGGCGCCGCTCGCGCCGATGGCGGTGATATTGTGGGCGTCGTGTCCGATCGAGGAGGCGAGCGCGCCGCGCCGCAATCCGAAGCCGCGCACCAGCCCCACGCCGACATTGCCGGTCGCGCGGTGCCGCTCGACCACCACGATCTTCAGCAGATCGCGCGCAGGGTCCGGCACCACCGCGCCGTCGCGGACGGTCGGGCGCTCGCTGAGCCGCGTGGTGACGATCTGGCCGGGGATCGCGCCGACGATCGGCAACTCGCCGCCGGGGTCGGGGAGGCGCAGGGCGTCCGGGCCGAGCGGGGCGATCCGCACGGTGCCGCGCAGGCTCGCGGGCGGCGCGGGCGGCGTGTCGAAGAGGGGTTCGCCGTCGCGCGCGACGAGGTGGCCCCGATGAAAGGTCAGCGCCACGCGGAAGTCGCGGAGGTCGTCGAGCGCGACGAGATCGGCATGGTAGCCGGGCGCGATCGCGCCGAGGCCGTCGAGTCGCCAGAAGCGCGCCGGGTTGATCGTCACGAGGCGGAGGGCGCGGAGGGGGTCGAGCCCCCGCGCGACCGCACGCCGCAGGATCGCGTCGAGGTGGCCGTCGTGCAGCAGCGTCGCGGCGTCGCGGTCGTCGGAGACGAAGGTGCAGCGCCCCTCCGTCGCGGCGGTGACGAGCGGCAGGAGCGCGTCGAGATTGCGCGCGGTGGAGCCCTCGCGGATCATGATCGTCAGGCCGCGCCGCAACTTCTCCCGCGCCTCGTCGAGGCCGGTCGATTCGTGGTCCGCGCCGGGGCCCGCCGCCGCGTAGGCGTCGAGCGCCGCGCCGCCAACACCCGGCGCGTGGCCGTCGATCGGCAGCCCCAATGCCCGCGCCGCCGCGATCTTCGCCAGCACGTCGGGGTCGGCGGCGAGGACGCCGGGGAAGTTCATCATTTCGCCGAGGCCGACGACGCCGGGCCAGGCGAGTGCCGGGGCGATGGCGGCGGCGTCGAGGATCGCGCCGCTCGTCTCGCGCGGGGAGGCCGGGACGCAGGAGGGGACGACGAAGAAGGTGCTGAGGGGCAGCCCACGCGCGCCGTCCATCAGCGCGCGCATCCCCGCCAACCCGAGCACATTGGCGATCTCGTGCGGGTCCGCGACGACCGCCCCGGTGCCGCGCGGCACCGCCACGCGCGCGAACTCGCCGACCCAGAGCTGCGTGCTCTCCAGGTGGATGTGCGCGTCGATGAACGCGGGCGCGAGGAAGCGCCCTTCCAGGTCGAGCGTCTCCCGCGCCCCGGCGTAGCGTGCCGGATCGTCACTCACCCCGGCGATCCGCCCGCCGACGATCGCGACCGCCACCGCCTCGATCTCGTCGCTGAAGGAGTTGACGACCCGCCCGCCGCGCAGGACGAGGTCGGCGGGCGCGCGGCCCTGGGCCACGTCGATCAGGGTGCGGAGCGCGGCGCTGTCCATCGGACATCTCCAGTGACGAGTGACGAGTGACGAATAGCGGACGAGTGGGCGCAGTAGTCGCAGTAGGCGAGTAGGCGAGAAAGGACGAGCGGGGGTGTTTCTGTAGGGCGTAGTGTACCGAAAGTGGCCGCCGCATGTCCGGGGTCGCGAGCGCGAGCAACGTCCAGATCGCTTCAATATGACATATCCCCGTTGGTGTTTGCGGTTGGTGTTTGCGGCTCGACAGTCGAGCACAAGGTCATAGGCTGGTAGCGAGGATACGTGCTGCGTTGCACGCATCCGTGGCGGGGTGGCCGGGGCCAGCCCGCCCCGCCCCTGGAGGGCCGTCCCCACCCTCCCCGCGTCGAGGAGGGTCGCCGCCGCAGCGGCGGGGAGCGGTCCGCCCCACGCCGTACCCCGCCACGTATTCGTGAAACAGACCAATAAGCCGCAGCAAATAAACCCCGTACCGATTCGGCGGCCTTATCACTGGTCTGGTATAAAGGCGTTGTTGCAGGGTGCCGTCCTGGTTGGGGCGACGAAGAGGGGGAGGGGTTGCGATGCGGATCACCGCCGTGCGTACGCTGTGCCTGTCGCGGATGCACGAGCGCGAGCGGCAGTGGGTGACGGCGCGCTACCGGACGATCAAGGCCGACTGTGCGATCGTCGTCATCGAGACGGACGAGGGGCTGACAGGGATCGGCGAGGCGTGTGCCTACGGCTGGCCGCGCACCATCGAGTCGTGGGTGGCGTGGCTCGCGCCGACCCTGCTCGGGCGCGACCCGCGCGACCGCGCCATCGGCCCGCACCCCGATCACGGCACCCTCCGACCCTACTCCTGCGCGGTGGCCGGGATCGACTGCGCGCTCTGGGATCTGCGCGGCAAGATCGCGGGGAAACGGGTCGCGGAGTTGCTGACGCCCGACCCGGTGGATCGGGTGCGCGTCTACGCCTCCGGCGGTTGCCGCTACGACTGGCGCGCGCGCCCGGAGCAGCTGATCGAGGAAGCGTTGGCGACCGTCGCGGCGGGGTTCAGCGCCTACAAGTTCCGTATCGGCACCGAGTGGGCCTGGGATGGCGTGACGACCGATCGCTTCCTCGGCCTCGTCCGCGAGCTGGACGGGGCGGTCGGCGGGCGAATGGAACTGATGCTCGATGGCAACCAGCGGCTGACCGAGGCGCAGGCGCTGACGATCGCGCGCGAACTCGACCGGCTCGGCTTCACCTGGTTCGAGGAGCCGATCCCGCAGGCCGATATCGACGGCTATGCGCGGCTGAATCGCGCGGTGGACCTGCCGATCACCGGGGGGGAGCAGTTCACCAGCCTCCAACAATTCCTGCCCTATCTCGAACGGGGCGCGTACGGGATCGTGCAGCCCGACGCGGGAATCTGCGGCATCACGGAGTGCTTCGCGATCGCCGAGATGGCCGAGCGGTACGGCGTCGATTGCTGCCCGCACAGCTGGCACAACGGCCTGATGGCCCTGGCGAACGGGCATCTCGTCGCCGCGCTGCCGAATCCGCGCGTCCTCGAAGTCTGCCAGCTGCAAGGGCCGCTCCAGTGGGCGATCCTCGCCGACCCGCCCGCGCTCACCGACGGCTATCTGACCCTGCCGGATGCCCCCGGCCTGGGCGTGACCCTCGCGCCCGATCTGGAGGCGCAATTCCCCTACATCGAGGGGCACTATGCGGTCGAGGTGGAGCGTTATCCGCGCGCGGAAGAAGGAGTGTTTGGCATGAGTGTGCGATAGAAACGACACGCTACCGTTGTCCTCCGTAGCGGTGCGCGGAGCGTCGCTGGGCCACTATTGTGCGAGGTGATTTTCTTTATGGGAGGGTGGACGGCCATTGACGTGCGCCGTGCAGGACGCGGAGGATGATGACTACGTCGCGGCGACGATCGACGGTGTACGCGACGATATATGGCGGACCACCGACGATCAGTTCTCTGGTGTTGGGTACACGACCCACCCGCCCCAGGGCTGGCTGTTCAGCTAGGAAAGCGACACGGCTCCGAATCGTCTCATTCATGTGTCGGGCGGCACCGCTATCATGGTCAAGAAGATAGCCAACAATGCTTTCGCGGTCGCGCGTGGCGCGCGGGAGCCAGGTGATCCCCATGTCAACGCTGCTCCGCCAAGCGGAGCAGTTCCTCCATACGCGCCTCGACCTCTTCGTGTGGTATGGGCGTCGCTGTCCCGGATCCATACTCCGCCAAGGTTTCCTCGATCGCCGCGATCTGCCAGGATTGCTCTTCGAGATAGCTATCGATCGCCTGCTCGATCAACCAAGCCTTTGGGCGATCGGGGGAGGCTGCAAGACGATCCAGTTTCTCTGCCGCATCGTCAGTTAGACGTACAGAAGTTACTTTTGATATGTTTTCCTCCCGGTGAAGACGATGTAGTTGTTCGTAGTATGCTGTGGTTGCGATGGTACTGCAGATGGTGATCGAGTGGTCGTTCACCGTTCACCGCTTCAGGCGCGGTATACTTGGAGGATACATCGATCAGCGCCGCCCGGCGCGATCACCGACCCGGATACCGCTCAGCGTGACGCCCCACCGCGCGCCGCGCATCGCTTTCCTTGTCGCAGGGGAGGCGGTGCCGCTGGCGGCGCGGCGGGGGTGAGGACAGAGCACGATGGCCGCGACGAGCCAAAAGAAGCAGATTTCGCACGCCCCGGTGAATCTGGAAGGGCGGCTGGCGGCGCTGCCGCTCGCGCCCGGCTGCTACATCATGAAGGACGCGCAGGGGACGATCCTCTACGTCGGCAAGGCCAAGACGCTGCGCGACCGCGTCCGCTCCTACTTCGGCTCGCCGCGCAGCCTGCTGCCGAAGACGCGCGAACTCGTCTCGCACATCGCCGACTTCGAGGTGGTCGTCACCGACACCGAGCGCGAGGCGCTGCTCCTCGAAGCGTCGTTGATCAAGCGCCACCTGCCGAAGTACAACATCAAACTCAAGGACGACAAGACCTACCCGTTCCTCAAGATCACCAACGACGAGTGGCCGACGGTGATCTACACCCGCAACGTGCGCGACGACAGCAAGCGTGGGGCGCGCTATTTCGGCCCCTTCTCCGATGCGGGCGCGGCCTCGCAGACGCTCAAGATCCTCCAGCGCGCCTTCCCCTATCGCAAGCCGAACGCGCCCTGCCGCGACAAGCAGCTGCACGGCGATTGGCCGCGCGCCTGCATGTACTATCATATCGGTCAGTGCCTCGGGCCGTGCATCGGCGCGACGACCCCGCAGGAGTACGGCGCGGTGCTGGACACCATCGGGCGTTTCCTCGGCGGGAAGAGCGAGGAGTTGATCGACGCGCGCCGCGCCAAGATGGCGGCGGCGGCGGAAGGGCTCGACTTCGAGACCGCCGCCCGCCTCCGCGACGAGGTGCGCGATCTGGAGCGGGTGACGGCGCGGCAGAAGATGATCGCCCCCGGCGCGACCGACGCCGACATCCTGGGGCTGGCACGCGGCGCGGGCGGCGACGCCTGCGTGCAAGTCAACGAACTGCGCGACGGCAAGCTCCTCGGCGCGAACCACTATCTCCTCGACGCGCACATCAGCGATCCCGCCCCCGACATCCTGGCGTCGTTCGTGACGCAGCACTACGGGGCCGCGCCGGAGCAGACGATCCCGCCGCAACTCCTCCTGCCGCACGCCCTGCCGGATGCGGAGACGATCGAGGAGTTGCTGCGCGGGCGGCGGGGCGGGGCGTTCAAGCTGCACGTCCCGCAGCGCGGCGATAAGCGCGGGCTGGTGGAGTTGGCGGCGAAGAGCGCGGCGGAAAACCTGGAACAAGAACGCCTGAAGTGGCTCAACGACGAGCAGAAGACGACGATGGCCCTCTCCGAGCTGGCGGCGGCGCTCGATCTGCCGGGCCTGCCGCAGCGGATCGAGTGCTACGACATCTCGCACAGCCAGGGGACCAATCAGGTCGCGGCGATGGTCGTCTTCGAGGGCGGGAAGCCGAAGAAGAGCGACTATCGCAAGTTCGCGATCAAGACGGTGGAGGGGAACAACGACTTCGCCTCGCTGCAAGAGGTGCTGCGACGGCGCTTTAAGCGCGCGCAGGAAAGTCTGGCGGCGGCGCAGGCGGCGCAGGGGGTGGCGGATGCGCTGGTGCCGTTCGATCCGCTCGACACGGCGACCGCCGGGTCGGTCGAAGGGGCGACGGAGGCGGCGGATGACGCCGCCGCGCCCGACGAGAAGGCGCTCTCCTGGGCGCGTCTCCCCGACCTGATTATCATCGATGGCGGCAAGGGGCAACTCAGCTCGTCGCTGGAGACGCTGCGCGAACTCGATGTGAACCTGCCGACGGTGGGGCTGGCGAAGGAGAACGAGGAGATTTATCTGCCGGAGAACCCGGTGCCGGTGATCCTCCCGCGCGACTCGCAGGCGCTCTTCCTGGTGCAGCGTGTCCGCGACGAGACGCACCGCTTCGCGATCACCTTCCACCGCCAGAAGCGCGGCAAGAGCGCGCTGAAATCGTCGCTGGACGATCTGCCCGGTATCGGGCCGACGCGCAAGCGCGCGCTGTTGAAGCACTTCGGCTCCCCGAAGAAGATCCGTGAGGCGAGCATCGAGGAGCTGACGGCGGTGGACGGCATCTCGCGCGCGCTGGCGGAGAAGATCCGGGAGAACTTGTAGCGGGAAGCGGTTATACGGGGCGGGGCGGCCCGCGCCTCGGCTCGTCACCCGGCGACCCGCACCCCCGGCTCGTCCGCCCAAAGGGCACCCGGCTCGCCACCCCGCCGCCCAAAGGGCGGTAGCTCCCACCCATGAAGGGCGCAATGCCTCCGGGGGACCCGCCCATCCGAGGCGCGGGGGCCATCGCCGTTATCTGCTCCCGGGTCTCCGCTGACCGGAAGGCGGGCTGACCACCGTTTTGCCTGCATCGCGCGGCACCGCAAGCCCCCGCAGTTCGTGTCCCTCCCGCTCACAGATCGGCAAAGGTATCGAGGTAGTACGCATCGCGAATCTCATCCCCCGTCGTCTCCTCGTCGAGCACCGTGAGGGCTGGCTCGGGAGGGCCAAGTTTGGCGCTCAACTGCGTGACGATCTGCTCGATGGTCGCCCCTTCCATGATGGCATCCATGAGTGTGTAACCATCCGCCAGATAGATCGCCAGTGGCGAGCCGACTACGCGCGCGAGTTCGTGGCAAACGCGGCGTGTCGCCAGTTGCACCGCTGGCTCTGCAAGAAAAGGCCACCAACGCGGCCCGCAGGTCAGCCGGAGGGCGTGTGGCCCGATGTCGAGGCCGATGCCAGCGGGTCCGGCCACATCGAACAAGTTCCCAGCCGCCCAATACTCTTCCATGCTCACCGTGCGCCGCGCGGCAACCGGGGCGAAGCGGACCCGATGGCGTCCTGGCCCGATCTCTTCTTCGATCGGTGGGGGGGCTTGCAGGGTTAGGTTGCCCACGGCGTCCCTATAGAGCGGTATGCTGGTAGGGTCTACATGCCAGGTCGTGTCAGTCACATCATAGGCCATTGTCCGCAGTTCACCCTGCGTAGCGCGATACTCGTTGATGTAATGCGCGAATTCTCCGATAGCGTGGACAAGTTGCGGCGCACGCGCGGCGCTGAGCAAGCGCGGCAACGTCCGTAGATCCTCGGCGTCGATCTCGTGACCAAGGACGGCAGAGAAGTTGAGTCCCATCCGGTGCGCTCCCCGCCACTATGCGTCAGTGCTCGTGCGGCGCGGCGTGGGCGAGGGTCGGCACGCCCACGCTCGCGGTTGGTCGCGCGGTGTCCTGAGTCACAAGGGCAGGCGCGGCCACGTTCGTGGTCGGCTGCGCGGTATCGGCGGGGCAGACGTGGATGACGACCCCGCCGAGGGACCGGATCTCCTCGTGGAGCGCCTGCTCGACCCGCTCGCCGAGCGCGTGCGACTCCCGCACCGTCAGTTCGGGATCGACCGCGAGGTGCAGATCGGCCTCGATCTTGTGGCCGACTCAGCGCGCCCGGACGCGATGCACGCCGCGCACGCCAGCCACGTCGAGCGGCATACGCTCCAGCCGGGTCACGATCTCCGGCTCGATGCCGTCGATCAGCCGTCGCCAGACCGCGCGCGCCGCGTCCTTGACGATGAAGAGGATGGCGATCGTGATCGCGATGCCGATGATCGGGTCGAGGATCGGGAAGCCCGCCAGGATGCCGACCACGCCGATCAGCACCGCCAGGCTGGTGAAGCCGTTCACCCGCGCGTGCTGCCCGTCCGCCACCAGCGCCGCCGAGCCGATCTGCGTGCCGACACGGATGCGGAACTGCGCGACCGCCTCGTTGCCGATAAAACCGATCACCGCCGCCGCCGCGACCCAGCCGAGGTAACGCACCTCCTGCGGGTGGAAGAAGCGCATGATCGCCTCGTACGCCGCGATGCAGGCGGAGATGAAAATGACGAGGACGATGATGACCCCGGCCACATCCTCCGTCTTGCCGTAACCATAGGTGAAGCGGCGGCTGGCCCCGCGCTTGGCGAGCGCGAACGCGACCCAGAGGGGCAGGCTGGTGGTCGCGTCGCCGAAGTTGTGGATGGTGTCGGCCAGGAGGGAGACCGAGCCGGAGATGACGACGATGATCGCCTGCAAGAGCGCGGTGATCCCGAGGCCGACCAGCGACCACTTCAGCGCCCAGATGCCGAGCTCGTTCGATTCCATCGAGGCGTCGATCGTGTCCTCGATGCTGTGGGAGTGCGCGAAGGTGCCGCGCACCCGGCCGAGCACACCGGAGCCGTGGCTCTGCCCGCCCGCCCCATGCTCGTGGCCGTGTTCGCCGTGTTCATGCCCATGTTCGGCGAGGGCTGCCGGGCCTGCGCCTTCGTTGCCATGCTCATGTTCGTGCTCGCGCTCGTGCTCGCGCGGCGTCTCATCGTGGTGATCGTGGTGACCCGCCATCGTCGCCCGCTTTCTTTATGGAAGCCATCAGGGGACGCACCGGGCCGACGCCGACCACGGGACGCCTTCACTATGCCTTCACTTTCGCATCGGCGGTGCCAACGCCGATGCCGGATACATCGTGCGCTGCAAGGCGTCTGATCGCTCGGTATTCGACGCCGACTCATTCTCCTTGTAGCAGCGCGCCAGGAGCAAGCCGGGTATATTCTCGATCGCTGTTATGCAAGCGATAGTCCCAGTCGATCGCCTCCCAATAGCGATCCATCGTGTCCCACCCGGCCTGCTCCTCCCCTAATGGCGTGTCCAGGAACGCGAGCAGCGCCGGAATGTCCTCACGGAAGACTCCTTGTGCGATCAACGTTTCGAGCAGTGAGAGCACGTCGATCGGGATCGCGCGGGGATCGTCACGGTCGTATTCGGGCCAGGGGTAGCCCTCATCCCACATGTACTCGGCTTCGTCGTAGAGTGTCAGCCCGCCGATCTCCCCCGCCTACCAGCGGAGGAGGAGGTCGCGCATCGCGGCGATTTGCTCGGGTGTCATGTATGGGCCTCTCCAACTGGCTCGCTCGCTACGCCGTGGTGGGGTATCTCGCTCACGCCGATCCAGGAATCAGCGCGTGCCGGTAGAGTTGATAGCGTGCTCGTCCGCCCGATGAAACGCGCCTTTCGTCCCTGCCGAGCGCGGCCGCTCTCCGTATCCCGTGGTCGGATACGAACGATCCCTGCGGTATCGAGTTCGATATCGTGGATGAGGATGAGCGCTCCATGTTCCCGAACGAGGCAGACCGGATCAGCGGAGAGATCGTCGCCGGTCGTCCACCTGATTTGATGGTTGGCGACGAACAGGTTCTATCGCTCGCCATCCGCGTCAATCCCGAATTCCAGCGACCAGGGCGATATACGGCCATCATGCGCCTCGATGGTGTGGACATGAAACGCGCGGACTTTCGTGTTGTCACGCCGCGACCGGCGTGAAAAGCGCCATCGTGTGTGTTGAAAGCAGCAACTCTTCACGCCGTGGCGTCGAGCGCGGCGGCGACATCGTCGAGGGTCCAGGCGGTGCGCGGCGGGCGGGCGTCCCAGGCTTCGAGGCGGGCGAGGAAGAGTTGCACGATCCGCCCGGTCGCCCCCCAGATGTCGTACGGGCCGTGACGGTAGAAGAAGATGCGGCGCGGCACGCCCCGGATCTTCCAGTCCGCCTCGCGGTAGGTCGCGGGGTCCAGGAGATGCGGCAGCGGCACCTCGATCGTCTCCGCCACCTCGAACGGGCTGGGGATCAGCGTCGGCGGCGCGTCGAGCCGCCCGACGAAGGGGTGGATCAGCATCCCGGTCACGATCGTGTCCACCGCGGGGAGCGCGCCGAGCGGGGTCACGTCGGCGACGGGGATGCCGACCTCCTCCTCCGCCTCGCGCAGCGCCGCCGCCAGGGGCGAGGCGTCGTCCGTCTCGATCCGCCCGCCGGGGAAGCCGATCTCCCCCTTGTGCGTCCCCACCCGGTCGGTCCGCTTGATGAAGAGGAGTTGCACCGCGTCATCGCGCTCGTAGAGGGCGATCAGGACGGCGCTCTCGCGCAGGCGGCGCGGCTGGGATGAGGGGGTGGTGTGCTCCACGGGCGACTCCTGAGGCGGTGTGCGGCGCGGCGGCGCTGGCCGTATGCGCGCCGGAATGTACGTGTCGGACAACCTTACCACACCGGTACAAGCATCCCTTGCATCCGCATACGTACGCGGTATATGATCGCGGCGTACCGAACCTGGCGCGGCCCTGTGCTATACTTCACGGCAGCGATTGAACGGGGTTGCGCCGGGCAGACGGTGCCCGCGCCGCCGAGGCAGCGAGGAGACGCGCGACTGTGCTGAACATTCTTTTCGTCGTCCAGACGATCCTGGCGGTCACCCTGATCGTCGCCCTCCTGCTGCAACTGCGCGGGCAGGGGTTCACCGGCAGCTTCGGCGGCGGGAGCGACTCGATCTATCGCACCCGGCGCGGGGTCGAGAAGACGCTCTTCCAGTTCACCATCGGCCTCGCGGTCGCCTTCATGCTCGTCGCCGTGGTGACCAGCATCTACAAGGGCTAGACGCGCCGAATAGATCATCACATATGGTGGCCCGCCTCGGCCCAGGCGAGGCGGGCCGCTGCGTGTCCGCACGATTGCTTGAGCGAACGCGGGGAGGGGCATGAGGGTGTTGGGACGTGGCGGCTGGCTCGCCCTGATCGGCGCGGTCGTCATCATCGGGGCGATCGTGGCCGGCGTGGCGGTCGCGGTCGCGCGCGGGGCATTTGGCGCACCCGCGGTGTTCGGGGCGGGCGTGGGCACCCCGGTCGTCGCCCCGAGCGGCGTCTACCGCGAGGCGACCGTCGGCACGCCCACGATGCTCAACCCCCTCCTCGCGCAGACCCGCACCGACCGCGACCTCAGCGCCCTCCTCTTCAACGGCCTGACGCGCACCGACGCGGCGGGGAACATCCAGCCCGATCTGGCGACCTCGTGGAAGGTCGAGGGGGACGGTCAGCGCTACACCTTCACCCTGCGCGATGGCGTGACCTGGCACGACGGTCAGCCATTCGGCGCGCGCGATGTCCTCTTCACGATCCGCACGATCCAGGACGCCGCCTTCACCGGCGACGCGGGCCTCGCCGATTTCTGGCGCACGGTCAGCGTGGCGACCCCCGACGAGCACACGGTCATCTGCACCCTGTCGAAGCCCTACGCCCCCTTCCTGGCCTATACCAATCTCGGCATCCTCCCGCAGCACCTCCTCGCTGCGGTGCGCCCCGGCGACCTGGCGGGCGCGTCGTTCAACTTGCGGCCGGTCGGGACGGGGCCGTTCGCGTTCGGCTCGCTCGACACGACGACGGTCGAGGTCGTGTTGAAGCGCTTCGACGGCTTCTACGGCCAGCAGGCGCGGTTGCAAGGGCTCCGTTTCCGCTCCTACGGGGGTGCCAGCGCGGCGATCGGGGCGTTGGGGCGCGGCGAGATCGACGGCATCGGCTACATCCCGCCCGCGTCGCTGGCCGAGGCGGGCGGCGTCGCGGATGGCGTCAACATCTATGGCCCCTCGGTGGCGGGGTACACCGCGCTCTTCTTCAATCTGAAGGGGCCGCAATTCACCGCGCGCGAGGTGCGGCAGGCGCTGGCGCTGGCTGTGAACCGCGACGAACTCGTGCGCGATGGTCTGAAAGGGTGGGGGACCGCCGGGGCTAGCCCGATCCTGCCGAACTCCTGGGCTTACGCGAAGCAGGACTGGCCGAACGACCCGACGCGCGCCGCCCAACTGCTTGATGCGGCGGGGTGGCAGGTGGGTGCCGATGGCACGCGGGCGAAGGGGGGGCAGGCGCTCGCTTTCACCCTGCTGACCGACAGCGACCCCCTCCGCACGGCGGTGGCGACGATCCTGGCACGGCAGTTCGGCGCGATCGGGGTCAAGGTGACGGTGTCGGCGCAGAGCGCGGACGCGCTGGCACAGGCGTTGGCCGCGCGCCGCTACGACGCCGCGCTCTCCGGTTGGGAGGGGTTGGCGGCGGACCCCGATCCGTACAGCGGCTGGCACTCCAGCCAGGCCGACACCGGCTATAACTTCGCCAACTGGGCGAACGCCGACGCCGACAAGGCGCTGGAGGATGGCCGCCTGACGACCGACCCGGCGAAGCGCAAGGTGGCCTATGCCACCTTCCAGCAGCTGTTTGCCAGCGAGGTGCCGAGCCTGATCCTCTACTATCCGCAATACCATTTCGCGGTGTCCAAGCGCGTGAGCGGGCCGAACGCCGACCCGCTCGACGTGCCGAGCGACCGTTTCCGCACCATCGCAGGGTGGCAGATCGCGGCGCGCTAGGGCATGGCACGGTGATCCTCGTTGAAGAGTCTGCGCCCCAACGGCTGCATCTAGCCCGGTTCGGCCATGCCAGCAGCTACTAAGCGCGCACGAGCCCGTTCATATCTTGTTACTCGCGCGTGTTCTTCT
>JAABUH010002483.1_pt1 | contig 17660 bp, 18 predicted proteins | sample 5559121 | NCBI WGS metagenome assembly JAABUH01 (sample SAMN10711871, study PRJNA513364) | rock metagenome | isolation source: Antarctica rocks | place: Antarctica: Victoria Land, Battleship Promontory nord | collected 2015-12-28
TAATCATCATTGAAGAGATCAAGATGAACTTTTTTAAAATAAACATCATTGTTAACTGACTCATCTTGATCAATGTTAAAGACGTTCAAAGTTTTTTAGATTTTATGAACTTTTATAGAAGATTCATTTATGACTATAGTAGAATAGTTATTTCGCTCACTCATCTCATCAGAAAAGATGTACTCTTTGTCTGATTTCAGAAATGTCAGATTGCATTCAACATTCTTAAGAAAGTCTTCACTTTCAAAATTATTCTTTATCATTATAATTCAGATCACAAAATTGTGATAGAAATCAATGCTTCAAACTATGTATTCAAAGACATTCTTTTTCAGTACGATGAGAACGAGATTCTTCATTCAGTCACTTACTTTTCAAAGAAGCATAATTCAGTCGAGTGTAACTATGAAATCTACGATAAAGAACTCATAATCATTGTTTGTGCTTTTAAGAAATGATGATCAGAGCTTGAAAACTCTATCTATTCTATCAAGATGATCACGAATCACAAAAATCTTGAGTATTTCATGTCAACTAAACAGTTAAGTTATCATCAAGCTCGTTGAAACGAGTTTCTGTCTAGATTCAACTATCACATCGCTTATCATTTCAACAAGATCGACGATAAGTTGAATGCTCTGACACGTCGCTCAGAAGATCTCTTTAAAGAGAGAGATACATTCAATTCTTGACATCAATATCAACATTAAACAATTCTGAAAACTCATGTTTTAGATCTCAATATTGTTGAGAATCTCATCTTTGATGTCTTCAACATTAAAATCATGAAGCTTCAGTCACAAATCATCGCTCTAGATTCAGTTCAGTTACATCTGTTTTCAATTATCTCAGCATCTTTGCAAATTCTAGTTCTCATGAATCTAGAAATCGAAGAATTCAATGTTGAAGACGTCAAGTCTCAGCTAAATCAAGACATTCTAAATCTTAATAAAGATTCTGCTGACATTTTCACTCAGACATTGTGAAAGCAAGTCAAAATCAATGACAAATTTGCAGTTCAGATAATCGAAGCACTTCGCAATGAAGCACGACATCACAACAAGATCTCTTTAGCTGAGTGTAAAAAATACGAGAATCATCTGTACTTTCAAGAAAGAAAGTACATGTTCAACTCAGATAAACTACGTCTTTGTATCATTCAGCTCGCTCATGATAGTGTCATCAATGATTACTCAGAAAGAGCAAAAAGCTATGAACTGATCAGTTGAGTCTACTGATGATTGAATATTTATAAGTATGTTCAACGCTTCGTATAAAACTATCACATGTGCACGCATTTTAAGTTCTCTAAACAATGAACTCAAGAATGATGATGTTTTCTTTCAATCTTCAAATGTTGTTGATGTGATATCTTCATGAACTATGTAGATTCTTTATCGCTCAGTATCTTCATGAATATCACATATAGATATGTTCTAGTCTTCGTTGATCATTTTATCAAAATGAAACATTTAGTTCTCATCACTTTTATGAAAGTTGAAAAAGCTATCAACTGCTTCTATGCTCATGTTTGAAAACATCATGATTTACTCAAGTTCTTCATGTCTGATCGAGATACACAATTCATCTTCAATGTCTGAAAGCATATATGTAAAATGCTGAAGATAGATGCTAAGTTATCAACGACGTATCACTTTGAGATCGATGATCAAATTGAGAAAGTCAATGCTGTCATGAAGCATTATCTTCGAGTCTTCATCAACTACATGCAGAATGACTGAGTTAAATGACTTTCTGAAGTTGAATTCGTCGTCAATAACACATCATCATCAATCACTTTAACATCATTCTTCTTGATCAATTCAAGTCAGAACTCATGTTTAAACTTCAAGTCTTTTGAGTTTCTGCTTAAGAATCTTACATCTCAAGCTTGAAACAAGTTAATCAATGTTGAAGAGTTCATCAAGAAGATGAAGAAATTAACTGAGCATTTATGTGATGAGATGCTTATAGCTCAGATCATCTATGAATTCAATGTTAATCTCTTTCGTTGTTCTTGTTTTAAATACTTTATCGAAGATGAAGTCTGATTGAATGCTCGCAATCTCAGCATCACTCGCTTCGTTGTCAAGTTAGATAATCATAACGTTGACTTCTTCAAGATCAAGCATGTCTTCAAGAATAATTCTCTGATCATTGAGTTAAATCTTTCAGCGTTCATGAAGATTCATTCAATCTTTTATATCATTCTTCTGAATCATATTGCAAGTGACTTTCTTTCGAGTCAACGTCAGAAATCTTGAGAACTCATTATCATTGAGAATGACGAAAGATTCTGATATGTAAACAGCATACTAAACTTCAAGCATGATAGACACTATAATTCATTTCTGCTCAAGTATTACATTGATTAAGAAGATCACTTTTCTACTTGAAAGTCTTTTCATCTTCTGAATAATTGTAAGCAAACGCTTGATGAATATCATCTCGTCAACTCTGTCGTCAAAGAATCACATGTACTGTCATGTGTGATGTTTCAATGTCAATGTCAAGAACTTTAAGTTCAATCTTCATCATCTCAATTCAGCTCAAATCTGACTCAGATCTTGTTTAAATCTGTTTCAGACATCTTGTTTAAATCTGATTCAGATGTGATTCAAATGTATTCTAGTTTCATCTGTGCATCATCACATTAAACTGCATTTCATCTCTTTCTTACTCAGATCTGACTCAGATCTTGTCTAGATCTGATTCAGACATCTCGTCTAAATCTGATTCAAATGTGACTCAGATGTGTTTCAATTCTCATGCATCATCACGTTAAAATGCGTTTCATCTCGTTTCACTCTTCAGACATCTTGCTCAGATCTGATTCAGATGTGACTCAGATTTATTCTAGTTTCATCTGTGCTTCATCACATTAAAATGCATTCACATCAATTCTTGTCTCACTTCAGTCTTCATCTTTGATTCTTTCTCATCTTGTCTTGTTTCTTCTCATCATCTTGCAGAAGCTCAGTCTTGAAGAGAGAAGTTACTGTCATGATGTCAGATCATTATCTCAATTTAGAACATAAATTGTTGATATTTTAAATAATTTCGATTCATTGAATCTGTTTCGCAGTTCAATGAATCAAGTCATTAATCTAATCATCATCATCTTAATCTAGTTTCAGCAATTTTGTTTCAATCATCTCAGTCATGTGCGCGAACTTCTGCAATCTTAAGTCAATAGAACTACTGTTTAGTCTTGATTCTGCTCAATTTATGTATATAGAAGTCGAGTTCTCATTCTTTTCTTTCACTCTTTATCTTTTATCTTATACATTATCTGATGTATTGTCTTGTACTTAAATTCTATCAAAGTAATAATAATAATATCAGTCTTTTATATTGATAGTATCTTTAGTTTAGCTCAGTCTCTGACATTAACTTAATTTAAAACATAAATTGTTGATGTTTTAAATAATCTTGATTCATTGAATCTATTTTGCAATTCAATGAATTAAATCATCAATTTAATCATTGTCATTTTAATCTAGTTTCAGTAATTTTGTTTTAATCATTTCAAAATGTGCATGAATCTTTGCAATCTTAAGTTATAAAACTATTGTTTAGTCTTGATTCTGCTCGATTCATGTATATAAAAGTTGAACTTTCGTTCTTTTCTTTCACTCTTTGTCTTTCATCTTATACATTATCTGATGTATTGTTTTGTATCTAGATTCTATCAAAGTAATAATAATATCAGTCTTTTATATTGATAATATCTTTAGTTTAACTCAGTTTCTGACAATGTCTTGAACAATGTTTAAAGCTTATTAGAATTTGATATTTCAAAATATATGATTGCAAAATTGATTGCAAAATCAATTACAAAATTGATTGCAAAGAAATTATGAAACAACATTAATTATGCAATAAATGAAATAAAGTGAAGAAAAACTTACTCTGTTTCAGATATTATTTCACTTCATTAGTTGAAACAAGTGATGATGAATTGTGACATCTGAAATTTCGTTTAACAATTATATTTGTGATGAAAGATGATTGTTACAAGACTTTTTCTTGAAGTTGATCTTGCAATGTAGTTGAGTTGAAAGCGTAGTGTCTAGCATAATAATTTATAAACTTTCATTTGTATTTTTGTTTATAATTACTGTCTTGTCATGTAAATCAATTGTATGAATTTAGTTTCTGATGAGAATGTATAATATTTTCAAGATTGTACATTAACTTTTGATTATGATTGACATTCACGTAATCTTCAAATAATTTAATTTGAGCTTGCATTAAGACTTTCAAAAGCGAATGCTTTCAAGAATGTTGCTTTTTCTTCAGAATTATCATGTGATCTTTGATATGAAAGAACAAAACATCATAAACAATGTAAATTGAATTGATGTTAAGTTCATAATTATGTTCAAGTAAATCAATGAATATCGCGAATGATTTAAGTAGTTCTACAAGATATTGAACATGTTTTCAATCTTTCTTATTGAAAGATAACTTTTGAAAAGTTATATTTTCATTTTCGTGAGTAGAAATATAACTCTTGATGAAGTCTTGAAGACAAAGTGCTTTCAAAAGTATAAAACAGATGAAATTTCAACAAGTTTTAACATTTTATATCATCTTGAGACAAAGTTTGAAATTATGTTGAGTCTTGTGAAAGTTCTTTATTCTTTGAGAACTTACGTTCATATAAACAGCAAGCTTTCGAATTTAATTGAAGATTATTATAATGTCATGAATAAGAGTTTACTCTATATTTCTGATCATGATTGCAAAATCGATTGCAAAGCAAAGTAACATGATAAATAAAAATTATTGATTATCTTGAACAATGTTCGAGATAAATTCTCTTGTACAGACATGCTTTAAAGACTAATCTTAAGTATTTAATATTTCTTCTCATTCTTGTTCTCTGAACTTAACATCAATGATTTTAGTAACTGTTTAACAGCTAACTGAATTACATGTGCTAAACATGATAAATGTGAAGTAGCTGAGAACATTTGCAAAGTCTCATTTAATATCATCATCATGACATCATTATTGCTGACGTTGTTCATGATTATAGTCATAACTCAATCTTGAATATCAAGTTCTTGCAATATTTATTCAGTAATACTGCTTAGATTGCTATTAATATGCTTATCTTCAATTTGTTCAAAGCTCAACAAGACTTTATGATATTCTCAGAACTTAATGTAGTAAAATCTCATGATGACTAGAAAAGATAATTTATTAGAACTAGTTCATTCATCTAGATTAATGAAGATTTTAGTATTCATTAATAAATTCTTGAGTATATTGATTCAAACAACAGTCGCTTCATTCTTGAAAGAGATTGTAAGTTTGATTCTGTGTGACAGAATAATGCTTGATCATGTTATTTCAAATACTCATTGAAATTAAAGATTATCAATAACAACATGAGAAATATTCAAAGTGACAAAAGTTTTTTGAAGTTGTAATGCAAAGACTTCTGAAGTATATTCTTGATGAAAAGTATAATGCTGTGATTTGTTAATCTTTTGCAATCTTTTTTGCAATCTGTTTTGCAATCTGTTTTGCAATGTGCAACTAAAAAGTAACTTATTGAAGCTTTAACTTTAACAAAGTTATGAATGTCTTGAACTTTCGTGATCTTAATTGCTAAATTTGTGTATTTATCACAATCTTTGCTATTCAAATAATGTTTCATGATGCTGTTATTGATGCTTCTATTATTAAAATGCTCATAAACATGCAAATATAAACAACAAATGAGTTTAAGTTTTTCGCTTTCAACTAAAGCTGTCTGATAAAAGTTATTTCATATCTCATCTGTTCATGATTGTAAGATTCACTTTGAATAATGATAGTTTGATACTTTTCGTTCTACTTGCATTGCATATTAAGTTTGCTTTTATCAATTCTGAAATATATGTTGATATTCTTGCTCATGATTGTATAATACATATCATTCATTGTGTAATGATTGCAGTTTAAAGAGCATGATAGAAGTAATGTTAGAAGAAGAAGATTGAGCATTATTATGCTCGCTGTCGTTAAGATTCTCTGAAGTTATATTTATAGAACTGAAGAAACTGTTCATACTTGCTTGTAATTTCGATGTTCTCATTCAAGAGAATCATATAATAAGCAAGTTAAATGAGAAAGAGATTGCAAAAAGAATTGCAAAAAGAATTGCAAAAAGAGTTGCAAAAAGAATTGAAAACAAGTTTGATTTTTCAAGTGTCATTAAGCTTAAAGTTTGAAAATCAATGCAAATCATACATCACTGTTGACTTGTAATTGATTGATTCTTATCTTTTAAATTAACTGTTAATTATTCTAAAAACTAGCACATTTTAATAGATTTTAAACATCATGATTGACTAAGAAGCTTATTATAAATACAAGAAAATAATTATACAGAGATGAATTGAAGTACAAAATAATCATTGCACAAAATTATGCAAAAAGAATGTTTAATTCTTCTGTTCACTTTTGCTATTTAATTATTACATGAAAGTATGATATGATGCTGCATGCAATAAATAATTCTATCTATCAGCTTGTGACTGCAAAACTAGCTAAATCATTGATTTAAAAATACTCAATTTCTAAAATATGAATATTAAAAGAATCAAAAAGATTACTTGACTTCTTAATTTTAAATATTACTTTTCAGATTTCACATGTCAATTTGTGTGAAATATTTAATGTTCATTCATACTTGTCATAGTCAAAATTTGTCAATCAATTCTCAGTCTGATCTGATAACATAATTCACTTGCATGACTTGTTTTTAATTGTCTTTCTTTTCAATCATACTACATGTTATAGAGTTTTCTCAGACGTGATAAATGATTCTTGAAAGCACTTTGATGTCAATTTGCAATCTCAAAAGATATGATAATTTCTGAAGAAGACTTGATGATACTGATCACTTTCTGCTTTTCTATATATCATAATGTTAGTATAAATATTGAAATACAAGTCATGAAATTGATTGCAAAATTGATTGCAACATCAAAAGCAAAATCAAGAGTAAAATCAAAAGCAAAGTTCAAATAGTAAAAGAAATAATAATCATGTTGTAAACAAAATTACAAAAAGAACTGTCAAAAACTTACACAATAAGATGACACACTACGTCTTTTCAGAAATTCTGAAACTGTTGAAGAATCTTCATTGTTAATGCTTTTCTGATGACATTCAAGTCATTCATCATCTTTTCGTTTGTCATCATCTTGAGCTTTTCGCTCAGAAGCAAGTTATTCATCTGATATCATTCTTTCATCTGAACATCATTGATGTCAGAAAGCTTCTCTCATTGAAAATTCTTCATACTTATATTAAAACAAGCGCTTAGTATCAAAGAATCTTAATTAAGACTTGCGACATCAAGATGTGTTCTTACATGATTCACTGTATTTTCTTTCACAATTCTATGAATTTATTAATATTTAATTGCAAAAAAGATTGCAAAAAATATCGTTAATTTCATTTGCTGTTTACATATGTAATTAACAAGAACTCATGATCATCATTTGATGCTTGTAAATAAACATTCGATTTTTTGAATTGCTTGATTCAGTAGAAATGAATATTTCTATCTTTGTTTTTCACATTTTCAATTTTCTTCTCATTATTTATCATATTTTGCACATAAGTTTTAATATTTTTTGAATGTGTATTATTGAAATAATCTTCAATAGTCGATCAGCGATGAAACTCATCTGTACGCGATGCTGACTACGAATCTACTGTCTAGCTACAGTAGAGTCTAGAGATTATCAAAAGTTTGAACGACATCAAGATGCTGCGTGATGATGAAGCGCTGTGCGTTGATCGCGTGCAGAGTTTTCGCGATCGCGCAGACTTCAATAATCTCAATGCACATGCTACAAAAGCAATCTGCACGCAGATGAGAAAGTCAAATAGAACGCAGAACTACGAGGAAAATCGCTTATGAAAATCATTCGATTCAGCATCTTGTCGCTGTGATGACAAGAACTGAAACAGAACACTCTCGCGTTTGATCTGTTGAAAATGATTAGCAGAAAGAACTTGAATCACGAACATTCTTTAGATTTATGTGTTAACTACGTATAGATCTTGTTAAGACTGCGTGCCTGTTACTACGACATGAGCAACTCACAAGTCTTGTTAAGTTCGACACAAGCAAACTTGAGAATCTCGTTAATATCGTTTAACAGATGTTCAGACACAGACATTCTATATGTAAAGGATACGCTGATGAGAAGACTTCGTTAAGAGAAGAGAAACACAAGCGAGTTAGTAAAGAATGATCGAACTACGCTGTCTGATTAAAAGTGTAGCATATGAACATTTCTGCAAGACATGATCGATCTGCACGAGAAAGATCTCTACAGATAACGTGAAACAGATGAGTTGCACGCTTTACAAGCAAAGCGAGCGTCTGCAAGACGTGATATACAATGACGATGACTGTCGATCTTGAGAATCTCATTTCTTCACTGAGTTCTGACTCTTAAATGTCTTGATGATAGAGTCAATCTCTAGTCAAAGACATTGTTTGTATAGCTCGAGAAAACAGTAGCGCATGTCGATGTGATTAGAGAAGAAATCGACTGCGATATGCATGTGTATCGCAGACGAAACGTCTGCGACTCATGCTTAAGAAGTAAACTGTCGAAATCTGAGCAGTGAGAGATCTCATTTCTCTTGAACTGTGAATCTGTCGCAAGAAAACTCTCTGAGTAATCTCTCAAGCTCAAGGGAAAAATCAGCATAGAGATCGTGCTCTATGTATGTTGCATGCAACGTATACAACATATTTTTGATAGCTTGCAATGCAGATGACGAAACGCAGACGCTAAGACTTCTAAACGTCTACAATTCATGCTCATTGTTTACTACATTCACAAAGAAATCTTCAATCATTTCTCGTTTGAACGAACTACTCAAGAACGACTGCGAACAACTGATCGTAGAAGATTTCAATCTACATCATTCTCACTGAGAGAAACGAAGATGCTTCACTCGTCATACGACGACTGATACTCTACTAAACATCATTACAAACGCAAGACTGAAATTATTGCTGAAATCAGACACTATTACTCGCGAAGCTCACAATCAATTTACAACGATTGATTTAGTCTTTAGCAGCGAGAAAATACAGTTCATGACACGCAAGTGCAAGGTACGAATCAATCTACATCAGAGGTCAAATCATCTTTCGATCGTCACAGAGCTATGTCTACAAACAATCTCAGTGCAATTCTCGACTCAACGACTTTGAAAAAAAATGAATACAGAAGCATTGAGTGCTTATCTGCAAATACATCTATCTTTGAAACGCTCTTTAGACGACAAGACTATGATGAATGACAGAGTGTGCAAGATTATCAGAGTGCTACAGAAGATCATCGAGAAATCTATTTTCTTGACAAAGTCATCAAATCGAGCAAGAGACTTTTGAAATCAAAGCTGCTTCGAAGTAGTAATGAAATCAAGATGACTGCGAATCATATGAAAAACGCAAGGCACATTAGAAGCGTGAAATGAATATCTGAAGCACAACGATCATAAAAACAAGATCATTCAACAAATGAAATGCGCACACTTCAGATCACAAATGCATGAGCTGAGCGAAGCACTCAAATCAATATGATGCTTTGCAAAATGAGCTAGAATCGAAAGTCAGCTATCTAAAAAGCTTTCTCAGTTTTCGTCATTGAAGCGAAGCGACATCGATCATATGATAACGACGTTCGAGAAAAAAATCGAGATACTGCGAGAAAAGTTCTTTCTCTCATCTTCTCAAGCGAATGTCAGCGACATCGCAGAATCATTCATATCTCTGACAGTCTCATTCAATTCACGCATCACAGAAGATGAAGTGAAGCAGACAATCAGATGAGTAAAAGCAGACAAAGCGTCAGACGCTTCAGATATTTCAAACGGAGCACTTCAAGCGAGTCTTGCAGAACTGATTTCAGTACTGACGAGTTTATTCAACGCATGCGTAACACACAAGTATCATTCAAAGCAGTTCAAAAAGACTCAGACAATAGTACTACGCAAATCGAAGAAAAGCGACTATATTGATTCAAAGACGTATCAACTCATTGCTTTGCTCGATATCATGAGCAAAGTGCTGAAGTCAATCATGATCAAAAGACTGAGTGACATAGTCAAGACTCATCACATGCTATCAAATGCTCAAATGAAAGCGAGACGCAAGCGATTCGTGATCTCGACGTTAGATCTATTAATAGATCAAGTTCACACAGTGTAAGACTGTGAAATCAAATATGTGATCTTCATGCTAAGCTTAAACGTCGTCGAAGCGTTTAATCAAGTCTCACACGTCAGACTTCTGCACACGCTGAAAATGAAAAGAACATCGAGCTACATAATCGAATGAACACGCAGCTTTCTAAAGAATCGAGAGACATCGCTAATATTCGATGAATAAACAAGCGACATGCGTGAGATAAACGCAGGCATATCGCAGAGATCTCTCATTTCATCGATTCTCTTTCTATTCTTCAACGCAAGTCTAATAAAAAAATGCGAAGCACTGAAAATTAAAATCGAAGTGCTTAACTTCGTAGATGATATTAACATTCTAGTCTACGACAGATTCACTGAAGAAATCTGCAAAACACTGAGCAAAGCACACGATGTCTGCGCGAAATGAGCTTGCACTCATGACGCAACGTTCGCATCAGAAAAGTATGAGCTCACGCATTTCACTAGAAAATCGAAGAAATTCGACATGATGACTAGCATACAAATAGAAAACTCAGTTATCAAATCGAAATCAGATGTACAAATTCTAAAGATGCAACTGAACATGAAACTGCAATGAAACGCGCATCTTCGACAAATAGAGACGAATCACGTCACAAGAATGCTGACACTTAGTCATCTTGAAGTCTTCACATGAGAAGCTATCTTCACAAAAGCGAGACAAGTATACTCAACAGTAGTGAGATCAGAAATCGCATTCGAAGCGTCAGTCTGACATCAGCGTGACAAGAAAGATGAACTGTCGAGCAAAGAATGCAGACTAGAAACACTTCAGAATCAGACTCTGCGTCACGTAGCAGAAGTGTTCAAAAGAGTAAACATTGAAACTCTAGAGGCAGAAACATACACAAGCTCGCTACATGTTCATCTGAACATGCTACAGAACAAGATCACGCTACACAGTTGAGTTGATGATCGAACGCAAGAGATCAGACAAGCATGTGAACTAATACGCGCTCGTTTGACGAGAGTTAATCACGTCATTTCTCACTCACTCATCATCAAGAAAATAGTACTTCTGAATGTCTTCATTCAAGAAGGTGCGAAGATACAGTCGAGACGCAGACGACGCTTTTTCTTCTTCACGATTTCAACAAGCGATAGCATCGCAATAGCACAGTATCACAAAGATCAATGAAATCAACGATGGAAAAAGTACAGAGAACGTGTCGCAGATGTCAACGCAATCTCAGCACAAAGATCGCATCTGAGCAAAAAGATGATAAAGATGCGTGATGATCTTCAGAAAGCAGAAAGCATTCTTGCAATGCACATCAGAATTGAACGCATAGATCTGAATGCTTATCTGCACTCTAGAAACGTTTCAGGCACGAATAGCTCGCGATGTGACTGCGAATGAAGTCATCAGACGACGAAGCATGTACTCATGCACTGCTCGAACTGATCGCATCTGCGATCAAGAATGTTACAAGATGCTGACTTCTCAAACTATTGAATAATCATCGTCATCACGAAGAGTCTCAAAGCAGTAGCGAAGATGATGATGAAAACGAAGCTCTTGAAGCAATTTAAAGTGACTAGAACATTCGTTCTCTAACGTGCAATCAACGCGAACAAATTTGATACATAGTCTTAAAACTCACTGTTTCGACTGCGTGAAGCAGTCGTATAGACTGCGAGTGATTTTCTACCTCAGAGAGTTTTGTTCACTCGATACAAATAGCATAGAGTCTCTTATGAGTTGATCTAATCGATGTCACAAGAATGTATGAATTTATTATTATTATTATTATTATCTTCAATAGTCTTGCGCTTGTGAGTAAATATTATTATGAATGCAGAACAATAGTTAACTTGTAAAAACAATGATGTAATGATTTAAATAATGAGATGAAATAATAAAGATTAATCATAATGATGAAATATGAAATTTAAACTTCAATATCTTGATTTAAGATTTTAAGATTTAAATCATCATCATTTCAACATTAATTAAGTCATGTAATCATCAACTTTTTTCTTCTTTTATCTTCAAATAATAACAACATACTGCAATTATGATTGCAACAGCTCAGTAAGTTATGTATTAATCTCATGAGTTTATAGAAAATCGCAAAACTGATTGCAATACAAAAATAATGAATTTAACTTTAACAACAAAATGTTACTCAGCATCTTTGATTCTGCAACTGATGAGATTTTGAAATCAATTTTAAATTCAAATGAATTCTTCAACTTGCACGAATTTATGTACATATTTTATTTTTTATTACTCTTGAATTGATTATAAAACTGATTGCAAAGTATAAATAATATCACAGCGAATTCTAAATTCAAGTTTACAAGATTAAATTTCAATCATGAGTTAAATAATAAATTGTGATTGTCAAGCAGCTCAGAATCATCATTATCAAGCTTATCATCATCATTCTCATCATCATCATCTTCATCATCATTCAGTAAAAAATCTCATAACAAGCAATTTGTCAAAAAAATGCTTTGAAAACAGTCAATAATGAAGTTGAGAACTGATGATAAAAAGATAAAGTTCATCAGAGTAAGTTTTGAGTCTTACTAAATTGCAAAAATGATTGCAAAAGTGATTTCAAAGACGCTGATCATATATTAGAATGTTCAACTCATTGAATCAGCTTGTGTTATTAATGTCATCATAAAAAGTGATTTTATCAAACTCAAGAAAATGCGAAAATATTGCAAAGAAACTGTGACATTTCGTGAAATTCATCGATATCAAAAAACAATTGACTTACTTATTTCAAAGCTGTTGTTTCAGCGTGTGATTCGCGAAGTGTGTCATGAATTGATTGAAATCAATCTTTGCTTTCAATCAAAAGCTATAAAGACATTGCAGAAGATGACAGAAGCATGACTTGTTGTGATGTACAAAGATTAGTTTCATGATCAATTTTGCAATCAATTTTGCAATTAATTTTGCAATTGATTTTGCAATTGATTTTGTGATTTAAATACTGATTACTTAACAGACATCAATCTTTGCGCAATTCACGCAAAGTGTATAATCATTCAAGCAAAGAATATAAGATTGATTTTTCATCTTATGAGCGAAAAGTTTACATTTGAAGCTTGTTCAAATTACATGACGAAGTAGATAGTCATGTTACTATGCAATCAGAATGCAACGCTGTCGCAAGATAAATAGATAGTAAATACAATTTTTGCACTGTCACACTGTTAGTAATACTATTGCTTTCGCGCATAATTCAAGTTAATTCTTATCGCTTTTGTCAAGAACTTTAGTTTTTTTTCTTTTAAATGTAAAGTCAATTGATTAACTATTTGTATGCATGAGATTTCAGCGTAAACGAAATTTTTGCACACGCTAATTAAAATTATTTATATTGATGTCATTTTAGCACGTCAAAGTTGATATTATTTGTTGCTAATCTTTCTAAATTAAAGTGCGCGAAAATTTAGTTTGTGCAAAAATCTCATGCATACAAGTAATTATTCTATTTTTAAAAATTGAATTTGAATTCAGTTTGCATAAAAACTCTGTGCATATGAGTAAGTATACTATTTTTAGAAATTGAGTTCAAGCAACTCAATTCAATCTCGAGTTGAGCTCAAGTTGAGAAAGATCAATTCAATCTCAACTCGAACTCAGAATTGAGTTGAGTTAACTTTCTTCAATTCAACTCAATTCTAACTTGACAACAGATTTAACTATTTTAGTTGAAATCAGAAATAAATGCATTTAACTATATTAAGAATGATATTCTATTACAGTATTACTAGCAGATAATATATAAAGAAACTGACAACTTTTAAAAAAGAAACATATTTGAATACATAATATTAATATACATAATATACATTTACTTTGAAGTTTGAAGACAGTACGAGTAACAATCAGCTGTAATATATAAACAACAAACATAACTGAATGTTCAAGAACAAGATAGAAATAATCTGTTACAAGACAATGCTATACAATGCATTTGACATGAAGATAAGATTAGCAAAGTCATATTTATCACTTGAACAATTAAATTGATATTAAGTATGTGTTCTGTGTCAATGTGGTAAACGATGATGTCAGCAGTGTCATTTAAGCGATTAGGCATGCAAAGTGATCTTATAAGTCGAGAAGTTGGTCAAAATGATAAATCTTAAATCATCTATTTTACCGTCTAATTACGTGATTAGGCACTCGATGAGATTTGCCGATGGTTCAATCTCACTATATAGAGAGACTGAGACTGTAGAGCTAAGTTCTGATGAGACTTTAGCTTTCTATTATGCAACTCTCGTACTGCTGAGACGAATGAATGCTCAGCTAGCCTAGATCGTAGCCTATGCAAAGATACATTGAATTCGCGTGCAATTTCGGTTTGACTCGGGGTTTGACGTGTGTTTAAGGCGTTGGTAGTCTTCTGAATTCGATGCTCAATAGCTATGTAGATAAAAGTCATGACGTTGAATATTGATCGATTTTTGAAGGTTGTTGGTGTAATATGGTTGAATTTTGGTTAGGTGGCCGATTTGATTACATGGCTGGTGAGTATGCGAAGCAAGACCAGTGGGCAGCACAGATCTGCAGGGATCTCGGTGTGTCGGAATGTGTCAACGGAAATGGACAGACAGTTCAGATGTTCGGAGATAATCAAGGAGCAATTGCTCTAGTTAAAAACCCTCACCTTCATGAACGGTCGAAGCACATCGACATCTGCTACCACTTCATCCGCGATCTTACCGAGCAAAAGAAGCTGGAAATCGAGTACATCCCGACCGCTGAGATGATTGCTGATGCGATGACGAAGCCATTGACAAGGGTTTCTTTCGAGAGGTTCAAGGGACAACTGGGAGTTGTAAAAGAATCTTGGGAGCATAGGGGATCGTCTTATAGGGTGTTGAAGAATGTTGCAGTACGAGTCCGTGCCACGCTGTCACGTGATTGCGGGTTCTAGCGGAGAGCTAAGCGAGGACCTGATGTAGTCACTAGTCAGGTGTCAGGCCTCGTATCTAGGGCATGAACATGTTTAAAACATGTTTTTTGACTACCTTCTTTAGCCTAGCTCAAAGCGTGTTTTATACACGCTTTTTAAAGGAGGTTTTAAACACAGGGGTTATATTTATAGTAGCAAACTAATAGAGGGGTTAATTAGCCTGCAGGTCGACCCCTTCACCATGTAAGGTAAAGGAAGCTTCAAAAGCACCTGGCCGTCGATGATGCATTGATGCTATTTAAATTCTCGTTGAGGGTATTCTCGCTCGAAGGATTTACCCTGGCCATAGCAATTTACTGTCATTGCTGCAGTTTAATGTAATCTTTTAGCTACACCGACGGCGAGGGATCTGATATTTGCATCGAGGGTGGTCTGAATCGAGAGACGATCGGGGTTTGTAGGTCTTCTTCTGTACTGGTCAGCTCCATGAGCCATGGTCATATGACAGTGACGGCACTGAACAGTAGCAAGCCTTCCAGGTTCGATTATCTGCTAGAAGTTATTGACGACGAGCTGGTTCAAAGGCCTACCGCCACGTTGCGAAGGCATTGCTGAAGGTAGGTAGAGAGGTAGCGATCTGCAAGCAGGTTAGCTAGTAGAACTGACGACAGCGAGCGGGGTCAACAGCGAGGTGAACCTCCCTACTATTCATTTACCCGTCAGTTATACGGCTCACCCTAAATATAGCATACTACGTACAATCACCACCACTAGTAAGGGTGTTCGAATAGTTAGTAAGCACAGAACATTGTTTTACCTCATCTCAATACCCCCTCAATACCCCTCAATACCTTAAGTCTCGAAGTTCCCCTACAGTTCTATTGACTTTCAAAATGCCCCCACGAGGTTGCGAGTTTGACATTGCAGAAGAGCTGGATACCGTACCTGTTACACTACAAAAGAAGGTTAACAAGATAGATAGTAGTAAATACATCGAACGAAGGTTGAAAATAGAAAAGGGGTTACAGCCTTCTTCTGACTGGCTCGGCGAGTCGAGCTTGATACTTTAAACACTAGTTCCCGTACCCATAAAGGTTAAGCTTCTACCATAATAGGTTTATCTGTAGATCTGAAGGTGGGCCGTATACACTGTATTCAGGGTTTTAATTGCTGGCGCGCCACCAAATTTTAGCTGCATTAGGCTTATGTCTAACCGAATGTGATATAGCTTATACGCATAATATCTACCGTCTAAAATTTGGTTTGCTTCCCCTCTGCAGCAATAACGGCCTCGCATCGATCATGCATCGAATCAAGAAGCTCCTTCAATTGCTCGAATGTAACTGCATCCCAGGCTTCCCTCACTGCTTTTCTTAGAGTATTGTAGAAGAGCTTGTCCTGATCGTCATAATGCTCTTGTATTCAGTCCTTCATTATGTTCCATACGGCTTCGATGGGATTCAAATCGGGTGAGTATGGAGGCCAGTCTATAACGCGTATACCTCTTTCTTCTAGCTCTTCTCGAGTGTATTTTGCTGCATGCCCGGAAGCATTATTCTGCATGAAGGAGAGACTCTATTTCATTCTCATTCAGCCGTGTATAACAGATACAATATGCTCACAATAGAACTCCTTGTTGATTTTACTTCATTCTTTCTCCCAGAATACACAGAGCTCTTTCGTTGATCTTGAAAAACATTCTCAAAACATTCATTCACTCTTCTTCGGAAGACGAGGCACAATACAGGTGAAATCGTACTCTTCGTGAGATCGTCTAGTGACTCATATTCTGCGATGACGACTGCCGTTGACCCACGTTTCATCACTTCACAGTATAGTTTGTCACTGTTTCTTGGTTCAGTTTAGGTGTTCGTATGCTCAGGCTAATCAAAGAAGTCTGTTTTTTTTCAGAAATGAGAGACTTTCTTCGAGTCACTCTTCTGAAGAAGCCTTCTTTTTGCAAAGCTCAACGAATAGCATCTTCAGAAACATCTCATTCAAGCTTTCAAGAAATTTGACAGTACGAAAGCTGTCGATTCTCCTGCGAAGCACATACAAAATCAATCAAAATTTGTAGAGATTTGACGTCTATAGTTGATTTACGTTCGCATTGACGTTTCTGCGAAGTAGGTCGATGAGTACTGACATATTAAACTTGACGGATCATTATTTTCAGATGTTCAGCTATTTTGAAGTATTTCCATCCAATATTCCTTAGTGTTTGAACCTGAAGTCGTAAATCACGGGGTAAATCCGACTGTTTAGTGAATGTAATAGAGAGCTTCATAGAAGGCTCTGTAGAAGGTTTCGAAAGCTTTATATTGATAGATAGATATGTAGATAGATTGATGAGTAGATAGAAAGCTGAATAGAGAGCTGAATAGAGCTGAATTTGGAGGTCGGTAATTGGTGTGGCTGGAAATTGGTCAGATATTTTGAATATACTCGATAAGAGCTAGTAGGGGTGTTCTTAGCGTGCGTTAACAATTAAAACCCCAGATACCGTAGTAA
>JAABUH010002484.1_pt1 | contig 17658 bp, 22 predicted proteins | sample 5559121 | NCBI WGS metagenome assembly JAABUH01 (sample SAMN10711871, study PRJNA513364) | rock metagenome | isolation source: Antarctica rocks | place: Antarctica: Victoria Land, Battleship Promontory nord | collected 2015-12-28
GGTACGGAGGGTTAGCTTGGTCCTGCTGCGAGCACGGGCCAAGGTCTACGAGGGATGAGGAGACTTGGAGGATTTTGGCGGAACTTGGTGAAATTGGACGACTTTGATTAAAGTTAGAGGGTTCAACAACGATACCACCAGACCCATATATACAACCAGATGCACCTAGATACACCCTTAAACACCCTGACGTTGACCACACTTTCGACTGTCCACCCAGCAACGAAAAGCATGGAACCAATGACACCAGGAAATATCACCGTTCCCGAAGGCTCACGTCCTCGAAGACGACGATCCTTACTGTCCGCGAGCTGGACCCCTCATCACATGTGCTGGTTTCCCCCTCATTCCGCACATCACGTCACCCAGTCAATCCTCTACCCGACTTTACGATCCATTCCCGAGCCACATGAATCTCTAGGTCCCCGCGCATGCTGTTTTCAGAAAAATAGAGTGGAACACCTGGGCTCTTTCCATGGCCTTGCAGAGTCCAAGTGACTGTGGCGCCCTTTTCCGGAGATGTACCCAACTTATCCATTAAAACACGTCAAGGGACTCCCTGCTCACATAGGAGGGGGAGATATGTGTAGCTACCGTGATCGGCTGAGTCTGGCCACATGAGGGACAGGAAAGGAAAGAGGAACCCACTGGAACAGGTTCGTGGTCCATCTCATTGAGGTCGAGCCAGGCAGTTACAGGCTGTTGGAAGATCAGAATCGCCGAGTAAAGGTTCTCGAAAGGACGCGACCTCTTCAATACACGCGCCACCGGATTTGTACCCCGAATTTGATCACCAAACTTACCCCACAGAAATTGATGACTGTACTCGAGTACTTTTCCGTCTCGCCTCCGAGTCGGGCTTTCGTACCGGATGGGGGACACGTCACTGATGCCTGGGTCAATGCAATACATTGTGGTATCATTCGGGGATGTTCTATAATTCGGGGATGTTCTGTAATGGACCATTACCACTACGGACACGATTGCTTCCCTCTTTCTGTTAGTGGCAGTTTACGTCAAAGAAAGTTTGAGGTATCGAGAAGGATATTCATGCTTGTAAAGTGGTAGAAAATGACTGTCCCGGAACGAGTTGAGCTGATCAATGGACCTTGTGAAAGAGAGATCTTTGAGGCTTGGAGCTCGCCATCTGGATATTAGCTCATCTAATCAGTGGAGCAAGAGATGAGGACGCAAAACTTACAGATACTGGTCATAGTCGGACGAGTCAAGTATGTACGTATGGAGGAAGCCAAGCGAGAGCGACAGGTGGTCAAGAGAGCGTGATTAAATAGGTAGCCATGCTGAACGCGAGAATAGGAAGATGAGGGGAACTGAAGCTTGGAAGGATTTGAAGCGGGATGATGACACGTTTTCCGACCAGTCCCGAAAATGCTGCTTCCTGCGCTTCCAGTAGGATCAATCGTATCCCACAGAATTTTGGTTGTGGTCCATCAACTTAATCATTCGGGACGCTGGCGATGAAGAACTGAAGTGAATTGTGGTCGGACCTTTCTCGACCCCCTTGCTTTTTCATCACATCGGAGGATTCTGAGACAGGTTATGCCGACCATGATGATCTGAGTCTATGTCGTATACCACCCGCTTGCATGAACTTATGAGATCTATGTCTCCCATCTAGTCGCGCTCCGATAGTATGTTATTCCCCACCTCCTCCTCAGAATGCTCTCAAATCGACGCCTCGCGCAGAGGTATTATGGCAAAGTGCCATGAATTGCATCGTCAGTGTGCAACGCCTCCTCCATCTTCGTTGCATTAGCGGCATCTCCGGCGGAGGCAGAAAGCCAATTAAATATACTCACAGTGTTGTCGACCGAGAGATTCTCTAAGGATACACCCTTGGTCTCAGGCAAGAGCAACGTGGAGAATACGCCGGTCAACATTATCAAGGCGAAGATCTCTAGAATGTGCTTGACAAAAGCATTTCGGCCGCCCGCCAAAGTGTCTTAAGTCAGCGCGAGGCATCGATTAAACGAACTCGAAATAACTCACCGATATTCGCAAGCCGCGCGAAGCCCACTGGAACGATGAGCTTCAAGATAGCGGAATCAGCTAGAGGCTGGATGCATCGAGCCGGATATTGTGACTCACCGCTTCAAACTTGCTACTTGCAGCCGATATGCCGTGTGAAAGTTGAACGAAAACGAGAAGGAAAGTATAACGCATCTTGGTCCTCGACCTTTCGAACTCGAGCGATGGAAGATCACTTTTGGGATTCTGTTCATGCATCGATAGTTTCGTCAATCTCTGTACGAGTAATAAAAGGAGTCCGGGCCAACGCACCTTTTCATTAGCTTGTGTATCATGGGCAGAGTCTGGTAAAATTGTTGAGCTGGGAGGTTAATGGCCTGTGGGTGAACAAAGTTGTTTGGTGCTTCCTAGAGGCAAACAACCGATCAGCCTGAGTGACAAGGTCCGCTATACCCGAACGTACATCTAGATCCGTACGTCTTACGTCCACAATGATGTAATCCTCACCCGGTTGAAGAGCGTCGTTCATCATGATTTCCCTCAATTCCGACGTTGACATGTCGGAATCTTGCGCAATGGGTACCGGAAGTGAAGCATACCATTGCTTCGAAGAGGTTTGTGGAGTCATGTATGCAAAGCATCTCCATTACGGTATTCACCGAGAAATCTCGTCCCATCCCCCGAATATGTCATATCCCGGTAAATCACACCTCTACCTCCCCTAATTTTTCCGTAACAACATCGACCCCATTCACTCCATTGACACCGACACCACCATTCGCTTTTTCCTCTTCCTCTTCCTCATCCTCCTCTTCAGCCTCATCCTCACCCTCGCCTTCATCAAGCAAACCTCCAGCCGCCACCGTAGCAGCGGCAAACGAGAATCCCGTCCTAGCCGGATTATCTTTCTTCTTCTCGATCGGAGCAGCTGATTCCCTCGGTGTATTCTTCGGTCCTCTTGCCACAGTACCTTCGAATCCATCCTCAACAGGCGGGGAGATAGGTGATTTCTGCGACTTGAGATCGTTTGATACCTGTCTTTGATGAGAGCTGGTATTAACGTTCGCTGATCCACCTCTTCCACCACGGATTCCTACTCCTTGACCACCTCCTCGGGTAGGTCCACCCCCACGAGCCGGTGCAGCAGCAGAACCAAGAGGAACACCCGTCACCTCCGCCACCGCCTTCTCCTGAGCCTCTTTGATCGCCCTAGCCCGATCCTCCGAGAACTGCCTAGCTTTATCTTCCTCCTCTTTAGCCTTGGCAATCTCATACAATCGAGCTTTCTTCCGCTCTTCGTCTTTTTGAGCAAGTTTCTCCGCTTCCTCCCGCTCGCGTGCGGCGGAATCAACGGGTTTGGCAGATCCGAAGATACCTTTTGTGTCCGAGGTGGAGTCGGAGGGGGCGGTGGTGGTTGGTGCGGGTGGAACTGATCGGGGTGCGAGATTGAGTTTTCGTCTTTCTAGGGGAGCAGGTGGAGGTTGACGGGGACCTATGACTGGTCAGCAAGTATCCTCGTCACATCAAGACAGCGTTCACCGTCGACTCTGCATCCGCCATTCTTGGACTGCTCTGCTCTGACCCAACCCCAAGTCTTTGATGCGGAGGCAACTCCCTCCCTCCGGACGTAACCCCTCGTCGGATCGACGAGCGGTTTCGCACTTCGCCACTGATTCACCTCATCCGCTACGCTAGGCGTGAAGTCCCTCTCCCTGAATTCCCTCTCCCTCCCCGGTCCCGAGCTCTCCCTCCGCAGACCACTTGGAAGGTGGTGTAGCTGAAGTTGCGAATCTCGCTCCTCTTGCAGAGGACCAATCAAGCATTCTGATCCCGGCTCAGCGGAGAAGGACGGTTGACGACCTGGCAAAGTCGGTGCTTGTGTTCGAGCGGGTAAGGGAGTTTTCGACGCCATTGTCCTGCATCATCCGCCACTGACGAGCCAAACCCATCTCGTCGTGACGATGCAGCTACAGAGCCAGCTTTAGACAGACAAAGTGAGAGGAAAGCAGTGACTTACGAGCCTCAGCCACACTGACCCGTATCGTCCTCCCTCCCACCTAACTCATACTCCTCCCTAGAGCATCTTTCGACTTCTCCTGACTCGGGAACTCGACATATCCAAAACCCTTCCCTGTCGCAGGATCCTTCACAAGTCGGACGGACCTCGGCGTGAGATCACCGGTATGGGAGACGGACTGGTTCGTTCTCCGCGGTCGGGCATTGAATCGAGGTAACCTGGTTCACCCCGCCTGGGTAGTGTAGGATCTCGTGCGGCGGCTGGAGTCCCAGTGTCAACATTCCACGGCGATTCTGCATTGATACAGGATCCACGTACGAGCTGTAGGAAGCGAGGGCATATCGTCATCCGCCCATGAACCGGAAGCTATTCAGATCAGCTCAATCCCCCTCGACACACGGTCTCAAATAGACTGCGAGACAATGGCCTCATCTGAATTTACTGGTATCGGCAAAGAAGTCAGCTAAAGCCATCTTCTGAACTTTCTTTTTGGGTGCTGCTCGAGGTCAAGCGTTCAGTTGAAGAGCGGAAGGTGATTTGAACAACGAGGAAAGGAAGCGATTCGTCAGCTTTTGCCCGCCTGCCCACCCAAAGTACAACGCCGACGCACCCATCTTGTTGAGAGGAGTTCCTTGGATATCCGGCGACCTGGAAGTATGCTGTCCTGCGATATCACTGTAGAATACACAATATTGTGAGAAGCGGACGTCGAAAACTTGGTAGGAAGTGCGGCTTCGGGGTAGGGTGCCACGATCGAAATATTCCCGGCGGTACTGCGGAGTTTTTGGTGCTCTATCAGCTCAATCTCACCAACATCAACACCGCACCGATATGCATTATCACTAACTTCCAAACACATCCCCTTACTAACACCACAACCGACTTATCATCATGGCCGGCTCAGAACCCATGATCAGCAAAAAAACCTTCCCCAGAATGGATATTCATCTGTAAGATATGGCTCTTCATCGCCTTAGGCGCGGTCGTCATGGTGAGTTCCCTCCACTTTCAGGGTTATCTCGCTCATACAGCTCTCTTTCCAGGTATTCGTAGTTTGGATCCTCATGATTGGGGAGAACATGTACGTCTACGAGCACGCAGTAGGTGAGTCGCTCTAAAATTGCGGGCCGAGATCGAAAGTTGATCTGGGAAGGCTACTATCTCGGTGATACCGCTTCGCATTACGGAGGAGAGGCAGCTGCGGGGTACGTCAGTACGTCTAGCCCCTTTTTCAATCTCGGAATATTCGGCTGATATCGTGAAGACAACACGAACATCCCGAAACACCTCGGGGGAGTTGTGTACGTCCGTGAAGCCGTCTCATTACTGATCAGCTCACTGATCGCACCAAATTTCGAAACAGTACTCGAAACAAAGCTACTTCTACCTCTTTGCATTCTTCCGCTGACGCACTGAATCCTTCTCAGGACTGAAAAGGAAGGGCGGATCAGGAAAAGAGCGGAAACTTGGAATCTATTCGCGGGCAGTACTAATTCGCTGATTATTGGCGCTTAGGGGATCATTGGCCCCTATTGAGCAGAGGAAGATACGGATATCGATTAATCCTTTCGTGGTCTCATAAACCTGACGCCGCATTTCCAAGCTGAGTAAAGAATGTCAGGGCCCGACATCAATAGATGACCCATAGTAGCAGCAGGAAAACATCTCATTCGTCCCCGGAGTACTGACCATACACTTTACGATCTTTGTCAAAAGAAATTTCATAACTTAATCCCATGGCCCGTCCGATGGCAACCCAGATAGACCCATTAGAAGTCGTCACGTATTTGATGTCGCTCACCAATATCGACAGAGATCACACCGCCTTTGTCATTGATATAAGCTCGCTGCAACCCTTAAGCGAAATGCAACACCGCAGCGATGGTGTTTCTGGCTATCTGTGGGGCATCGTTCACCAAGCTGAGGGCGGATTTGTGGTGAACGACGCCTTCATCTTATCAATTAGGAGAGAACACAGGGGGGGAAAGAAAGATTAGATTTCGTGCTTGTCGTCTCAATCGTGAATGACTGCCTTCAACGTATGCCATTTCCTACTCGAGGCTTCCGGCCACCGGGCCTTCTGAAGGATCATGCTCCCATCTCTCCGTCTCTACGGATTCGACAAACATGGGTCGGTGCTGGGCTCCCTCATCGAGCCATCCTCACTGATGGAGGTTGGCGTTCTATGACAGGTAGCGGTCAAGTGGTACGTCACTTAATGATACTTGTCTTCTACCGCAGAGGAATGGATAGGTGAGTGATATACTACGAAGGGTATTGTGTCCATCTTGATCTTCGCTGAGATTATCTGATCCTTTAGCCGTCTTCGCCGGTGGATCAGAAGATGTGAGCCAGTCCGTCGTTGACCTTCAGGGTTCGAATCATAAAGCGGCGAAGGTGGACAAGTTGGGACGAGGGTTGACGACGTACACGAGTTTGAACATTACTTCAAGGGGGGACGAGGACGAATCCGTTTGAGGGGACGGCAATTGGGATGAGACGGGCTCGGTATGAGCATGTGATAATACTGAATGGGCAGGATATGGTTGTGAGTTCCGTAACATCGTCTCAGGTGTTTTCAATATTACCTGAAGCCTGACCAGTTCTTTTTCGGCGCGAATATGGCTGGGACCGGATCCCCTTATGGGACTCAAATCATCTGCCGAGTTTCTCGTTGTGTCCGGTCGAGCTGCAGGTGACATCCTGTTGGTCAAGGGAAGCGAGGGAGCGGAGGTTGTAAACCTCGTCGACGAGCTGGGTCGAGGGGGTCATGAGGTGAACGCTCCGTCGCCCGAGATTGTCGACGTCCGGGATATCGCATTTCGATCGCCCATCACCTATTCAAGGAAAAAGGTGGAACAGTTGGAATCGTTCTTCATGTCCGACCTGGAAGCGGAGGGACTTGGGGATATGGATGTGAGCGGATCGATTAAAGCTGGGAAAGCGTCATCATAATTGATTGACGATGTCTCGCGAAAGCTTTCTCTACGCGGAAGACAGGTTTACGAATGGTCCTGCGGGCACTATCCTGTGTGTACGAGGACGTTGGAGGAATGGAAGCTCGCACCTGGAACTCCAAGGCTTGATGGCGGTATGATCCCTCCCGATCAAGCGAATCTGCTCGATCTGCAAGACTATGCGGGAAGCCTGGGAAGTGGGAAAGCGGTAGGCGAAAATGCTGTTGTCCAGGCGATTCCGCGACGAAGCGAAGATATACCCAAGTCAGTGGACAATCGATCATTAACGGAGCTGGTACACTCCCGCTGACACCCCGCGTATAGGACCATCGTCACCGCCTTCTCTGGCCATCACCAGCTCTCCGTCCAAGGATCTCCACTCTTTACTTATCCCCTCACACCCGTCTCGCCGCCTACATACTCCGCTCCACCATCCCCGTCATAGGGAACGTCTCGAATCGTGGAAGGACGTCGAGATCCTCGTTTCGTTTTGAACAACCGAACGACGTTCATGAACCCAAACGTAAACAAGGCGGAGTAACGCCTGGAAGCCTCAGATCATCGAGGAGGTTGTCCGAGATTACGGAGGTTTGGGTACTTTGGATGGATAGTGGGGATCGGATAAGAGAGATTTCTCGGTGTTGATTTCTGGGAGGACGTGGCGAGGTCAGGGATCTGGTCGACCAAACCTTTCTTTTGTTCGAACGGTGCGAGGCGAGCGAGGCAGGTTTTTACTTGATACAATTATTATATATATCAGGTGGACCCATCCAGGGAGGTTGTCTTTGTTGGATGTCCCACAATCATTGTGGAAATCTCAAAGACTGTAACGCCGCCAATATCGGTCTCAACAGTCAAAACGCGAGAGCAATGGTCAAAGTTATCCGACCGGTGAGTGCAATCCCCTCGACGGGTAGAGTGCAATCACTCCCGACGAGTAGAAGTATTGCAACATTATTATGTGAGATTGCTGAAGATCGGTATTGTGTTCCGTTTCGTTCTAGTGGTTCGCATGCTCGGCCAACAAGGACTGTATTGCCCCACCCGGATCGAGTCGAGCGAATCACAGGCAAGACCAGGCGGCACTGTCATGTTTCGTCTACCTAAACGGTTATCACTGTCTACACCATGGACCGATCGATACTCAGCTGGACGATCCAGGTGAGGAGCATTGAAATCGGCTGGGGCATTTTGGGCCACATGATGTTATGTTATCTCTTGGCCTTTGGGTATACATTCGTACGACTCGCTCTACAAGCGACGCCGATGTGATGATGCAAAGAAAGAAACGTCGAGTGGAACATCAAAGTGTCTTCAACGTTCCATCTCTCTACCTGCCAGTAGAAGGAGATATGCGGCACGAAAAGCTTTCTTCCCCGTCGCAGTACCAATCTGAAGCGCATAGGATTACATTTCAATACTACGATCCGATTATAATGCACAGGTCGAGTAGATCAGAACGTCCATCGTCCCACCCTTTCAGCCAACAAATCGATCACAGACAATGCTCAAGTGCTAGAAGCCATAGCAGAGGGGATGGCGGTGACGGCGCCGGTCGGGTCCGCGATCGTCTAAGACAAAATAGTCAGTATCATTCCGTGGCGCTGATTTCTATACCAGGAAGAGACGTACTCCAGCGGCCATATTAACGGCGTATGCAGAGACGGCGGCGGGGTAATTCTTGGCGGTGTTGTCTAGGATCCCATCAATGGCCTGAAAAGAAAATCTCAGTTTAAGCAGTGAAAAGGCTGAGAGGTTTATTCACATGAACGACACCATTCTTGAGTATCGTATCGGTCTTGACGATCATGGCGGTTGTAGCCCCACTGGTCACGAATGTACCGCTGGAGTTGGACATGACCGAGATCGGCTGACCGCCTTGAGAGGTGTAGTTACGGGTGAGCAGGTCGGGCGAATAGACGATGGTCCCGTTGACGACGTGGTTTTCGAGGACTCTGAAGATTTGGGTGGAGTTGAGCGAGGAGGTCAGAGACATGGCCGCGGTGATGGATGCTGCTGTCGGGGCGAAAATAGTGAGAGCCAAACTTCCATCTAATTTATTGTAGAGACTGGAGGTCATGTTGACAAGACCGTCGAGCGGTGTATCCACCAACTTGACGGCGTTGAACGAGAAGGTCGGGAGTCGGAGGACCTCGTCGATGATGTAAAGCTGCAGGTTTGCGACGCTAACCGGACCGGTGGTGGTCACGTTATCCTCAGCCTGATCGATGAAGAAGGATGTGGCTTTAGTCGAGTTTCGACTAAGAACGAGAGGGGAAGAGTGGTTGCCCGGGAGATTGAAGCCGTCAAAGTTGAGCAGAGTACGTGCGATGGTGTTGGCTGGGGTGACCGCAATACCGCCCATGGTGTAGGTATTGTTCAGGATGTGGTACGCCACGATCTCAGTGAGGAGAGTGGTGTTCATCGCTGTCGCGGCATCCACCTTGGCGAAAGCCGCATTGCTCGGTGCGAAGACGGTTTTGTTACCCGTACCGAGATGGCCGAGCAAAGTCATCCCTTGTGTGGTATTGGCGATCCCACCCAGCACCGAGACGAGCGAGGTCAAGTTGGCAGAGCTGTGTCCGTCAGTCATACGGGATTCCATAGAGGGAGAACGGGAAAACACACGTAAGAGCGCCGAGGACGGTTTGTAGGTATGCCGGGCTAGCGGCCTGGCCCAAGGCTGCCGGTAGAAGAAGCAGAGATAATAGTGCGGAGAAACGCATCTTGGCGATCGGATGGTGAGTGGTGGTCTATCGAGTATTGATTTCGACAGCTGAAGAAGGAACGGTTCGAGTTGTATGCGGAGATCGGAGGGAAGGGATTGAAGTTTTTGTGGATACATATAGTACTCGAGCCAGGCGGCCCATCGCGACAGCCCGTCATCGAATCGGTCATTAGCTCGTGTAGGCCGAAGAGGGAAACACTATAGCCAAGGAGAGGGGTGGAGCAAACGGTCATTTAGGACCGAGGAGACCGCGGAAGCAGGGCGGTCGCCGTGGATATCGCTTTCTAAAGAGGCGATTTTCAGGCACGGTGACGTCATCCGATCGATGTGTTCTATTTTGTTTCTGTTCGGATCCGGCGGGGAAAGTTACTACGATCGACAGTCCCGCGGCGTGAAATCCGATTACAGACCCCGCCAAGCGAATCTACTTTGGGGGATCACCAAGGCCTCGGTCACAACAGACTATACATACTTGGAGGAGTGTAGCCTATTCGAGAGGAACGCGGAGGCCTAGAAGCTGAGGTACCGATAGTCAAAACTAAAGGTTCCAACCTCCTTGAGACTGTCGGCAGGTGTAGCGAGACTCAGCACGCATTCGAAATACTCGACTGGTGAGATCGCGATCACTGCGCGCATGGACAAGTCATCGCTGCTCTTCTGTTCTTTGGCTTAATACCGCCCATTCCTCAACTCCGCCCATCCCCACCTTCAACTCGCTCCGTCTCCCCCCACTCCATCTCTCAGAAATCCCCATGAGTCCGTCTCTGCTTCTCTTCCTTCGCCGTGATCCTTGCATCCCTCGCCAGATCGAAGCTCATCTGCTTGGGATTTTTCGACGTGAAGACTTCGTCCAGGTCTTCGAGGGAGAGCATCTTGGTCTCCACGACGTATAGGTAGATGACGACGATCCCCACCAAGTCCCATGCCATGAAGATCAGGTAAGCTACGAGATCAGCGCGAGATTCTGGACCATGATTGGGCTCACTCTTCCACCTCAAGGTGGATAACGCGCTCGGGAGGCCGAAGGTGTTGATGAGGGATACTGCTGAGCTGACCCATCCTGAGAGGGCTAGACCTTTGGCTCGATTCTGATAAGGTAGGACTTCAGTCTGGTAGATCGCCTGTAGCGGGGTCCAGCCAAACGAGAAGAAGACCATGAACAGGACTGGGCTTGTTTCAACATTTGTGGCGTGAGAAGTGAATGATCAACCCACAGATGAAGGTGATACCCGCGTTGGCCCGGAGGGTACTTTGAGGTCCAGAATCGCAAAGCAGGCCAGCGACAATGGCCATCCCGAAACAGCAGCAGATCGAGGCGAAGAGCAAGAGCTTTCGCCGTCCGATATGGTCGACACAAGCCGTGCCGGACAGAGCTCCGATGAGTGATGTGACCGAGTTGACCAGGTTGAGCACGCGCTGACGCTCGGGCGAGGTGATCCCCGCTTGAAGGAGCAGGACGGGCAGGTAGTCTGCGTGATCAGCAGTGGTCTAAACCAGGGTAGACTCACAAGTGATCAGACCATTGCCCGAGAGCTGACCCCATACAGACACTATCGAACATAATCCGAAACGGTATCGACCAGCGGCGGTGTTGAAGAGCTGCCTGAAATCCCACCATCGTTTGTCCGCTCCGGATACCGAGATGTGCGTTTCTATCTCCTGGATCTCGAGCTGGATGAGTGGTGAATTGATGTCTCGGTCTCGAGAGTGGAGATCGGCGAGGATGCGAGTCGCTTTGTCCTTTTGTCCGTTGGCGTACAGCCTTGAAACATCAGCATAGCCCATCCTATTTTATGACTCACCATCGAGGAGACTCGGGGAGGAACAGAACGAAAGCGACATTGATGAGCGCTGGAGCACATTGAAGGAGCAAGGGAGAGCGCCATGCCCAGTTGGTCGTACCGTAGCCGAAGGGTATGGCAATACCGGTAGCGAGGATCTGACCGACTACACGATCAGCTCGTAAAACAATGTGGTAAACTCACAATAATAGAACGAGTTGAGCAGCCCGATCCATCTACCTCGGGTTGCCGCCGTTGTGATCTCGGCCAAGTAAGGCTTACTGTCGGGTGAGCCTACGCAAACCTCTATAGACCCACGACGCATTGTTGGCGGTGCCCCCGCCGAGACCGACGAGGAACCTCCCACCAAGAAGCGTGCCTTCGTTCTTGGCCAGACCCGCAATGATTGATCCAACTCTGATCGATGTCAGCATTTTATCCGGCTGCATCCCTTGAGTACGACTCACACCAAGACGAGATTTCCGAGGAACATGGTGTAGCGACGACCTGGAATCCGCTTAGCCTGGATGGTTTAGTGAAAGGGAGTATTTACCAATCTTGTCTGGAAGATACGATCCGGGGAAGAAGCTGGCGACGTTACCAATGGTGATGATACCCTTAACGAGTCAACACTGCTCAATACTGCGACTAAGTAGTGCCCACGAAGACGATACCGGTCCCCTTGGTCGCTTCTCCGCTCAGGTTGAAGTAGCTCAAATACTGCGTCATCGAGTTGATCGATGACATGACGGTCCCGTCGAAACCTGGTCCCTCTGTCAGCAGTTTAGATCCCGAAGCTCAAAAAGCTCACCATTATCGCCAGAGCACATACATGTACACAGACAAGTCAAGACGAAGCCAAAGTATCGCATGCTAAGGATAGGTGGACCCGGATCGATCTGCCTCGCGAGCTCTAGCGCCGCTTGACGATCTTCTACCCGCATACTCTGGAACTCGCCGCCAAGGAGAGCATCGATCTTTCCATCTTGAGTTGGCTTGATGTGCTCGATGTGCTGATCACCCTCATGTTTGACGGCGTCCGCTGGTCCTACCATTTTCTGCCAAAGAGTTAGTGGCGAACAAGGGGGAGGTGCGAAATCTATCGAGCCTCATCTTTACTATGCGGAGAGGTGTGATCATATGAGCGAAACAGGAGCTACTTGCGAAAGGTGGGGCCGCTTGCAGCCGGAGTCCGGCACCGAGGGAGGTGTCTTTGTGCCGTACTTGTACGCGGCGGAAGGATCAGGCTCCATGTGGAGGAACGGAGGGGCCTCAGACCTCAGACCACATGACGTGTCAGGGTTCCGGGCAAAGAGGGATGTGGGAAGGTAGTGGGGCATGCCGGTCGAGGATGTTCCTCTGCGGTGTCGAAGGACAAACTCAAAGAAGTGCCAGCATGACAAAGGAGTGGTGATTACCTGGCTGATTGGGACATATCGCCGAATTGTATGGACTTTCCCGCAAAGCCACCATGACGAGTTCCTCCCCTGAAGTTTGCAGTCTTGGTACGGGTAAGTGCCAGCAGCGAGGAGTGTGTTCGTCCTCGAACCATCCAAGCGATCGAACAGCTCTCTCTGACGTGAATGCAACTGAGGCTGTGAGCCAAACCGAAGCTTCGACCTCAGATCTGTCCCCTTGTCGGACATTAACACCCAAGCACAACGATCTGGACAGCTTATGTGTGCCGGGGTCACTGGATCCCCGGTGCACGCTCTTCAAGCAATCAAAGTGGCCTAGAGGAGAGGACTGATGGATATTGACTCGCCGAGTAATACCCAGTTACGAGACGTGAGACGTATAAATCCTAGGATTCGCTAATTTTCCCTGGTGTGATATACTTTTCGAGAAGACTATTAGAATGATGAGTCGCAAGATTAGGACGGAGTCATGCCATGGCCGACGACGACGAAGACGACCGGGACGTCTTGAACACCAAAGAAGTGCCGCTTTTCCCACTTCGCACCAATTTATTAATAAATGCCACCTTGCTCCGATCTCTAGCGGTCACGTGATGGAAAAGCGGTTTGGGCCGGACGCCGGGCCCCGCTTGTCACGGTCACCGTCACGGTCACCGTCACCTTCGCCCGGCGCCTGCGCTGTCCACACCGGTCCTATTATGTGTGCGGTCGACCGTAGTTGGTGGAGAATGACAAGAGCGATGTTGGATATTCACGTACGGCCGACGATACCTTCACCCATCACCACCGAATCCAAGAAAGAAAGCCATAACCATGCCGTCTTACGCTGCTCGATTTTACGCACATGCCTTTCCCCTATCCCTCCTCAGCCTGGCCTTCCCTCCTGTCTCACCCTTCACAGTTGCCGGAATGTCCGATCTGTCGGGTCAGGTGATGCTTGTGTGAGTCAACAGTTTCGCATTCAGATATCGTGCTGAACCGTCTTCTCCAGGACAGGAGGCAACACCGGGATAGGGTACGCCACATGCTCGGCACTCCTTAAGCACAACGCCACTGTGTATCTCGCCGCTCGATCTGAAATAAAGGTTCGCTGAGGGTAAAGACATCCGCGCTGACTATCTGTACAGGGAAAAGAAGCGATCGCCAATCTCAAGGCCGAGACGGGTAACGAGGCTACCCTCCTCAAGCTCGATCTTTCAGATCTGGACAGCGTCAAATCGGCGGCAGAGGAATTTCTCGAGTGAGTGATTTATTAAGGGAAACCGTCCTTGGTTGACCTCTCCTTTCAGTAAGGAGGACCATCTCGACGTGCTCTTCGAGAATGCCGGAGTTGGGTTATTCGACCTTGGACTGCGCACGCGTACGGCATTGGACCTCATCTTTGCGACAAACGTTTTGGGTCATGCGTATTTGGATCGATTACTAGTTGGTTGAAAAGGCGATAGCTTCAGTCGCAATCAAGCGATTCTCGGCTCACCCTTCGTTTTAGCTCCCTGCTCTGCAGAACACGGTCAAGATCACCGGTCATAAAGCTCGAGTCGTGATCGTCAGCTCAATAGGTGCTGGCGGCGCACCACTTCCCACAGGGATCAACTGGGATTCTTTGAGAGTGGAGGAATCAAGTCGAGCGATGAGAAAAAAAATAAGTGGTCACGGGTTGTATGCTCAGAGCAAGATGGTAGGTCGTTCAACCCATCAATTCCTTTGTTCCGATCACTAAAGATCCCTTCTTTTTTTTGGCTGCTCTGCCCTATAATGACTGACCACTGCCGAGCAGGGTAATTTTTTACATGCTCAATGGTTGCATCGTCATCACGCCGATAAGCTGGTCGTGACTTCGGTTCATCCCGGTATGATCAAGTCGGAAGTTTGTCAGTTTGATCTTTATTATTCCTCTCCTCATCGTCCTGATCGACATAATCTGACGTGCTTGAAAGGGCGGAACATGCCACCTACCAGCCGATGGTTATTAGATCACTTGTTCGGCATGATCTTTCGGAATTGCGATCAAGGCGCCCTCACTCAGCTGTACGCAGGAATTTCTCCCGATGCAGAGAACGCCGGCGGCAAGGTAAGCCTCACCTTCTATTTTCGCACAACTCTCGAAGCTGCATCTCAAATCATGCCTTTCGCAGTATTTCGTTCCTTGGGCTCGGGATGGTACCAAGATCCTTGACAAGAGAGCCCGAAATGTGGACACCCAGGAGAAACTCGCCGATTGGATACGAGAGCGGATCGAGGAAGATCAGTCGATACATTCCCAGACGAGAATCGGCCTGGACACCTCATGCATGGGCAAGAGCAAATAGCGATCTGAGCCATCTCAGGTTTGTGACGAGATAGGTATCAAACGATTTCGAAGCATCCTTGGGATCCTCGTCCCGTCCGCATCACCCCGCGGCTACATCGACATATACCGCTTTTCTGTCGATGGCTCGTGGACCGCTAAATCAAAATGGGCACTTCCCCAATCCATCGACAAGGCTTCATAGGATTTGAGCTGAGAAGCAGGTCCAAAGGGAGCTCGAACTGTTGTTGCAGGGTATCATCACGGCTTTGGGATGAAATAAGATGCTGTCGAAGAGCAGACAGATTATCGTCGTGAGATGACCATTTATGTGGCGCTTTGGCCCAAAAGTCCTCAATTCAGCTTTTGACCGCTTTTCCCGTAAAATCGCCTTGTGCACTTGTTTGTTTTGTTGGACACCCACTATTCACATCTTATTCGATTCGAACCCACTGAGACCCGTTCTACGAAGCGATATTACGTTGCCTTATACCCCAATCATGGTCGTTACCTCCATATCGGGGCGACATGATGACCAGCCTTGACAAGCTCGAACCACGGAGATCACTCTCCTGGTTCTATCACGAGTTCGGCCTCTCCAGCGTGATCAACACCGGAAGGGACGCACACCTGATCATCCTCTCCCGCCTCTGTCGAATGTTCGCATACGGTGCATGCTCCCTTTTCATCGCCCTTTTCTTCTCCGATCTCCGGATAGGTCTCTTCTTGACTTTCATATTCGCAGGTGATGTTATCCTTGTTGGACGGCTCGGATAAGCTCGCGTCGCGTCGCGTTCGTTCATACTCGTACTCGAGTACTGTTGCTTGTATGCATTCTTCATAAAACCTACAATAATCCACACCACCCTTCTCACCCTTGTTGCGGACCGGCTGGGTCGGATACGGGTTTTACTCTTGAGCTCGATCCTCATGATCTGCTCTGGAGCTCTTTTCACCGTCGCCAACAATTACTGGGTGCTCCTGTTTTGCGGCTATTGTTGGGGTGATCAGTGCGACAGGTAGTAATTTCGGGAGCTATCGAGGGATCGGTCTCGTCGCAGCTCACTACATTGAGAACGACGAGTGACGTCTTGGCTTGGTATGTCACCCTCGACAGCTTCGGTTCGGCGATCGGGACAGAAGGTTCGGGTAGGGTGGTTGAATGGTTGAAAGGTCTGGAAGGGTGGATAGATGTCTATGCGTATCATACGGTGTTAGGAGCTGACGTTGTCATCGGTTTGGCAAACGCGATTCTCGTCTTGCTCATGGTTGGACGAATCGAGACGGAGAAGGTGGAAGAGAGTATAGAAGGGTCAGAGATGTTGCTTGGCAGAGTGGAGGGTGAGCGACCGGCACCGGAAGGAGGAGTCGGGGACGAAGAGGTTGAAGGGGATCGCCATACGGAGGCTCTTCTACTATCTGAAGGCACAACCTGAAGCTCGAGATCCAGATCGACGATATCCTCCTTGTACCCTTCAATATGCCCTCAAACCCGCTCGGTCATGTTCAAGCTATGGTCCCTTCTGATCGTCGATTTTCTCGCAGACGGAATGGTGGGCTACTCCCTCACGACCTACTACATCTCACAACGCTTCACCGTCCCCGCTTCGACCTTGGGAGATATCACCTCCATCTCCTATTTCCTCTCCACGACTTCTACCATCTTCTCCGGACCTCTCGCCAATCGACTCGGACTTATCAATACAATGGTCTTCACCCACCTTCCTTCTTCTGTCGCCGTCCTCTTCTTCCCTTTAGCGCCCAATCTCGGCTTCTGTATTCTCCTGTTCTTCGTTCGAACGGGTTTGAATAATATGGATCAAGCGCCCAGATCAGCGCTTATCGCAGCCGCGGTGAGGCCCGAAGAAAGGACAGCGGTGATGGGGATCACGAGTGTTTTGTGGACATTGGCTGCGACGTTAGGTCCAAGCCTCATGGGTTGGTCGGCAGAGGGTGATAAATTCTGGGTCGCGTTGTCGCTGCAGGGGTGTTGACAGTAGCATATGACTGTGGGCTATGGTTGATTTTGTGCATATGAGAATAGATCCGGAAATGCGCGGTGACTTTTTCATGGTATCTTGTCGATCTACCTCCATGTCTCAAACATCACGGCCGATTGGTCTTCAAGGAGCCGCCTGAAAGGCTGTTCCCATGCAAATGCCACTTTAATGATCCTGTCCAGACACCATCCATTGCCTTCGCCTTGGTAAAGACCCGATCGGGAGTAGGCGACCCGTGCTCCTCCGCTCCATCTCCTTAATGGCGTGGACATCGTATAATGTGCTGTTGGCCGGAGTGGTGGTAGACACTACTCGTACCCACGTGATGTTCGGACATCACCAGAAGTTCGGACGCTTTACTTCTCTACTTAATTGAAGCGCATATGGTCATTACTTGCATAATATGCATGCTAGCAACTGATCCTCTTGCACAGTATTAGAAGGACCTGCCTCTAAGCTCTCTACAGTATTTGGAGCTTTG
>JAABUH010002485.1_pt1 | contig 17648 bp, 14 predicted proteins | sample 5559121 | NCBI WGS metagenome assembly JAABUH01 (sample SAMN10711871, study PRJNA513364) | rock metagenome | isolation source: Antarctica rocks | place: Antarctica: Victoria Land, Battleship Promontory nord | collected 2015-12-28
AAGAAAGATAGCTACGAGAAAGAAGCTGACTACATATGTGTGTTTCTCAGTCGACGCTAGGCTCAATAGAAACTAGTCAAGGTGACGAAGCGAGAATAGATCTGATAAGGCTAAAAGACTGAGTCTGACAAGGCTAGAATCGTGACATGCATGTTCTCAGAGACTCACAGTAGATCTTTTCTAAATAGAACGTCGTCAATGATTTCGCAGTTCTTCAGTTTAGTGATATGAAATTTGAGCTTGTTTTCGTTTATAGCTTGCTTATATTCGCTGCAGAGCTCATCTGTTTGATTGATCATTCATACTCGTTGATAGAGATTTGCTTTCGATTCAATAGATAGAACATCGACTCTATCGAAGATCAGAATAGTCTGAAAACGATCTTCAAGACGCTGAGCTGATTCAGAGACGTTCGCTAGAAGCATTCTCGTTAGAGCATTGACTTTAGTGTTCATTTTGCCTGATCTAAAGATGATCTGAAAGTTGAACTTCGATAGAATGTTTAGATAGTTGACTTGTCATCGACTCAACTGTTTGTTTTTCATGAAGATCTTTAAAGTTTGATGATCGATGAACATCTGAATGAGTAGTTCAGTGCATTTCAGCTTGAGTCGTCAGTGTTTGAAGCATCGAATAATAGCTAGCAATTTCTTGTCATAGATGTGATAATTGATTTCAGCGAGAATCATGCTTTTACTGTAGAAGATCATCGAATGAAGAACTTTCTCGTCATCGTACTGAGATAGTATTTCATCTTTTACATAGTTCGAAGCATCGATCTTCAAAATAGCTTGTCGTTTGAGATTGAAGTGACGAAGTACTGAAGTCAAGCTGACTTGTTTCTTTAGATTGTCAAAGACTTGAACACAGATCTCGTTTCAAACAAAAGACGTGTTCTTTCTAGTCAGCTGAGTAAATGATTTGACTAGCTTCGAGAAGTTCTTAATGAAACGACGATAGAAGTTAACAAATCTCACGAAGTCTTGAATTTCTTTTAGATTGATCGAAGTGATTCAGCTGACTATGACTGTCACTTTGCTGAGATTCATACGAAGATCTAGTTCTGATACGATGACTTCTAGAAAGACAGTCTCTTCTACATCGAATTCACACTTTCGAATATTCATCTGCAGTTCAGCTTCGCGTAGTCGACTCAATACTAGTTTGACGTGATTTCTATGCTTCTTTCTCGTTTTGCTATAGATGAGAATGTCATCTAGATAGACTTGACAAAAGTCGTTCAGAAAGTCTCATAGAACGTCATTCATATATTGCTGAAAGAAGATCGATTTATTAGTCAGTTTGAATGATAGCATCTTGTATTTATATGCTTCTAAAGCAGTGATAAAAGTGATGTAATTCTCGCTATCAAGATGCATTCGAAGTTTGTTGAACGCTGATATGATGTTCAATCTAGTCAGATGCTTGCAACTCACTATTTTATCAATGATCTCGTCTATCAACGATAGAGAATATCTATTTCTTTTGAAAATGACATTTAGCTTTCGATAGTTCACGCAGAATCGAAGATCTTCATTTGCTTTGAGAATGAATAGAACGAAGAAGAAATAGAGAGTCTGACTAGAAGTGATGAATTTCTTTGACAGATTCTCGTTTAAGTACTTCTTTACTTTCAGAAGTTTGACAGAGAACATTCAATAGACTCGACAGCGAGAGAGCGTTGAATCACTGATGAGTTTGATTTTATGATCGTAGAAGTGATGAGAGAATAGTTTATTCAATTGAGCTCGATCAAAAACATCTAGAAACTCATGATATTTCGATGACAGCTTTGCTTTAATATCTTTCAAATTCTGAGTCGTTTCATCAATTGAAGAGACGTTTAGAGCGTTCAAATCGCACTGAGTATTGTACGCAATTTCTCTATTGATGTTTATCATGAATAGAGCAAAGACTTCGATCTTGTCTCTCTTTGAATGATTCAACAGTGTTTTGAACGAAGCTGCGTTTATGCTTCAAATCGAGAATGACTCTTCTCGAATGAATCATTTGAGCATCATAAAGATCTTAGTTTGAATGATTGAAGAAGACGAAGATGATCACGATCAACTTGAATGCTTTGAATTGAAAGAGATCGAAAAAATCGAAATAGAAGTATTCAATTGATTCGGAAAAACAATGACATCGTTTCACTTATTCAATAATATTTCGTTTTTATTCATTCAGAGCTTACTCAATATGACTTCATGATGATCGATATCAGCTATCAGCATTGATACAGTCAATTTCTTATGACTTTCGATGATGAGATTGAATAGAATTTTATGAGTGATGATCTTCTTAGATATTTTTTCATCATAATCTCTTATTAGCTTCTCTTTTGCCAGTGATATAGATTGAATTTTCAGTTTCTCGCATACTTTATCGACTAGGTTAGAATGTATGATCGTGTAGATGACTGAATCACTGTCTATTAAAGAACGAAGACTGAAAGATCGATTCTGAGAGATGAGATGAGCATCAATTAGAAACGACTTTTCAAAGTAATTTTCTTTCAATAGAATTTCATCTAGTTTGCACAAAGATATAATCTCTATTTCTTCAATGACTTTTGAAGAGATGACTAGTTTTTTGAAACGAAATTCGAATCGAAATCGAAGCGATCATATTCATTGTTCACTGCATTGATTTTAGTAGATCGATCGAGGCACTCTTTAGAGCTATGACCTGATTTATGACATATGAAACAGCTTTCGACTAGAATGTCTGCTTCTTTGACGCTAGTTAAAATCGCGTCGCGCGACTTTAGCTGATCAGACTTCGAGTGATCGACTGACTGAGTGACAACAATCGCTCTATGAAAGATAGTCTTAGAAAGATCATCAACGCGTTTGATCTTGTCTTTGATCTCTCGCTGATCATTATTCAAATGAATCAGATAGAAACGAATTTCTTTTAGAGAATCAGATTGAACTAGTTGATCTACTCAAACGAATTGAAGACGAGAGTGTATTTTATCTTTCAGATCAGCGATCAGTTGCTTCTCGTGATAGTCTAGATAGAAAGATAAACGTTGAAACTGAGTATAGAATTCATTGAATTTCTTGAATTCTTGAACCAAGTTGTAGTATTCTCTACGAAAGTTGACTTTCTTATTCAAATTATCAAACAACTGAGCTAGCTCTTTCAAAAGATCGTCGACGATTCTATAGAGATTGACACAGTCACGTTCGCATCTAGCTTGAATGATCTCAGCTGCGTCATCGAATAATCTAGAATGTACATAGCTCAATTTGACTCGTTCATTAGAAAAGAGATCGACGTTGATCTCTAGTTTATTCTGAATTTTTTCGTATCAGTTCTCTCAAGTAGAGTTCTTTTCATCAGTAAACAACGAAGAATCAGGTATTTTTTGAGATCTAGAACGCTCAGAGTAGATGAAATTAGAAGAAGTGTTTTCTTTAGCTTGAAGTCTAGTCTTCAACTCTTTGATTTCGTCTTCTTGTTGTTTATTTAACTCGTAGAGTCGATCTGTTTCTTCATCAAGAGCTAGACTTCGAGTCTTTCAGATTTCGTAGAACACGAGAGATATTATCGTTTCAGCGAATGATTCGTCATCTTCATGAATGAATGATGCAGCACTTGATGATTTCGTTCTTGATTTCGATGAATCAGCATCAGAGATTTGAGAGAAACGATTTCGAAATTCTTCGAAACGCTCTTCAATGAGCGAATGACTAGACATGATGAGTTTTGTTTTGAAAGAGAATCGAACGAATGACGATGCTTAACGATTGAAGAAGAAAGACGTATAGAATGATGTTTAATCTTCAACAAAGAAGATGAGATTTGTTTGTTGATTGATTTGATTGATTCTCTAGCAAACAACGAAGATTCTTTATTGTTGAATCTATCGATCGATTTGATTCTTGAGCAATTCACGAAGATTCTTTATCGTGATTCTCGTAATCGAGTGAACTTTGCATACTTAATGAGCGATAAGTAGTCTAGCAATTCAAACAGTCTTGTCGTTGATTCTATTCAACTCTCTAGTGTTGTTCTATCTTTCGATTATCGTCGATCATCAGGTAAATGAATTTCTTTAGACTCATTCTGTCTAGACGAGTATGTTAAATGAGTAATGAGATCAGTATCATGTGATTAACGAATTCTTAATATAATGTCAGAATCGTGCCTAAATGATACAATCAGTGAAGATCAGAATTGATAGTGCTTAATCTTTAGAGATAGCTATAACTGAATATTAAGAATACAGAAGAAGATTGATACAAAAGCTTCTATTTATGTAATGTTCAGAGACTGCGCTAGGCTTGAAAGAAATGTTTTTGTGACACGAGAAGAATGTGATGTAGATGAACAAGATGTTGATGAAAGAAAAGAGTGTTGAGTCATATCTGAGTCATATCTGAGTCATATCTGAGTCAAATCTGACTAGCTCGCTGATTAGTTCTAATCATTACGCAGAGAACTCGCTAGTGTTCACTGCAAATTGATTAGAGCTTTAGCCTTGTTTAGTCTTGATACGCTCGTAACAAATGATAAGTTTCAAGATTTGAATATTTGATGAAGATATCAATCGATCGTTTGCAGAATCTATCAAAATTTGATTTCTTTTCAATCAAAGATTGTCAATGATTATCTTGTGCTGATCTAGACGAGTTATTAATAAAGACATCATTTCATTCTTATGTTCTTGTATAGTGACTGAGATATACAAAGCATGTGTAATAAATCTTTGATCGAGAGTTTCATCATATGAATGAATCAACTTTGATTTGAACAGTGAAATTGACTAAATATCAAAGCGTTCACATAGCTTTGAAATCAATGAATCATCTATGAACATCATGTCAGTGACTTCGATGTTTATCAGAGCGAAGAATCGAAATATCTTTTCTAGACTACTTAAGATGATGTCAACAATAAATGACTTAAAATCAAATGAATCATCAAGCATATTGATGAAGCAAAATATGAGCATGTCGCTCTCAGTCACTACTTTGACGAAAGCAGATCGTTTTTCGAATTTGCTGCAATTTCATGCATCTGAGCTGACTTGAAACAGTCACATGCTTTATGTTCTGACTTCTTGCATTTGAAGCAGAGTTCTTTCTTAAACAACTTCTCTCTAGCAGAATCAACGTTCAATATTTCGAGTTTCTTTCATGCAGAGATTGAAGCTGAAATCGCAGTAGTGATCGTCGTCAAGATGCTAGCAGTAGAGCGAGTGACTTGAGTAGTTGATGTCTTGAGAGTTGATCGAGCATTCAATTTCGTCAATCGAACGTTGACTTGCATGCAGATGTCGACGAATTCGTTCAAATTCATAGTTTGTTCATTGATCATGACTCGCTGAAGATCTGAGCTAATCTTATGCTGAAGATCATTTAGTAGAGTTTCGTTATTATACTTTAGTTTTACACTAAGTCTCTGAAATTTCATTCAAAATTCATGAAAGAAGATCTTGTTTTGATACAGCTTCAAGAACTGTCGTTGAGTCATGTGATGTCAATTGAAATCATCATACATCTTATTTATGATCGACAGTATCTCTTCTGCTTCAAGAAACGAGTTCGTAATCATGTCTTTCATTTAAAATGCTATGTGTTTGATTGTCGTTTCACTGACTCGACTTTTCACATATGCAATCTTCATTTCTTCAATAAAAAAATGATTCTTGTTCATCTTCAACTTGTTCTGCATTCAAAACAATCAATTATTCACATTCTGTCTTGAATCTTCAAACAAAGACGAGTCAGATAACTTGATCAACTTCGAGAATCGATTTTTCGAAATCAAAGTGCTTAATTGACTTGATGTCGCTTCTAAATGATGTATAATTACGTTCTTTTTCTTCATCTCTTTCTGTAAATGCGTTCAAACAGCATTCAACGTTGTCTGCGTAGCTTTCAACTCGATGTTGATAGCTTTCAATTCAATGTTGATCTTGTTGACATCATTCAACATCTGAATCATGTCATTGTGAGTCTTGATTTCGATGTCATGCTGTTGACATATGTACTTGATAAAAACAACGAGATCGTCTGTTTCATAAGTGCTTATTCAAGCATTCAATTCAGTGCTGATGCTGATCTTGATCATTTCATGATCAAAGAGCAACGCGTTCGTGTTCTTTTCTTCTGATGTTGTTCAATTCTGTGATAAAAGTGATTCTCTTCTAGCATTTTGAAGTTCATAGCGAGCAATGCTCATTAATTTTAATTCTAATTCTGTGCTTCTAGTCATTGTGTGAGTAGAAAATTGCTGATTGAGATTCAACTGAAATTTCTGATTTCAGTTCTAGAACAACGCGTTCATGTTCTTCTGTTCTTCTGTTCTGATGACGAGCTCAGTAAAGAGTTAATCTAGAGCAACGCATTCATGTTCTTCTGTTTTGTTCTAGAAATTTCTTGATTTCTAATGAGTCTTCTGAGCTCGATTTTCGAATTTCGATTCTGATTCGAGTTTGAGTGATGTAGCTTGTTTTTATATCATCTACATGTCGATAACAAGATTGATGAGCTTTGAAATAATGTTATGAGTCTGCATAGAGCGAATCATATGAGTGTATTCTAACTAAAAGTTCAAAGCTGAAGTAGAAAGAAGATGCAACATGACGTGAGTTTTACTCACGAAGGCACGCTAGATCGCTAGCGTGTCAACAACAGCTCTACTCACAGCTCTATACTAGTCTATGTTAGGCTAATCAGACTAATCAGAAGTAACAGAGATGCATGCTCGTAATAAAGACAAACTCAATCAATGTGTTATCAAGATGATTTGACTATAAGAGTAAGAACATTTCTGCAAATCATTTGCTGCTCACTCTGCAGCGAAAGCTGACTAGAATAGAAAGCTTAAATAGCTTTATATTCGTAGCGATCAGAGAACTATACTGTATACGAGTGATTAACAATGTCGAGAAGACGTTCGTTCACAGTATAAGTATGAACAGATATTTAGCAGAACATGTCAAAAGCAGACTGCAAGATGAAACTCACTGATGAACATGAATGATTAACGATGTTGAGAAGACGTTCGTTCACAGTGTCAATGAACGAAGATATTTAGCGAAACATGTTGAAAGCAGATCGCAAGATAAAATCTATTGTACATGAATGATTAACAAAGTTGAGAAGATGTCTGTTCACAGTGTCAGTGAAAACATGAGTACGTGTTCAGCAATGCATGTCAGAAGTATGCTGCTGAGAGTCATGATTTTAGCAGTGCAAGAAACGCATTTAAATGAAGTACATTTCTTGAGAAGTAGAATCTCTTAACTTGAATCAACAACTTCGAAAAGCACAAACATTGAAACGTCAACTCATAGAGATTGCAACGTAGCTGAGAAACAGCTTAATTTTGTTGCTGAAACTGTTGATTGCAAACAACTCGTTTCACGTGCAATTGTCAGAGTACTGACAATTCATGAAACAACATATGACTTTAGTAGTAAATTTGTAGTCGAGCTCATCAAGATTTTACAGCAAGAAGATGAATTTGCTGTGAGACTAAAAGCAGACGAAACGACGAGTATATGAAAGAGTGACATCGAAGCTTGAACATTGAATATTCAAGAAATGATAAAATACAATGAATCATTGTATGTTTCAAAAGATCTTTCTGTCAGAGAAGAGTTATTAAAATGTCATCATGATGATTCATTAATGAAGCATTTTGATGCTGACAAGATCAGCGAGTTATTAGATCGTAAATATTACTGAAAAAGTATGATCAAGAATGTCAAAGAGTATATAAATACTTGTGACATTTGTCAGAGAGTAAAAATGAAACATCATCTATCATATGATGAGTTGAGATCATTATCTCAATTCACAGATTCATGAAAAGAAATCACTATGAATTTCATAACAGATTTGTCGTCTAGTAAATGAAAAGAAGTCATGTATGACTTGATTCTTGTGATAGTTAATCATTACACGAAGATGACGCGTTATCTGTCTACAAAGAAGACTCTGACTGTCATAAAGTTAGCAGAGTTGTTCTTTGAGCAGATTGCTCTAAAATATGAGATATCAAATGATATAATTATTGATAAAGATAGTCTATTTATCAATGCGTTCTGATCAGAGATCTGCTATCATGCGAAGATGAAATGATGACTAAGCATCATCTTTCATTCGCAAACAGATGATCAGAGAGAACGACAGAATCAAACGCTGAAACATTATTTATGAGTATATTGTTTTGAAAAGCAAGATGACTGAGCTATACTTCTACTTATAGTTGAGTTCATGTATTATCAGACAAAGCACTCTTCGTTGAACTGTAGTTTCTTTAAAGTCATGTATGATTACAAGTTAATCTTTGACATACACATTAAGAATGATGCTATGAAAGAAGAAGTGTCAGCAGCAAAAGAACATGTTGAAATGCTGCAAGATGTATGAAACATGTTGACACAACAATGACAAAATGCGATCAATGCTCAGACAAAGTACTATAATCAAAAACATAAGTTTAAGTTCTTTAATATTAATGATTTAATCATGCTATCAGCAAAAAATCTGAAGCAGAAAAAGTTGAGCAAGAAGTTATCAAATAAGATGATAAAGTTCTTTCATATACAAGAACTCATAAATAAGCAGATGTATCATCTTGATCTTTCAGTCATTTATAAAGTTTATTCTGTCTTTCATGTATTTCTTTTAAAGTCATATAATTGTAGACTAAATGATAACTCTATACTCGATTATTTTGTACTCAAGCTTATTGATGATGAGTAAGAATGAAAGATAGAAAAAATTCTACAGAAGTGAAAAAAAAAGAAAATCTTATATTATAAGATACAATGAAAAGAATATTTCATTGAATATGATCAATGAATATTGAGCGAAGATATGAAAGATGTCTTGAAGCTTATAAAAGCTTTCGAAATGAGGCTGAAACGTGAGCGAAAAGCATAATCACTCACTTTCAAGCATAAACTCATTATTAGAAAAGAAGAATCACTGTATTATGATAGTTTCGCTTTTTAATGAGATAATCACATATGTAAATCAACAAACAGAGAAAAAAAGCGCAAAAACGCTCAAACGCGCTCAACAAGAGAGCGCAATCATCATGACACAACAAACATCACTTCATCAAACATCTTTCACACAAGACAAGATTGCAAACTTCTTCTTCTCTTTCATTGTCAGATTTACATTAAAACGTGAAGATAAAGATTTAAAAGATGACAGATTGTGCTAAAATATATCAGAATAATTAGAAACGTTGACAAAACAATATATAATCAAGATTGAACATATCACAAAGCGCTTTACATTCAGAATTTCTCTGACAATATCATTGACAATCATCATCTCTTTGAGAATAAGTTTTTAAATCTTTAGAAGCTCAAGTTTGTGAACTCTCTTGAAACAATTCTTCACACAAGTTGCTGTTATCAACTTCTTGTAAAGAATTTTCTAATGAGCAGTGAATGTCTTCAGAGCGATGTTCTCTTCTTCATTCTCAATCGCACTATCATGAATATTCTGCAGACGAAAGAATTCATTGACAGTCAAAATGCAGATGTCAAAAATTTAAATATTGAATCATAAGTATTTAGCAAATGTATCAGATAAGTATACTCACTGTGATACAAAAACTCTCATTACTCGCATAGCGAGCACACTTCTTGTACATTGTCTTTCTTTGAAAGATGACATCACATCGCGATGCTTTATTCTTGATATGTAGAACTCAAGCACACTTTATACAAATCACTTTATTTAGAATTTCGAAATCAGTAACACTTCTTTCGCTTATTTTCACAATTGACAGCTGAAAAGCATTAATAATGACATTAAGAAGTGAAATAAGCGAATCTTATCATCATTTTTCGATTTCGCGAAGTCTGTGAGTTCAACAAGATCGTTGACGAAGCATCAGCAATCATTTCTTTTCTCATTGTTTTTCAAATTTTCTTTTCAATAGCTGAGATGTACTTGAAAGTTTGAATAGTAAAAGTGATAAGCTTTTGATCAAAATTTGATAATGTCTGCATCATCACAAGCAATTCAGCATCAGCGACATCAGCAGCATCATGATCATCATGTCTGATCAATGTCTTTTGAGCAAACTTATGATATTGTTAGTTGCAGTAATAGTCGTGAAATCTCAAGTTGTAACATCACTTACTTTCATAATGATCTTAACTTAAGCATCAATCAACTTCATCATCTTATGACTTTCTTTGAGCATCGCTGCGCGTTCACGACTCATGATCTAGATTTCTTACTCTTACTATACAAATATACTCAAAGTTTGTCAAAAGTAATTACACAATGATAAAAATATAATCATGATTGAAGAAAGATGAAGTTGAAGAAAATGAGAAGTTAAGAAGAACTGAAAGAGCGATAAACAATTCAACAATTATTATTCATTCTTATTTACATTCTATCATCTCAACAACATCATCTACTTGAAAGATAAACAATGTCTATGTGTTATTTACACGTCATCATTGTTGTTATCTACATCAACTACATATCACATATACTATTTATAATGTCATCTATACGCATTATAATTGAAGACGAATCATCATTCAATTAAAAGTTTTTCTTTTTCTTGTTTTCTCACAGAGATTTGAAGATTTTTATTGAGAGCTTCTAAAGTGAATCAATGAGTGCACATCATCGTTTATCAGAGTAAACAAAGACATTAATTATTGAGGTTGAGAATGAACTCACTTAGAAGAAAAGACAATTGTCATGATAAATTGATACATAAAGATTAGATCAAAGACTAGAATCAAAGACTGAGTCGAAGATCAGATCTGAGTTAGCTCTGAAACTTTATGACTTTGTCAAGACATCATTTAGACTACGTCATATCTTCGACTTAATATGTCATGAATTATATCATGCTCGACTTGACAATGCTTGACAAACTTTCTATAGTTGATTGATTCTCTTGAGTTATTGAGAGCTTCTTAATAATTAGCTCTATTATAATATATACTCATTCTGTGCCTGCTTAGAATATCACATTGTCATATCACTTTTATAGACTTCGTTTATTCATTTAGTAGATCGAGTCATCACACACAGACATTCTCATCAAGAGTTTACTTAAGCATCATGTGTTGAATAAAAGTTATAAATTCATTACTGATAACATAGTGTCAATTTTATTGTTTCGATGACGTAAAGTCATCATGTAATCAATGAGTGATTTTCTCTTTCAGAGAATTTTGTTCATTTGATACATATAACATAGTTTTCTCATGAGTTGAATCTAAATCAATGTCACAAGAATGTATGAATTCAAATAAAAAATCAAATCAAATCAAACAAGTGAGAATATCATTGAAAATGAACAGTAAGACTAGTGTTGCAAGCATATCTTGTTACTCTGAATTAGTCTAACATAGATTGTATTAAACTATTATAAACTAGTATAAAGCTGATGTTGACACGTTAGTGATCTAGCACATCTTCGTGAGTATAAGACTCTTGACATGTTTCATCTTCTTTCTTCTTTAGCTTTGAACTTTTAGTTAGAATACACTCATATGATTCGCTTTATGCAAACTCATAACATTAGTTCAAAGCTCATTAATCTTGCTATCGACGTGTAAATGATACAAAAACAAGCTACACAATCAACTTAATCAGAAGTTGAACTCAGAAATTTTGACAGCAGAATCAAAACTCAAGCTCAGAAAGCTTGATAGAAATCAGAAATTTCTAAAGAAGAATCTTGATTTGAAATCAGAAATTTCGATAGAATCAGAATCAAAGAACATGAACGCGTTGCTCTTGATTAACTCTTTATTGAGTTCATCATCAGAAATCAGAAATTTCAGCAGTACTTGAACTCAGAAAGTTCGATAGAGTACTAGTCGTTGCTCAAACTCAGAAAGTTCAATAGAGTAACATCAGAATCTCGATCAACAATTTTCTACTCATACAATGATTAAAAGCACAAAATCAGAATCAATGAGCATTGCTCGCTATGACTTTCAAAATGTTAAAAGAGAATCACTTTTATCACAGAATTGAGCAGCATCAGAAGAAGAGAAAGACATGAATGCAATGTCAAACACAGAAGAAAAGAACACGAATGCATTGCTTTTTGTCTACGAAATGATCAAGATCAGCATCAATGAAGAGCTGAATGCTTGAATAACAGTTAATAAAACAGATGACATCATTATCTTTATCAAGTACATGCTTCATCAGTATGACATCAAAATCGAGATTCACAATGATATGATTCAGATGTTAGAAGATGTCAATGAGATAAACATCATGTTGAAGATTACGCAGACGCGTCTGCAGAAAGAGATGAAAGACAAGAACGTGATTATACATCATTTAAAAACTGCATCAAGTCGACAAAGCACTTCAATCTTTGAAGATCATTTCTCGAAATCAATCAAGTTATTGAATTCATCTCTGTTTGAAAATTCAACGCAGAATGTAGACAATTGACTGTTTTGAATGCAAAACAAGTTGAAGATAAACAAGAATCATTTTTCTATTGAAGAGTTAAAGATTGCATACATTGAAAGTTGAGTCAGTGAAGCTGCGATCAAACATATTGCATCTTGCATGCAAACAATCTTCTTGAACTCATTTCTAGAAGTTGAAGAAGTGCTATTGATTATCAACAAGATGTATGATGATTTCAATCATCATCACACGACTCAACAACAGTATTTAAAGTTGTATCAGAATAAGATCTTCTTTTATGAATTTTGAATGAAATTTCAGAGATTTAATGCAGAACTAAAGTACAATAATGAGACTTTACTAAACGATCTTCAGCATAAGATCAGCTCAGATCTTCAGCGAGCAACGCTTAATGAATAAATCACGAATTTGAATGAGTTTGTCAACATCTGCATGCAAGTCAATGTTAAATTAACTGAATTGAACGCTTGATCAGTCGTCAAAGCATCAGCGACTCAAGCTGCTCGCTCTGTCTCTAACACATTGAATACTCGATTCACGTCATCAGTCTCTTCATGAAAGAGACTCAGAAGATTGAATCTCAATTCTATTCAGAAAGAGTTGTTTAAGAAAGAACTTTGCTTCAAATGCAAGAAGTCAGAACATAAAGCATATGACTGTTTCAAAATGACTTAAGTGCACAAGATCATTATGAATTTGAAAAATGATCTGTCTTCGTCAAAGTAGTGACTGAGAGCAATATACTCATATTTTGTTTCATCAGCATGTCTGATGATTCATTTGATTTCAAGTCGTTCACTATTGATATCATCTTGAGTAGTCTAGAAAAGATATTCAGATCTTTCGCTCTGATAGATACTGAAGTCATTAACATGACTTTCATTGATGAATCTTTGATGTTTGAGCTATGTGAATGCTTTGATATTCAGTCAATATCGCTGTCAAAATCAAAGTTAATTTAATTATATGATGAAACTTCTGATTGAAAGTTAATTACACACGCTTTGTATACATTGATCATGATACAAGAACATAAGAATGAAATGATGTTTTTATTGATAACTCATCTAGAACAGCACAAGATAATCATTGAAAATCTTTGATTGAAAAGAAATCAGATTTTGATAAACTTTGCAAATGATTGATTAATATTCTCATTAAATATTTAAACATCAAAATCTGTTGTTTCAAAAACAAGCAGTCAATCAGCATTTCACAGATTTGAATCAAGCAAGATCTGTGAAATGAAACGAAAGAACTTAAACTCAATGATTACGTTGACAATCATCTTGAAACGACTCACGAACTTGAAACTAGTGAATCAGTTTATTGAATCTGTTCAATTCATTGAATCTGTACTCATATGAAAGCAAAGCACTCAAGTTGATCTCGATCAACTTCGTCTTTTTTAGTCAATTGAGAAAAAGAGACTCGTCAATATTGTCATGATCAAAGTCGCTGTATATCAAACTTTAGTCAAGAATAAAAAGATCAAGATCTTCTTTTTGATCATTAGTGAAATCAACAAAGCGCTTAACTCAGTCGAAGATTTCGCGAAACTGAATAAAATGATCTCTGTCATGTCATTAAATGAACTGAAGAAGAAGCTTTCAATAGTTTATCATGACTTTCTGAATGTTTTTGATAAAGAAAAGACAACGCAGTTGCTCTTGCATCGATCATATGATCATAAGATTGAATTAAAAGAAGAAAGTCAACTTTCTAGAAGTCAATTGTACTCTATGTTGAGTCACAAGCTACAGAAGATCAAAGAGTATCTAAAAGAGAATTTGAAGAAGAAGTTTATTACACTCAGTAAAGCTTCTTTTGCTTCGTTAATACTATTTATTGAAAAGAAAGATGATAGTTTTTGCTTTTGCATGAACTATTGAAAACTGAATGCTCTGATCAAAAGAAATCGTTATTCAATACTCTTGATAAACGAAGTACTAGCTTGAATTCAAGACAGTAAGTATTTGACTTGATTCAACATAATCATCACGTTCAATAAACTGCGCATGAGTTCAGAAAGCGAGAATTTAACTACTTTTGTTACTTTCTTTGACGTTTACAAGTATAGAGTAATGCTTTTTGAATTGACTAATGAATTTGCGTCTTTTCAGCACTATATCAACGATGTATTGTTTGAATGTCTGCATAAATTCTATCAAACATACTTGAACGATATTCTCATCTACAGTAAAACATTGAAAGAACATAGAACTCACGTAAAAGAAGTGCTAGACAAGCTTTATGAAGTTGATCTACAAATAAACATAAACAAGTGTGAATTCAAGATTCAGAAAATCTCGTTTCTTGAATTACTGATATTCATTAATGATCTACGAATGAACTTTTGAAAAGTAAATGTGATTCGAAGCTGAGAAGTGTCGTGATCGTTGACTTATGTGCAGATCTTTATTGACTTCTGCAATTTCTATCGACGATTCATAAAGAACTTCTCAAAGATCATTCAACTCATAATAAAGCTGACTTGAAAAAATCATTTCTTTGAATGAACAAAGATCTGTCAGATGATCTTTGAAGAACTAAAGTAACAAATGATGACAGTTCTCATTCTGAAGCATTTTGACTCAATCAGAAAAGTTATTTTGAAAATCGATTTCTTGAACTATGTCAATGATGAAGTATTGTCTCAGTATGACGATGAAGACATTCTACATTCAATGATCTTTTATAGCAAGAACATGATTCTTGCAGAATGCAACTATGAGATCTATGACAAAGAACTGCTGATCATTATTTGCTGCTTGAAGCATTGATACTTTGAATTGAAATGTACAAATATTTTGATTAAGATCTTCATCAATCATCTGAATTTGAAGTACTTCATGATCATCAAAGAACTGACTTGACAACAAACTAAATGAGCTGAGAAGTTATTTGAATATAACTTCAAGATCATATATCAGTCAGAAAAACAGAATTTGAAAGTCAACATGCTGATCAGAATGTCAGACGTTAAGTTGATTGAGACAAATGATGATTAAAAGCTATATCAGCATCAGATGTTATTGTCAGAAAGTAAGTTTGAATTGCAGTCAATAGAAGTTAATCAAGAAGATGATCAGAAATTTGACTCAGATTTGACTCAGAGTTGAAACAAGAATCGAAGATTAATGAAGATTTAATTGAAGAAGTAATTTCTATTCAGAATCAAATTATAGTTGAAAATTGAATGAATCAACTATGTATTGATATTCAAGCAGCTCTGAAATAGAACAGAAGAATCTGTTAAGATATTGATTTAAACAACTGCAGAGTACTTGATGAAGTACTTTGAAAAGATAATAGACTATGAATTTCTCAGTCAATGATCATTCAATTAATAAGAAAAGCATATGATTTTTCAATCAATGATCATTCTGACATAAATTGAACATTAGACTTGTTGAGATGATCATATTGCTGATCGAAGATAAGAACGATGATCAAATGCTACATTCAAAACTGTTATGTTTATCGTAGATCAAAAGCATCGAGAGATTGAATCAATGAACTGCTGAAATCATTGCTCATACTCAAGCAGCAATGACAGAACATATCATTAGACTTCATTATTGATCTATCAAAAAGTGATGAAAACAACGCGATTCTGACAGTCATAGATCGATTGTTTAAGAAACGACATTATATATCATGTTGATCAAATGACGAAGAAATCTTTGCAGAACAAACAGTCAAGCTACTGTTAATATGAGTCTTCAGAACTCATGAACTATCAAGATCAATAGTGTTCAATCATGATTCATAATTCATATCAATTGTTTGAAAGTCTTTATGTCTGAGACTTGACATTAAGATGAAACTATTCACAAACTATTATTTGCAGATTGATGATCAAACAGAAAGAGTGAATCAGAATATGAAATGATATCTACGAAGCTATTGCTTATATATGCAAGATAATTGATTCATCTGATTATTTATGACTGAATTCATCGATAACAATGCTATTTCATCATCAATTGAACAGTCAGCGTTCTTTCTAAATAAGAGCTTTCACTCTCGTATGAGCTTCGATTTGAATTCAACTGAATATGAGATCACTTAAGCTAGAATCGAAGTGAGCAAAGTGAAGAGTATATTCAAACACATGAAATGATCACTAGCATTGATCAAGCAAGCATTAACAAGAGTCAGAGTCACAATGAAAAAACAGATTAATAAGCATTGAAAGAAAATGATTTACAAGATAAATGACATGATGTTTCTAGATTCTAGAAACGTTATGATTGCAAAATCATCAAAGAAACTAAACAATAAAATGCTAGAATTTTTCAAGATTCTGATCAAGATTGAACATGTATATTGACTGAAATTGTCATCAATAATGAAGATTCATTCAAAGTTCATCTTGAATCTGCTACAACCGAATTCAAAGAACTCTCTGAAAGAACAATGAAATGAGTCATCTGATTTTATAGTGATGAATGACGAAGATGAATGAAAAGTGAAGAACATTTTGAACTTCAAACACTACAAACAATGATTACAATATCATGTCAATTGAAAAGAATACGACGTCAATCTACATTGATACAACGTTGATGAAAATGAGTTCAAGAAGTGTCAGAAGATTGTAAATGACTTTCATGAATGAGATTTGAATAAGTCAAGATAAAAATCAAAAGAAAGATCAATTAAACTGCAGCAATGAGAACATTACTAAATGAAGAGAGAAAGTAATGTTGCAAGTGTGTCTCATTACTTTAAGTTAGTCTAACATAAATCATGTTAAACTATCATAAACTAGTATAAAGCTGATGTTGACACGCTAGTAATTTAACACATCTTCATAAGTATAAAACTCTTGATGTGTTTTATCTTCTTTCTTCTTTAGCTTTGAACTTCTAGTTAGAATACACTCATATGATTCACTTTATGCAAATTCATAACAATTAACTTTATTCTTTGAAGAATTATTGTGATTGTGATTGTAATTCATACATTCTTGTGACATCAATTTAAACTCAACTCATGAGAAATTTTATGCTATTTATATCGAGTGAATAAAACTCTCTGAAAGAGAAAATCACTTGTCATTTATATGATTACTTCACGCAGTCAAAACAATGAGATTAACACTGTATTATTAAGTAATGAATCTATAGCTTTTATTCAGCATGTAATGCTCAAGTAAATTCTTGATGAAAGTGTTTATGCTGTTTGATTATGACACATCATCTTTGTTTTGCTCTTCATTAATGA
>JAABUH010002487.1_pt1 | contig 17640 bp, 21 predicted proteins | sample 5559121 | NCBI WGS metagenome assembly JAABUH01 (sample SAMN10711871, study PRJNA513364) | rock metagenome | isolation source: Antarctica rocks | place: Antarctica: Victoria Land, Battleship Promontory nord | collected 2015-12-28
TCACTCTCAATTGCCTCATCGGAATCCTCCCAGCCGGAATCCTCGCCCTCTTCAGGTGTCACCTCGTGCGTTAAAGACTTGACAAAGACCCTATTACCGGATACCCTGGCTTTGGTAATTTGGTCAGCAGGTGAGCCAGCACTGACTGACGAAGGAGGAGGAGTAGGCGGAGCCGAATGTTTATCCATGGGAATCTCCGAAAGGCGACCGAGCAAGGCGAAGAAGGCAACCAGAGTAGGGCGTAAAGACCGTGCAGGGACAGCCATTCGATAGACATATATAACCACCGGCTATCAATCGGTTTGAAAAGTTATCAGCTGCATCGAAGCTAGAAATCCTCCACACTCGCCAGGGGCTTCAAGTAGATGGAAGTCGAATGGTCGCCAGCCATAGGATTGTCTTTATCAGCCACTTTGCAATGAACGCATGCAGGCAGAGCTATCTTTGGGACCATTCAATGGAGATGATATCAAGCTATCACTGGGGAACTCTCTGTCCATGCTTGAAGTTGCGAAGGCGGGGTTTCAAAGTACGCGTCTCATGTAGTTCTATGTGCCATCTGCGAAGTGATGGTGGCTGCTTGCTTCTCGTTTATGTTTATCGTTTGGGAAGGAAGTGAAGCGGGAGTGATGGACGTACGCGCTATTCCACTTTGATTACTCCAATGTAGTAACCAAAATGGAATAGCGCGCCCGGGAATCCCAGCCTCCGACTTCTGCAGAACATCTGTGCACGCTGCTCACTGTCAAAGATGGCGGTCGATGATGACTACGTGATAGTCCGGAAAAGCCTGTTTGATTGTCTACGCCAGCACTGCGAATGTTGCCCTGACTTCGCCGAGCAACTGCAGGACTTATCGGACGGACGTGCGGTTGTCATTCCTCACGGACGTCCATCTGGTGAACCTTCTAAGAAACGAAAGACTTTGCACGAATTGCGACCTCAAGAAGTGTTGCAGCCATCGCACTCATCACAGCAGCCCGAATCTCAACTGCCATCACAACCACCACAGCAGCCCGAACCTCAACTGCCATCACAATCATCACAGCAGCCTGGATCACAACTCCCGTCCGGGTCATCAAATACTTCCAAGGGTAAGAAACCCAAAAATGCAGATGCAAAGGGACCACGAAAGAGACCACAACAGAAACCACGAAAGAAGGCGGCTGCGGATTGTTTTCTACGTTGATTTCTTCTTTTGAATTAGACAGTGATGTATGTGATGTATGTGATGAATATGGTGATAGATGGTGGACAGTTTCCTTATCAGTAAACTGTTACAGATTTTACGCAGAATATGAATAATTCTGCACGTTTAATAGCAGTGACAGTATCTTACTATAGATAAATATTGTGCCGTTTTCCAGTGCTCAAGCCCGCATCACCCCCTCTCACCTGCAGACTGCAAGGCTGTCCAAATCCGGTTGCCGGTCCACTTGTTCGATCCCACCAAAGGATTTCTGTACACCTGTCATATAATTCGGCTGCGTTGATTTGCTACCTTCTCAGGTGCGTCGATGAAAGTTAAATCACAGTCTGGGCCAAAGTCGTTTCTCTAGTGGCATTACATCAGGGGTGTGAGATTGCAGAGCGTTAAGGACGGTTCAGGGCCCCGAACTTCACTTCGCCTGTGTTGCCTTCCTGCCAAAGACCGTGCAGCTTTAGTCTCGTAGACAAGCATAGCGCTTCTCGGAGACCTGGATAAGTTTGGTTGAGTGGTCGCTTCGATAGAAGATGGTCTGCTGTATGTATTGACAAAGTTATGGTGCCGGCAATCGCTGGGAGTGAGGCTCTCTATATTGTGAAAAGAGGCATGCTTAAGCCCAGTTGATTAAGAGTACAACTTTCTAGCTCTTTCCACTCTACTCAACTGACAGCGCAAGAGCGTTCTCTTCGAACCAGGGCTTGTATTCTTCGTTGATCCATCTCGCCAGTCTTTTCAACGCGGCAACAATCTGATATACGCCCAACGCAGAATTCGTTTTACCCAAAGTTATCTCTTTTGGAAGAACGATCCTTCGATCTTCCGTCGCCTCAGCCACCATCATCTTCCACTCGTGACCTTGCACAGTGATGAGTGGTAGTGCCGGTAAGGGAGATGCACCACCTGTCAATTGGCGGAGCCTGGCGAAATGGGCCGAGGACTCGGATCTCTCTGGCGGAGTGACGAAAGTATCAAATGTAAATTTCTCACTAAGAGGACCGTTGATCCTGACACCTCTTCATACATGATTTGCTGAGATTTCATTGGTTCCTGCCTCCCGCCCGTGTTTCAGCGTCCCTACTACCTTGACGCGATCTGTACTACGGTATCTGGGATAATTATTGTTAATGCAAAAGCCACAGTCAGGTTGCCTCAGTTCTCAGACGTAGTCGATGGAACTAAGCCCCTTTGGGTTAGCCTTGACTGACTGCGTAGCGTACGGGCGGCACGTTTGAGTGCAAACCCCTGATCCGCGTTATTTTGGTGACAGTCCCTTTTTGCGACAATGTTCGCATGTAATCGATTTATTCGAATTTTTATTCGAATTATTCGACTTGTTCTTAGTTACCTTATTTGTATTATAAGTGTTAAGAACTAGGGCTATGTTCGAAAAAATGTAGCCAAAGTTTAATATTGATATATACAAAGAGATTAACTTGCAGAGCAAACCTACTGCGATACTCAGCTTCTTTGTATAGAAGTCTCATTACCTCTTTGCCTTCTTGCCTTTCTCAACAAGTTAAAGAATTGACCAACCAATCAGAGAATTAATCAACCAACCAACCAATTGACCAACTAATCAACCAATCAACCAATCAACCAAACAATTAACTAACCAATCAATAAGTATAACTCATAACATGTAACGTGTATAAAATCTCGAACCTTTTTTAATTTAACTGACGTTTCATTCGTATATATGACTTTATCTCAACTCTGACTCGATATTACATTTCAGAACTCTTTATTTCTACATCAATTTAAACGTTTCGTTTTTATGATCACGATGAGATAGAACTTTTAACGAGATAAATAACGTTCGTATTCTACGTCGTTAAAGGCCTTAACTATTGTACGTCGTGAGACCATTACTTTACATTCGCGTGCGACGATGATTCAAAATCTGCGTCGTCATTCATAATTAAAAGTGATTCTTTTAATCATTATATTAATTTGTTCTTGCATAACAGAGAAGGTCTTTCAGAACGCGATTCAGAAGTAGTATTTTCATCATGAAAAGGCTCTGTTTCGTGAATTTTAGCCTGTTTGTAAGCATGATTGCTTATATCTGATATTGTTGATAAGAACACTTTTGTGTAAGTCTGTATAACGCATAAAGGTGATCGATCTTGATATTGAGCGTAGGCTATAGCTGCTCGAGTGGTTGAACTGATCTTGCGACCGCGTTTTTGAGCTGACATAGCGATATAGAGGTAATAGAATGATGATGAGGTAAATATTTGAATATCTGATAGATATATAAGCTTAGTAATAAGCTACGTTGGTTTTACGTTGGTTCCTTACGTTGTACGGAGGCCATTCCGAATACTTTATCGCATCACTCGTAGATCCCGTTGGTAATAAAATTCAAGACAATTGGAGGAATCACATTCCGACAAAGGACAAAAGGATTCAGCCTTGAAACCTCTGCGCAGGCCATCCGGACAGCAAAGAGTATACATCAAGTCGTCTACGGCTCTTCAGCCTTTATCATATGCGTCATATCGTTTGAATCAGCGAGGGAGGGAGAGACGGAAACGACAGCTGAAGGCAGGCGTTCCAGGGTAAGAAGGTGCCAGCCTTTTACATATGATTCCCCTGGAACGCTGAAACGTGGAACGCAGTTTACTTTTGGCGGTAAAGTGACACGACAAGATTACCAATCCCTCTTTTCACTCCTTCTGATAGGTTGCTGGAACATAGCTTCTTAGAGTACGCTTCACACCCACTGGAACGCAAAATTACAGCTGGGAACACCTACTTGCTGGAATACGCCTTACGTCATAGGTGGCGTGGGTGGGTAGGGTGTTCCCACCTGTACAACGGCACGAACGGGTGTTCCCACCTGTAAGCGCTAGTGTCACGCTAGAGACACGGGTATTAAAGAACTTCTTTCTCGTCTTCTTTCTTGAAAGAACGTACGCCCTTACCCATACACCCTAGGCAGGATACCCTAACCAACTAATCAGGAGGTCACCCTAACCCCTAATTCCTAACAGGACTATCAAAATCATACCGCTACGGCAAAATGGTTGCAAGGAAGAAAGCTGCAAGATTGGCAAAACTAGCTGCACAAGCAGCCGAGGGGACCTCGTACGTGCTACCCATTAACAAGATGCCTTTTGATTTCCTGTACACTGATTTCTACGTATTACATAGACCCTATCTTACCCAACCCTGGACTTTACTCATCGGTCCTCATCAAGCACGCTATACTGTTCCAGAAGGAATACTCTTCAAATACCCGCAGTTGATGCGAACTGAACCAGCAGGATGGACTATAGAATTGCCTGAAGTGTGTGAGGATGCTGGCCACACGCTTGTGCATTACCTCTACACCGGCACTTATGAAACACTGCAATCACAGGATAGTGAGGATAAGACTGCCGAGTGTAGAAGAAATACACATCTTTATGCCATCGCTACTAAATATGATCTGGCTGGTCTAAGAATGGTAGCACGACAGAATATCCAGAGTACACAAGGTGGAGTGGCTATTATCGATGTTCTGAATATTGCCAAGGACGTCTTTCAGATATTACTGGAAACGGATGTTTGGTTTACTCTCTATGTCAAGACGGAGGTAGAGGCTGCACTAAAGTCCGATGAAAGTCTGTTCGCAAAAACACACTTCTTGGAACTTATTGGAGAGGTCAAAAGCTTTGATAGGTCCCTAATGGAGATTGTTGGGGAGATATATATCAACAATATTGCGATCACGGCTCGCCTTTCCGCCGAAGAAACCTCTCGTGGAGACCTTACGTCCTCGGGCTTGAGTAAGTTGATTGCGCTCGAAGAGCCAGCTGTGTGCGATGAACTTCCTCCCTGTGAAGAATTACCCTATGAAACAGCTCCTTGTGAAGTGGTTCCCTGCGAAGAGGTTCCCTGTGAAGCAGCTCCTTGTGAAGTGGTTCCCTGCGAAGAGGTTCCTTACAAAGAAGAAACCAAGAAGGGAAAGAAGAAAGGAAAAAAAGGAAGACGAGAGAGCCCAGAGAGCCCAGAGAGCCCAGAAAGAGAATCCGAGATTGAGCCGATAACAGTACCTGTTCCTGAGCCTTGCCCTCTTGAGGAGGCATACGTCGAATGCCGTAATAATGCCGATATTCAAGATAGCGTTTTGTGTGCCTCCAGGGGCGAGCATTTGCTAAATGGTGACACATGGACACGCTGCGACAAGTGCCGTACCATGGTACATCAATTATCCATTCAGCTTGCACGCAATGGGACTATCAATGGAGACGAATATGAAGTCGTCGATCGAGTCATGACGTACTAGAAACCGAAGAGCTCTGTTTTGGGTCGTCGTAAGTTCACCCCTACACAGCCCGGCTTCGTACCCATCTGTGTCCGACAAAAGCTGACGTAAACATACCTAGGCCTTACCTTAGACAGAGCAGCGATTAAAACTTCCACCAAACAATGCAAGATATTTGTTAGCACTTCAGATGAAGGGCTCTATATGCAAATAGATGTAATCTATTGAAGCATTGCCTGATTGCTCAATGAGTGTACGAAGGATGCAGCTATGTTGTATGCAGAGATCTCAGCCTTATAGGGCTGCAGAAATTGAGGCTCCGAGGATATAATCTCCTTGGAGATACAGTGATACAATGAGCGAAGTCGTCCATGTCGCAACAAGTCCTCACAGATTTGTCGAACTTTTTCTTCGCTCGTAGTTCCAGGGCCAAAATATCATATTTTTCCGCAGTGCTATACACTTCCACGTTGAAGAGCATGGGTGAGATCCGTTCTTGATCGTTGCCGCCAGAATACCGTCATAATCAAATGTGTACATGAATTGGAGCATTGCTTCAACAGCGCGGATGTTGTCTTCTTTGAGCTCTATTATGCCATCGGCCGCTTCCTAGTGATCGTAAATTAATATTGTGCGCGATACTAGTAATCATGGAGTCAAGATATCCTGTTCCTAAACGTACCTTCTAGTCGCCATCACATATGCTGGAGAAGTATTTTGATTGACCGCATACGACTATCTTGTGGACTTTGAACTCCTGGGCCTCACAGCGAATAATAAGGTCTGAGTACTTCGAAGAGCCGAAACAGCTGAAAACATTAACCACCAGTCCCATAGACTAAGAGCATACTCGTTCAGACTGATATGCAAGGCATCAAACGGATTCTCCGCAGCCATATGGTGTAGACTATCAAGCGCTACTGTGTTGACTGGAGCATTGCATTATTCTAAAATACGGTATTGAGCATAGCACCTTTGTTGCGCTCGCTGGAACTATAAGCTAAAGGAAAATACGCAGGCACATATGGAGAAAGAGCATCTCGATGAAGCGAAGACTGCCCGATTCCATGGAATGAAGCCAACCACACGCCCATATTTCTGCTCTTGGAAGGGATGTGACAAGTCGACGCCTTTCCGAGACCGAACCAAGTTGATCCGCCATATATACATACACACCAAGCGTAAGTGCCCGCTGAAACCTGTTATAGAATGTACTGGGCTAACTTGTCTTTAGCTAGCAAGGAATGCAATCACAAGGTTCAGCTGGGTACCCACGGACGGATTCATACAAAAGACAGACCGTTCTGTTGCAACCAGTGTGGTTGGTGCGCAACGAACAAATCAGCAGTCACCAAGCTCGGAATCTCCATTGAGCCAGAAGAAGTACGGCTGATCACAAACGCTAATGATCCCTATACCTGGCAAATACTACCGGAGAAACAGCATCTCTTTACAAAACAAATGAGCACGCATTCTATTGAAGCCTACAGTGAACTTTGTCGAGGAATTGGTGTATCGTTTGAAGCTGTTTTGACGCCTGAGCCGAGTAACGATGCGGAAAGTAAACCACTTATGGATAGTCCTCAGGCAAGACTATGTGCACCTTCCATTGCCTAGTTGCAGCTAACAAAATGAAGAGAACACTTTTAATCCCGAAATCAGTTTTACCGCGGTGATTGAAGACTTAAGGGGGAATATTCTCAAACTGACGGATGAACTTGGCAATTTAATTGATCATGCAGCAACGGTAACAGAATCGAAGTGACTCGCCGGAGAAGAAGCAAATCAATTAAAGACGACAGTACAAGCAGCGGAGATAGAAAAGCAATTATTACGGCAAGCGGTGCAAAACCTAGCAGCCATGGTGGACTGCTTTAGAAACACAGCAGTAAAGTCGATGAATGACTGCCTGAATAGACTGAAGCTTGATCTGCATAGCACACTGGTCGGAGAGTTTCAAATACACCGCAAAATGTTTATTAGTTATCCCATGTCTCATTCGGTCTATGTTAATCAGGGCTTAGCTACAAATTGTCTTTATTACAAGCCTGGCCTTCTGTGACCTTGTAGTCTTTCCTGGCCACCTTGATCTACCTGTACTCCCTGTTGCAGCTCTTCCGGCTTTGTAGCGTGTTATTGATCCCATCCGTCTCCTGCGGTTCTTGCTGCACCCATTGTGTATCTTGTCCCATGAGTGGCTCCTCTTCTTGTGTTTCTTGGATCTCTTGCCCCTTCGCTTGTACCTTATGACGAAATCTGCGGAGGCGTCTTTTTTGGCAAGTGCTCTAATTAGAATCTTGAATGTCGTAGATGGACGTATGGCTATCGTGTTTACTGCTATTATCGCTCTTGATGTCACTAGCATGGCTCGTTCAGCCCTATGGATCGCCAAGGCTACGAGATCCTCCTTTACCCAAATACACATCATCCCGCACACATGTCTCTAGCACGCCGTGATGCCGCATCTTTCATGAAATCCTCACCAGAACGAAAGTCCTTCTGTCCTGCCAAACCTAACGTTCGATATATTGTTTTGCTACGACCATACCTGCCTAGTCCTCCAACAACGACGGGGATATCGCCCACAGCTTCCACCATCCGTAGGCCGTGGGTGGTGGCAACAGTGATCTCTCTCCGTTCGCCCTCGCTGGAGACGGGAAGTCTTTGGTGAATCTTATGAGAGATTTGAATCGCTGCACACGGTAAATGCGCCCTTTGACTGGTTAGTAATTACCAACTGAACGTCTAGTGCACACTTCTTACATTTCGTCTTCATCACGAAGTTCTACTCGCTCTGCAAATTCGTCACCTTCGAATTTGATGCAATTCTGACGCTTTTGATACCTACTCAAATCAGCTTGAACTGAACAGAGGTCTTGTGAAAGCGCCTTACTTTCCATAGCTGTCTTCTTGCTTTCCTCTTTTTCCATGCCGTTTCTCGACAGCCTCTGCGCATTCTCTCTCGTCGCTGTTGTCTTCCTCAAAGCCATCCATATTGAAGTGCAACTCGAGGTTGTGTTCGACCATTGCAGCGTTTCTACTGAGTCCGCTACGAGTCGTGAGCGTCAAGAGGAGGGATATCGAGAGATCGTGTCAAAGAAGTACGATGTGCGCAAAGAATGATTGTCTGCAAAAGTTTGCTCCATATACAGACACGTCAATATTCCAATGCAAGGAGAGGGTTCCCAGTGCTCTTGGTTGAGAATGATTGGACGGATTCAACCCCCTTACTCTCACCCCTAAGCAGCTACCCGAATCACGCGCTGTCTGGAACCTGGCCATCCTCACATTCCCAGAGGCCAACGAGGTATGCAATGCGAATATGGAGAATGCGGAGCTCCTTAGGCGGTCTCAGTTCTTCAGTGCTGCGTTAAAGGATGGCATCTGAGAGATTGGATTGATAAAGGAACGTCTAACAAATAACTTATCGCTATGCTTGTAAGTTGTACATCATAGTATCGGGACTACCGTCAGCGCTACCGCTTCCTGCGCCCGATTGACCCCCTGCTAATCTGTATTCGCTACCTGGCCGTTGCTGCCTCTTCTCTGGCGGACTGAGTCTTGAATAAGTTAACCTTATTGTCAGAGGCTCTGAGTGTTGCAGAAAATGAGAGCACATGCAGGTACGAGAAGAAGGGAAAGCAACGTACTTCTCGATACTTTGTCAGATAGATCTCCAGTGCTTCCCCGTAATTTTCGAAAAGCAAGTTATCTCATGGCAAATAGAATGTCATTGCCGCTCATTATTTTCCGTTCCCCCTTCCGACATTCCTCCGCGGCTGAATCAATTCAAGGTCAGAGACAGTACATACTGAAGATTGACTTTAACCACCTTCGCTTGTGATGAAAGAAATGAACTCGCTCACGCATTCCTGCATGCATTCTTTCGCTTCTTTGGAAATTTGGCATCTTTTGGCAGAGCTGTCTTCATGATTCGAGCAACTGATGCGGAACTACAAGTGTTAGCAAGAGATAGAAGGCTAATTTGTCTTGAACCACGTTTTTGTGAAATAGGCTGAGGAGCATTGAATCATAGGGCGGGTATGCATGAATGAACAGAATGACTAACCGGCAACATGCTCTAGACTTTTCGGGAAATCACAGATACGAAGGCCGCCTGACCTTGGGGAACGATATACGATTTTAACCAACGGGCCATGGAAGCTTGTCTGCGCAACCGCGAATTCCAAGTCATACCAAATTATTTCAGACTTAGGACTCACTATTGCTGGAGAAAGCAACGATGGCCAATCCTACGAACTTGTTGTTGGTGAAACATGCCTTTCGTGGCTCTCCTTTCATGGGTTGGAATTGAATCTTGGCTATAATCCGACGAAACCAACGGAGAGTGACATTTTGATCCACGGTACCTGGAGGGCGAACAGCAGAGCTCAAGCACTCTTCCTTGACCGAGCTCTCGAAGCGATCCGCTTAAGACAAAGCTACGAACCACAGGACCAAGCACGCGAGGCATGTTATCGTGACGTTGCCAGATCAAATAGCCTCATGGTACTGCTTGAAGCAATTTTGAATCATGATATATTGGTAAGCCCTCCACTTATCATCCCTTTACTATTCTAACGCTTCCAGGAATCTGATAGCCAAGTTCGCAGACATCTTACGCAACGTCTTGTATTCCTTGGTCTGAACTTGCTGGGAAATTACGACTCTCCTCTTGCCCTCGATCTTCTTGCGAAAGACCAAGACGATTTGCTTCAACCTTTCAGAAAGAGTCATACCGATCTATTCGAAGCTGCATTAGAAAATGAGGTACCGGTCAAGACGTTAGAAAGCTCGAAGCTTCAGACCATCTCACTAGTTCGAGGCCTGCTTGAATTTTCCGGCGGTAGGGTGGAGTGTCGACAACATGCATTCGATCAAGAATACACAACCAGTGACAACACCAGGCTATGCGGTCTCCTTATTGGCATTACCGGTACAAAACCGATTTGGAAATTTTCATTCGAAGTAAATGCATGACGCGTTATTGAAGTCAAAAAATTTCGCTGATGATCCACATATCAGCGCGCTGGATACGGTGAAGTGGAGTATCGAGATGCTGGAAATTCTTCCCTTTGGCTTTTCGAAGGGATACTTGGTACGACACCCTGTGGGGCGGGCCTGGCTAATGCTAATGGTACCAGGAGCTTCCGTCGCAGGTGTTAAACGGTTTGGGTTCAGGGCAGGTGGATTTAATTCGCATACACCTGTAATTCATCTTTCAATGAATGCAGAAGAGTAACACTAACGCGAGACAGTGAGCAAGTCTACTACCAACGTTCATCCCTTCGAAGGCCAGAAAACAACGTACTATTGCTTCTCACTTGGAGCTCAATAGCTCACGGTCAGCCTCTTCGAGTACTAAGTGAGTGGGCAAGCTCGGGCGACGGTTTGGAGCTATATCAACAAATGATTAGAGATCTTCGGACTTCCCAAAAACCGGACCAGCTCGCACTGACCCTGGCTGCCTTGCTGTGCCATGCACGACTTCTTCCTTACACTTCGAACGATATTGCTAAACCCATCAGAGGTTGCTATTTGGCCGACTTAGATGCTCTCTTGAATGGCCACAGTCTTAGTAACAGGCGGATGGTCTTCGAAAAGATGGGTTCTGCACTTCTACCTATACTTTATACCTTTGAAGACGAATATAGGGATATGATCCAACTTCTCGCCATTGTACTTGGGCAACACAGCACCCATACCCGAATCATTTGACAGATCTACGGAGCTTTATTTTACAGGAAGGATTGTCGATCAACTCACTCACAGTAGCGCTTTCAAAGCAGTGGGTTTTTTGCTTTTGACGGAGCCAATGCCAGAGCTTAGCGTGGATGGTGAGGAATGGATCATGGTAACGAACCAAAGCTGTGACAAGTCGGCTTGAGTCGCCATTGTTTAGGAAAGGCGATAAGGGGGCAAGTAGGGGAAAACCGGCTTCCAGGCTAGGGAGAGCATAGTGGTACATCGATAGCTCAATTCAGTACAAACCCTAGCCACACACGGCACCACACACCTCGAGCATTTTACCGAAATCATGTTGAAAGACAGTGGATGGCTAAGTGATCTCGCAACTTTAAGATGGAAATGGACAGGCCCATCTACAAGACAGGACGATACCGCATTAGCTGAGACAACAATCGTTATGAGGGCTCTTGAGACTGTCATTCTATACACTCGTGACCCTGAAAAGAAACCACGCCGCTATAGGAATAGAATGGCCTAATGTCTAAAAAGGTTCAACCATGTGCTTTCAATTGGGTTTCTGATATTCCTCCAGCAAGACCTTTCTAATTGAAGTGGTTTGGCTTGCCCGCTGTCTTCCGTCTCATTTGCCTTGGATTCCAGTCGCGTTTCCTCTTCAGCTCCTACCTCGCTGGTAGTCCTCACGTCTATGGGTCAAATTAGCGAACATGCTCTTGGTGTTTAAAAAACTTTCGTCCTTATTACCGTTATCGTGGTACTCCCAGACCAATTTAGGCGCTGCGTGCCTAAATACGTAATGCATCAAGAACAGAATCACTTCAACCTCAAGGACGCTGAAATGATCTAGTCGCCCGCTCCTTGAGTTTGAGAACAGGTTGCGAAAGTCTTGCAACATTGTTTCGCGTGTCACCCGATTGCAGTCGTCCATCTTCAATAGTATAGACAATATGATGGCTCCAGAATCGTCTGACTCTTCAAGGGAAGAGGCTATACGAAGGTCCGTGCGCGCAATAACATTGAACATGCCTCGCTAGAAAAACGGGGTCAATAGAGATCAGCTTATAATAACGTGCTTGAAATAGGCACAGGGGTGGAAGGAAGTATATGTCGAAGCAGTGAGAATAATTCATATCTTTGGCTGAAGTAAGCACTCGAACGACCAAAACCAACGGTGACTTAGTCATCCGCACCATTTCTAGTCAATGAATAGAGGCGATTCAGAATTACAAGCGCGAGGGCTTGCCTATGATCTTAAGGTGAAGGAACAGGACAGATGGCTGCCGATAGCGAACGGTTGGTCATTTTTCAAGACATAGTAGTCTTGTATCTATTGCTAACATTTATAATTCCGCATCAGTTGCTCGAATCATGAAGAAAACGTTGTCAGAAGACGCCAAGATTGCCAAAGAAGCCAAAGAATGCATGCAAGAATGCGTGAACGAGTTCATCTCTTTCATCACGAGCGAAGGTCCGTACGTGTTGATCCTCTGTAACCTTCAATTCGTACTGTCTTAACCTTGAATTGATTCAGTCGCGGAGGAATGTCAGGAGGGGAAACGGAAAGTAATAAGCGGCGAAGATATTCTATTTGCTATGAGATTACTTGGTTTTGAAAATTACGACGAAGCACTGGGAATCTACAGTACTCCATGAAATCAACGTACATAAGCGTAAGTACATATGTTGACTTCGAAGTGAACTCTAACGCACTCGAAGATGTCAGAAGACTGAAGGCCCGTTAAAACGACTGAAATTGCAACGGAGGAAATGAAGAATCGCTCCGCACAAAGCAAAGATGCTTTAGGACAATAATGAGGAATACGCGCTCCCATGGGATGTCTTCCCCACCTCGCCATTTCAAAGGTCATTATTTTTACCCCCATAAAGCCAGCTGGACCCCTGTCCTACGCTGCTACCTCAAAGCCGCGGGTCACAATGTTAATGCAAGGATGCTCCACCTCGGCTCAGGCACATGGCTGAAGGCCGCTCAACTCGATCCCCCATCTCTTGCCTTTGAGATGCAAACCCTATCAACGCCTTTGTTGTCTGGGTGACATCGCCCTGCCGTTGAAGGAGCGATTGCACAACTTGGCAGTAAATATTCGTTGCAGCGGCACTTCGACCGCTGTCACCCTTTTGAGCCCGACGAACCCCGTCCTTCCCCCCATCCTGAATGTGCCGCAGTCACGCTCAACAGCATGATGCATTTTGCGGCGATGGTTCATGGGATCTACATGTCTGATAAGATCTAGCTTTGCTTTGTGGAATGCAATTTCAGAATAGTCATCTATCTCTATGCTACGGAGTTTTGGGAAAGATACGAGGTCTTCGCGATATTTAGGTGAAGCAAGTAATGCTGTGCAGGATTAAAATAATGATTGCAGCATGTCTTCTTCACTGTATGAGGCATTCTTCATGCGAGAATAAAGACAATTCGCTTTGGCGAATAAGTCTCCTCATACGTATTGGCCCTACTGTTACAGAACACCAGATCTCCAATTTGACCACAGCAGTGGCTCCAGATTCGGTCTGTGCCCTCAAAGGAAGTGCAATTTCGCTTTCATCCAGAAATCGCGAACGAAAAGGCCGCCACACTCTAAGAAAGAGAGAAATTTCTCTGACCCTGAAAGGACGTGCATCTCGCATACCATATAGAAGACAACAAGTGCTCTGAGTTCGTCGATCTGCTGGTCTTGGTCTGGAATGTTCTCCGTCGAGTAAATATACTGGGCCAATTCAACCACGTCGCCAATCCGCGTCTCCTGTAATGTGAATAGAACAAGTGTCTTGTGGATTTTGTGCAAAACGAGCTTTTTCAGATGTCCAACCCCGTACTTTTCTGCAAGTACATATAGGCGGGCATGTCCCAGAAACACTCGCGTGAAATCTTCCTCAGGCCCACCATTGGCATGAATACTATAGTCCATATACATCTGTCCAGAAATTGTAGGACTGTATTCCCTGTGATTAAAAGATTCTCGTAGCAAAGCTTTTTTGGTTTTATTCGACTTCTTAGACGACTTTCCAAATCCGTTACCAAAATCCAATTTCGATTCACCAAACGGTGCAGGTGGCTCTGTGTCTGATACTGGCTCTGCCGGAACTACAGAGCCAGTGGCGAAAGCATCCGATGCCGCTTCAACCTCAAAACCCTCATTCGACTCTTGTGGGAGAATATCACACGATGGCGTCTCATAATCTCCAGTATATGGAAACTGACAGAAGAGACTAAAGGTGTCTTCCGGCACATTGTCTAGAGTAACAAGTCTTGTCTGTGCCTCTGTCATAGAGCCATTCAAGAGAGTGTCCAAGGTACGTGACAATCGTGATATAGCGATAGAATGAACGACTATGGGCACCTTTTCGGGACCGACATTGAAGGTGAACACATGCGAGCGCAGTAGTCTAGCGATTTAGGAACAAAATTAGCCTTCGCAAGACCAACACGGCGCGTGAAGCAAACTTACTGCTCAAACGAAGTCATCATCACTTTCCAAGGTTGTGCCACTGGTGTGTATGTTTACAGGTCATAATCTCATCTGGTTGCTATACCCCGCAGGCCTTCGAGCTAAACCGTTTATGGAAAAAGAGTTCCTTCGCTATGTACTTTAAGCTAAACTGCTGTTAACTCGCTGTCGGTCGAAACTATATTTCATCATCATATTCATAAAGGCAGACGTATGATGACTCTGTACCGAGTAGAACAGGTTATTGGGAAAGGGGATGGAGTTGTTGCATGCTCGGACATTGCAAGAGGCACCATGATAATTTCAGAGTCGCCTCTTTTCACGCTCCCACGTCTTATCCGCAATCCACAGCGAGTCTCCGAGCTAATTCTTCAGCAAGTACGTGCTTTGGATAGAGATAAGTAACGCAGCTTCTTTGCCCTCCGCAACAGCTTCAATTGGGTAGCAACGCGAGCGTGGTGGGATATTTCCTAACTGTTCCCGTTTCAACCACAACTGTTGCTCTAACGCCAGTTACTCTTGGTGCAACAAGCTTGGACTTGAACGGGTTTTCGCCGTAAAAGACATCAAAGAAAGAGAAGAAATATCGGTCAGCTACCTATCCGAACAATTTGGGGTGACACCTAGGAGTGAACGCCGACGGCATCTTTTGGGCGAATTTGGGTTCCAGTGCTACTGTGATTAATGCTCCCAAAACACCGAAGGTGCTTCTGCAAGCGTTACAAGGCGACGAAAGTTATCTCAGCTGAATGCCGCTATAGAGGATGGCATACTCATTGTCACGAATCCAGGTCGCGCTCTCAAATCTTGTAAAGATGTACTTCAGTTGCTGAAAGAAGAGGGAGAGTCAGATGTAACAGTCTATGCCGCCGCATTTCAGGTGTGCGTGGCACATGGTGATTTTGGTCGAGCTAGTGCCATGGCAGGTCTAGCCGCAAAGGCTAAGAGTGACTGCCAAGGGAATGATGCTGACGGCATCGAGGAAATATGACGCTTCATTCAATCACCACAAACGCACCGGCTTGCCGGCACCACGAACAAATGGAGATCGATAGTTGGACATGCTCGATCACCGGAGTCTGAAGGATTTGAAGAATGGCTTTGGCGGAAAGCTGGGTGATGTAGCATTTCTATGTCAGAGGGTGAGGAGGCATTTTATCTCCGGGTAGCAGATGACTGTCGTAGTAGAGAAAAACATTCCGCATAACACGTGTCTCCTGAATGCAGAGAGCAAGCCGAGGCATATCCATTGCTTCGCAAACGTTCTCTACCACACATGACGACATTACGGCTTGCTTTTGACATTTCAGCGCTACTTCCCTGTCAATACACAAATATACAGAATCATCTGATTCAGCTCGAGAATGCTGGTTCATGCAGGTATCATGGTCGTGAATGGCTTAACATGGCAAATATTGCAACTGTTCCAACCAAATAGCTTCCCAAAGCAAAAGCAGTATTCCAGTCTCCGGTGTATATCTTCCAGCTCACAACTGCGGTCCCACTCAAGACAATAGTGGCTGCTGAGATTAGGCGGTAGCCAGCGCTCATACGCCCTTTCCAATTCTGGATCCCCTCGCTCCGTTTCTGGCTGCATCACCAGCCGTTGCCTGCACCACCAATCGTTGCCTGCTTCCCGAGTGGACATACCTTTTAAAAGTACATACTTCTTGAGTGTATATACCTTTCAAAGGTATATACCTTTTAAAGGTATACACTTCCTAAGTGTACATATCTTTCGAGTGTACATACCTTTCGAGTGTACATACCTTTCGAGTGTACATATCTTTCGAGTGTACATATCTTTCGAGTATACATACATTTCGAGTTTATATACCATTTAATGGTATATACCTTTAAGGGGTATACACTTGCTGGATGTACATAAGTTTTAAGGATGTAGGTGCGCAAGTCCAAAGGATATATAAAATTAGAAAGTGTACATATCTAGAAACTTGGGCACTATCTCATCGCTCCAATCAAAGGCCGTGTCAGAGTGCCTCGTAGGCTACCGTATCTAGGGGAACCCTGTAAACCCCGTCCACAACTGTTTCTCCGGGAACCAGAAATGGACCCGGGGGGGGGGACCAGCAAGATAGAATAGAGACGATTCAGAAGCGAAGCAAGAAGTTCAAAGATACATTAGTACTTGTCTTTAGAACCAGCCCCTCACTTGGTCTTAGATAAAGACAGTTTCCTCGGATGAGTTGCATATTGTCGCGTTCGAGTTATCTGGAAACATACAGCATGACTTACGCAGCAAAAGCAAAGACACAGCAGTTCACCAGAAGGAAATCAAATCTGGTGAAAAAGGCAGATCAGCTGGCCCGATTGTGTTACGCGGACCTTGCCCTGATCATCCGCAAGAATGGAAGGTATTATACTTATCGGTCGACCGATCACGAACGATGGCCTTCTACCATAACAGAAATCGTACATATGAACCCGATACATCGATCTTGAGCTGACTCGAGCCTAGGAAGCATCGTACTCGTTGCCTGTCAACCTCCTATTCACAGACTTTGACCTCGTTGTTCGTAAAGCCTCGTACAAGTCGGAGGCGGACGAGCCGTCGAATAAGGAGTCTGGTTCGGTTGAGAAGGAGTCCTCAGAGGCACCGTAGGGTTTGCGGGATCTGATGACACATTGCAAAGCGAAATAGACAGGAACCTATCCTGAATGAGAATCTGGGTGATGGTGTAATGATCCGGCTTTCCGAAGGAGACTTTGAAGGACACGTTTCTTAAGACTGGCAAAAGTTTGCGGCGGATACTTAATCAATCGTTATCAACGTCTCTGCGGGATCAACGTCCCCTTACTCCATACTCTATTAATACCTATATCCGTCAAAACGTCTATGATCAATCCTGCCCTCGTGCTCATCGCTCGCTGATGGTGTGCTCAGACTACGTTCCACTTCCACCTACGCTCCTTGCTAAGACACATCCGTGGAACTCCTGCAAACTGGCTTCAACACTTGTGCTTCTCCTCGCCGCTCCCAAAGACGC
>JAABUH010002488.1_pt1 | contig 17640 bp, 35 predicted proteins | sample 5559121 | NCBI WGS metagenome assembly JAABUH01 (sample SAMN10711871, study PRJNA513364) | rock metagenome | isolation source: Antarctica rocks | place: Antarctica: Victoria Land, Battleship Promontory nord | collected 2015-12-28
TCGCTCTACGCGCAAGTCGTCGCCCAAGGTCGTGGGGCAGAGATTTGAGGATGGGGTGCTGAAAATCATTTACGACCCCGATGACCTGAGGCGATATCGACTGGAGAACGGGCTAAAGGAGTCGGACAGCCTGGCGGACAGCAACATCACCTTATCACTCCTACCGCTTGCTAGCGGAGGACATGACCACAGCCATTCTAGCCATGAGAGCTCTCCTCCTGCTGTTCCGAGTCAATCGGAGAGACCGACAAGCCCAACGAGGCACAACGCCGGAACGAGGCGATACTCCGACCGCGGACGCCACCCCTCCTCCGAACGTCACCTAGTGCCAGTGCCAGTCCCATTCAGTCCCCCGCGTCTTGCGCGGAGTCCCCAATATCCAGGTCCTGCGTCTGAGTTCAACCCAGCAACAAGACCCTCGCCTACGGACATACTTCCCCTACCCACCAGGGCAACCGGATCCTCAACATCCGCGAAGGTACACCGAGCGATTAAACGCATACATGGACCGCGGACATGCCCTACCGGCAACTATTGCCAGTCAGTTGGGCTTGAGGCAGCCTTACTGTGCGCCAGCTCAGGAGACGCAGGCAGGAAGGGCAGCCGATAGTCGGGCGGATGCGGGAGGTTGGTGAGGGGATATCGAGTAGGACAAGTAAGGAGCTGGTCTGCTCACTCCTGGGGAGCAAGAGTAACGGGACTCTGTGGGAAGTAGGCGAGAGATGAGCGATTCAATTTTGAGGGGTGAATGAGAACGTAGCAGACGTGGAACTGCGATACCCGTATCTTGAATACCCTAGTGACCTCATGCGACTCTTCTCGATCTCATCATCTCACTATGACCAGACGGTCCGTCATGGCATGGGGTTTTTTTCCCAGCTGCAATGCGCTCTGCCTCTCTCGACGGTCGGCACGAGCTGAAGCGTTCCTTTGTGCCGATGGAAGCAACTTCATTCACCGAGTCCCCGAGTCCGACCAAGCTACCTCACTCCCGCGTCTCAGCGTTCAATCTCGGTTCTTCCCTCCATCCCACGATCCTACCAGACCTACAGCAGAACTTGAAGATGTGCAAACCGGCAACCTGCCCAAACGATGGCAAAGCAACGTGGTGGGGATGCGGTATGTTTCCTCCACTCTCGTCAAAACCAGCTAATACCACCTAGGCCGGCACATCGAGATCGTCCGCTCTCGATTTAACCATAGGTAGTGATACTGATGAATAGTAGGCACTAGCTGGTGTGCTTGAGAGAGACAGGTGTCAGTGCGAGCACGTGGAGGTCAAGGGCAAAGATGGGTTCTATGAGGTTCCCAAGAAGGCTGGGACGGGAGTTGAGGAGGATCTGCCGTCGGGTCCGATGGCAGGCAGGACGGCATAGTGAGGATGTCACGGGTGCAGCTTGATATGCACCTCCATGCCTTGCGAGTCGATGCAGTACTGGCAGGGAAGGAGCGTTCATTGCGTCGCCTGGTATGGCTCGCAAAAACGAAAGAGACATGCGGGGTGCTCTTAAGGGAGCATTTGACTATAGACTACTCTAGAGTGCACTTCGCCTCTCTCAACTCGTCGACAGCTAGGCCAATACGGCCTCCATTCACCGGACTTAGTCAAGCCAGCCATTCGTACCGGCTTGAAAATCACGCTACTCCCGTAGTGGAGAGCAGCATGCTTGATGCCATGCGGGGTATGACTTTGCAAGGTATCCTCAACATCCCCACCAATCTCAAGCTTCGACAGTCATCCCCTCCTTCTGACCTTCAAGTACCGTCCAATCCTCGCCTGCGACTGCCTCATCTTCCTCTTCACCGCCAAGCCCCATCATCTCTGTCCGACCCCACTTGGACAGTACCACCTGTTCCGAATCCTTAAACACCCGGATCTGACGGAGAAGATCTACATGCGAGGGTTGCATGACCGTATCCGATTCCAACAGGGAGTACAGAAGCCGGGTAGTCGGAGTGTGGGTCAAGTCCGGCACCTCTACCCATCACTCCTCAACATATCTCAGCTAAGAGGAACAAGCACGTACCAAACCCAGTCTCAAACTCCACCACTTCCCTCCGCCTCATCTCCTCCAGCTCAAGGTGTTCCCTGCTCTTGGGCCGACCGGGCCGTCGTTCTCGCTCGAGCTCCGATATTCGGGGATCGTGGCGGGTGAGGTAGACACCGGATATGAGGGCTCGGAGGGAGGGCAGGGAGAGGGGGGAGGGGGAGGTTAGGGAGTGGAGGAAGAATAGGGGACGGTGGACTGAAAGCTATGGATCAGTCGAGTGGTTCTTCGTAGGGGAAGGGGAACGCACGTTTGGAGGAGACGGCTTCTCTGCGATGTTTGACTTGAGACTCGAGTTTCGAGGCTCGGAGGTGGACGCGGGTGAGCTGGCCAGCTACATGATTGACACAGGTCAGAGAGCAGTCTCTGATTCGAACTCCGGAAGCTCGAACAGCTTTGATCCGTTGAAGATTGCTCACCTTTTCGAGATCCTGGATGGAGACCTTCTTTGCCTTTGACAGTCTTCTTCGTCAAGCGCCGATTGTTTGGCATGCCTAACGGGGTCCCACGGTGATGAGTCGGATAACAACATATTTCTGACCGAGGAAATGAGGAGAAAACCCAAAATCTTAGTTGAGGGGAATGAATAGGGTGACACGCGTTGAGCTATGTCCAGGTCCCGACCCGCTCAAATTCAATAGCTTAGTGTGTCAATAGTTCTCTTCAAGGCCCCTACGGCTTCAACGCAGCTACGAGCTCTACGAAGAGGTGCGCTAAGTTGCCGGTGTGCTTCTTCCCGAGCTGGACGTAGAGCGAGCTTAATCGCCTAAGCTGTTTCCCGACTCGCTTCGACAACTGGATTGTCTGGCGAGATGTCGAACCCGACCTCCCTCTCCTCGCTCTCCGACCCAACATCCCTCGCCAAGCTTCAAATCCTGGTCATCCCGCTCAAGCTATCCTCCTCTTCTTCTCCCTTGTTGTCAGAAGCGACGTACGAACACTGGTCGAGCCTGATCAGGCGACATCAGACAATACGAAGCGATGAGCTACGACGACCATCTCCCGAGTCGTCCTCATCTGCTTCCTCATTCTCTACTCATGCTCGACGTCATGTACCCTCCGCTCGCTTCTTCCCGACGTCCTCTGGTACTTCAGCCTCCAGAGCCCCCTCGAGCACCACCATGCATCTCTCCTACCCTTCTCACCCTCCAGCTCGGCATCTCTATCCCTTGAGCTTGCTGCGAATGACAATCTTCCCACTCGTGGTCATCGGCGTAGCCGTGGATCCAGGAGAACTCTCGCCGGTGGAGGGCTACAGCGTTGACGAAGAGGAAGCGGAGGTTACGGGCGACATTGGACAAGCGAGTGCACCCATTGCATCGACGTCTACTCAGGAACCGGTACAACCCCCTTCTTCACCGACCGAGACATTTGATAATGCCTTGCAAAACCTCTTTCCACCAACTTCCCCGTTTCCGCTTGTTAGACGACTGGTGCTCGTACCGTCACAAACACCATCCTCCACGCCCAAACCTTCGCCCGCGATGAATGGACGAGGTGAACAGCAGGATCAGGCCGGAGATGCTGGGAAGGGGAAGATGCTGGACAAACAGACGGTATATGCTCCTACGGAGGGAGTCGAGGGATGGGTACGAAAGATGATGGGAGAGGTCGTGGGGGACGTGCTTGTAGAACTGGGAGAGCTGGTGAGAAGAATTATCATTCCTACATCGCGACAGCTCATGAATCCTCGTTCCTGATCACAGGCAACAGCTCTCGAAACTCCTGCCGGACTGAAAATCCTCTCGTCAACTCTCCTGCCGTCACTGACATCGACCCTGCCGCATCCCAGCGTCGACAACCTCTTACCATCCGCGTCTTCCACCTCCAACACTAACTTTCCCTCAAGATCTGGCAGTGGCACACCCTCGTCCTCTCTGCATCACTCGCACTCCGTCGATGCCCTCAACGGAATGGGCATCTCCCTGACACGGGCACTTACCCCCGGTGGACGACCTACATCAGCAGGACCTTCGTCCCTTCCGCCGTTGCAGACCGCCACTATCGCATCTACAACGTCAGCAGGCCCATCATCCTCGACTTCTTCATCTTCAAATCCATTCCGACGATCGACCGCCCTCTCATCCCCTTTCGCTCGCAGTCCATCTGCCGCATCTCTCTCGTCCACCACATCAGGCTCGACTCTCCCACCTCTTCAGACTTCCGGAACCAAGTACACCTCGGCATCCCTCATGGGTGTAGCCGGAGGTCGACTGCTGAAGCTCCTTGGCGACATGTACCTCCTTGCGGGGATGTACGGAGATGCGATCAGATGCTTTGAAGACGGCGTGGAACGGTGTAGAGGGGTCGGAGATGTACTCTGGGAAGCGGTATTGCGAGAAGGAAGAGCGGTTGCTTGCATTGGGGACGCTTGGGAGGGTCGAGATGGATCGGTGAGCTGGGAACAATGCAGCTGCGCGATACCATTATTGACCTGATCAGAACATGTTTAAACCTTATCCAGCATCCCCTACACCCACCGAGATCGTCTCGCACTTTTTGTCTGCCCTCGCTTGCCTCTCTCGCGCTCCGTTACCGTACCCACCTGAAATCCTCTCACCATCGCCGCAAGCCGCGTCTGGATCCTTCAGTCTTCCCGAGCCATCGTCCACCAACCCTGCCGCCGTCGGGACTGGCGAAGGGCTTCTCGCATACCTTTATACCGGGTTGTGCCTGCGGATCAGCCACTTTGTCTTTCTCGTCTGGGCAGCGGGAGGATGGGGCTCGATAGCTCTGTCGGCGATCATGACTCATTCTCTTCCCCGTGCCTTTCCGCTTCCGTTGTCAGTGGAGGACGCAGGGCATGCAAGCGCTAGAAGAAGTCGGCAGCGATCACTTGCCCAATTATCTTCTCGGTCTCAGCTTGCCCGACATAGCGTATTCGGCTACGCTGAGCCGGCTCTTGGACCTCATCATCGAGCAATGACCAAGACGGAAGAGCTCAACCTATATGTCGAGATGACTTGGCTCGCACGATGGCTGGACCTTCCGCGGAAAGAGGCGTACTGCACTCGAATAGTGGTGAAGCGAGTCGGGGTGATGATCGTCGAAGGGAGGGAAGAGAATCGTCGGCTCGGCGGAGTGGTCGTCCCAACTCGACCAAGTAAGACGAAGGAGTCAGCAGCAATTGAAGCGGCGTCAGTCGGGCTTGGCTTAGGCACGGCAGTAGCTGCATCCCAAGCGGTGGCTTTTCGTCGAAAAGAGTCTACGGACGGCAATGTCGCTGTCATGGCGCTGTTCGAGCGAGCTTGCTCGGTCATGGGAATCGGTCTCCTCCCTTCCCAAGCTCCTGCGGACCAGGCACCCAGCGCGCCACGCTTTGGCTGGCCCGAACTCCAGGTAGAGATGATGAAAGAAGGGATCGCCGTCGCCGAGGCGTTACCTGATCACCGGTCGATCATCAGATTCTGTACCTCCGCTCTTCGAAGCCTTCACATGTACCTCAACGGCTCCAGTCAGGCGCACCTGGCGAAGATGTTTCCCCGTGCTCTGTCGACGATCCGGCGTAGGGGGATGGAGTTTTCCGGAGTGGGATGGTGGTTGCCTAGGAGGATCGCCTTGAGCATGGAGATCGGCAGGTGAGCCTCGCGAGGGGGAACGGGTTCTCAGAGCTGACGAGGGGTCGAGGTAGCTTGGCGGCAAATCGAATGCCGGTGGAGCACGTCCGAACCGAAATCATCGCTAAGAACGGAACGAAGGATCCTTTCTTGTACAACCCGCGGTCAAAAGCGGCCGAAGCTGGCAAGGTACGTTGATATTGGTTACCGCGTTCGAAAGAGGCTGACATCTGTCAGACTCTGCTCGTGGCGAACGAGCAAGTCGACATCTTTGTCACCCTTCAGAACCCGTTTGCATTCGACCTGGACATTCAGGATCTCTCCCTGTTGTAAGGGGACCTCTCAACTGATTCCATCGCTTATGACTTGCAGAACTTCTGGCGTGCCCTTTATTACTTCTCCTCTTTCCCTCTCCTTGCCTGCCAGCTCGATCCAGACCGTCCGAGTCACCGGGATCGCGGCCAATCCTGGTGTAATTCAGATGCGAGGTGTCTCCTTACGTCTTTCCGATGGATCTTTCGCCCAGATACCGCTCCCTGTCATTGGCGAGAAAGACAAGCAAAGACAGCACAAAAGTCGATCAAGACTGACTTCGGAGCTGAGTAAGACCAAGCGCCTCGGTCTGGAAGCGCGATTTCCAGCACCAGTCGAGCCGCCGGACGTGCAACCTGAATCGTGGCTCGAATGTATGGTCGTCGAGGAACAGCCGTTGCTCTGGATCAAGAACACGAGCCTGACTCATGGAACGGTAATGCTGTACAATGGCGAATCGTCAGGGAAAACACCGATCAGTGAGCTTCAACTGAATAATTCTGTAGGTCGACGATCCGAATTGCACTCGAGAACTCGTCTTCAGTTCCAGTGGACTTCCTCAAGCTCTCTCTCGAAGACGCGGCTGCCCGCTCGGCGCAACACCTCGTTGCAGAGGGCGAGCTCAGTCCTGAACAGGCTTACGAGCTCGAGTGGGATGTTGCCAATCGCCCGGTATTCATCTGGGAGAACCAGGGGGAGACCAGAATCCCAGCGGGTGGGAGGGCCACGCTATCAGTCCGATGTCTCGGGAAAGTCGGATGGTAAGTTCCATACCGCGGGTTTCAGCTTATCAGTAGTACGGATGGCGTTATCCGCATCGATTACGGCCTAATCAATCGAGATGGCGGAGTGTCGACTTCATTGCACACCCGTCAAATCACCTTTCCAGTCCTCTTTACGGTATATCACACTCTTCAGAGCCATACCTTGGATCTTGTCCGGCTTGTCAGCTCTAGTCAGAAGCCGAGCAGTAATGGACTTCATTTGCCCATGTCTAATGGCCACTCTTCAAGTTCCACGACACCTCGGTACAACTCGTTCGATCCCGCCGTCCAGGATCAGTTCCTCCGACAGCTTGCCAAGGAGAATAATGATACTCACTGTCTGCTTGGACTGAATGTGCGGAATGTATATGGGGTACCTTTCGAGGTGACCCTTATCCGGGCGGAGGAGATCGGTGAGTATTTGTTTACTGCAATTATTTATCTTGCTGATTGAGTTAGATGAGGAGTTTTCGGCTAGTCGTCTTGTCCCGCCCGGCGCCACAGAACAGTACATGTGTCGTGAGATCGATTGTTTCGAAGGCCTGACAGTCGATTCGTAGGATCATCATTCCTATTCCCCGACGCTCACTACCGGAGTCCATCCTCTCCCAGCCGATCCCTAGTATCTCGGAAAGGCAATATGTTGTCGACAAATCCAAGAGGCCGGCGGCGCAACTGCAAGCTGAACGAGAGCTGTTCTGGTATCGTGATGATATGCTCAAGTCGCTCTCCCTTACGTGGCTCGAGGTCAGTAGCACCACGTCCTTCCTCACTGCGGTCATTGACGGCCCATTGCAGCCCGGCTCAAGACGATCAGGCACACTGTCATTGCGAGATTTGCCACTCTCCCCCGACTTGCTCGATAGCCTCCGGCTTAACGACCTCGATATCTCCCTTGTGGTTCGGCCTCGGAACAGCAAGATCGTACGGGCTACTGACTTTGCCGATATCGTTGTAATCCTTGTCAATCGGCTTGGTATGCCTCCAGCAGTCCCCAATTCATCCCCAAGAAGCTAATTGGGCATCTGTAGAACGTCCCATCCGTCCTTACGTCCGTCTAGAACCCCTTCCTTCCTCATCGAGCGATTCTTCCTGGACGTCACCAACCACCGTACCCCGTCGACCCATTTCCACCCAGCCCATTGCGCCACGACGCAATCTCGCCTTCGACGGCACCCTTGCTCGTACTCTGCCTCTCTTGCAACCTGGAGAAGAGGCGAACCATACCGTCGGAGTCCTCTTTCTCGCTAGCGGGAATTACTCATTTCGCGCGGCTGTGGAGGAGGTTGACCTCGCGGCTACGTCTGAGGATCCTCCAAATATTCGCTTCTCCCCTATCTTGCATGTTGATGTATCTTCATAATACCATTCAGTATTTTTACCATCCAGCACGTCGCATTTCACCTAGCATCACATATCACAAAGTGCATGGCCTGGTCTTCGAAAGATAGTGATGCAACACGTCCATCATGAAGTAATGTACATATGGAGGGAATGAGTTGAGTCTGTGGTGTACAGAGATAGTGAGGAGGGATTCCAATGAGCCCAGAAATAGCGACATTGAACTCGGGAGACAGCTAATGTGCCAGTACATCATTGCTCTTGTAGCGAGCGAGACATGATTTGAGATCGCCATACCGCATGCTCTTGTCGACGGAGTCGGGTACTGGTTGGATCCGTCAGCAGCCATCTTTTTGCCGAGCTCTGGAGAAGGTACATACGCCATGTGCCTGCAAACGAGGACTGTCAGCAAGGTCGCAATAGGAGGAAGGATGATCTCACCGTTATTGATGACCAAAACCTTCATCCTTTCGTGATATCTCAGGTTGGTGAGCAATTTTGGCGTGATCAGGAAGTATCTTCGCCCCCAGTCAGCGGATACCGGAGATAATGGGAAACACGCACTGTCCCGCATCTTCACCGCAAGTCACCTCGACGAGCTGGTTGTGGACATTCCGCTCTGCCTTTTGGTCCATACCCTACCACGGGTTAACCTTGATCCTCAGCCATCAGGAGTAAAGACTCACTTGATTGATCTCGTCTACGAGGGAGAAAGGGGTTCGAGCCATCTCGGAGAGACTCATGAGGTATGTGACTGTCGCTAGTGACCGTTCCTAGTTCCACAGAGGATCAGAGCTGATGACAAGTAGATAATAGGGGACGTGCGCCACCAGATTGAAGGGATCCAGTGAGGATCTGGAGATTGTCTCCATCCCGGTAGCTAACGAGGATTTGAATACCCCACGCCGCGAAATCGCCGTCGATCCGGTTGATGCGGACCTCGCCGGTACATCCAACGCCTGAACAGCCAATCCTGTCAAAACAGTCTGAAGCATGGAGTAGAAGATCTAGATTCACGTTCGAAGGCTGCGGCAAACTTCCTGCTTACCACATCCACGAGCCTATCGAGCGCGGGATCGAACTCGGACTATCGAGCGTGAGTCATCGAAACAATCATGCGCAGCGCTCACAAGAATCTTGTTGATAGAGTGCTTGGCTCGTGCCGAGTCTCGCTCTAGATCTCTGACCGAGGACTGCAGCTTCTCAAGCTGCGAAATTGTGTTAAGCATGTCTCAGCGCAGCATAGCTTACTCACCTCTTTCGACAGCTTCTCGAAGCGGGCGACGACATTCGGGTCAACGCCAATACTAGCCTCGAGATCTGCAATGGTTGCCGCTAGGCTATGCTGAAGCTCCTCAAGCGGAGGCATCTCTCCCTAGTAGGAGTCAGCGCAAGGGACGTGTATCATCTGTGGTATGTACCCTGCTGCGCTTTTTTAATTCGGCTTGGACTGTGGGATGACGTTCGTGCAGTTCGCTCATGAAATGCTGTCCGAGCGTGGTAGCTGCGATCCTCTGCTCGTTGATACTTTCGGTGACTGCATCTGGATCAGTGGTGCCGAGTGCATTGCAGACCATCATGCTTACGGATCTCGATCTGCCGGGATAAAGACGATGCATCGGCATCACCTGTCGCAAGCCTTTGCTGTATCGCCGTGTCATTGACCTGACACATGATGCTGTTGAAGGCATCCTTGACCAAGGTATCGCTCAGAGACGATACAGCCTCTTCGCAGCTCGCCTACGCCCAGCACTTCAGCGAGGAGGTTTCGGTGATGCTGAGGACTAGCCTGGTAGGCCTGGAGAGGTTCGGCTTGCCTCTGAGCATACTTGAGCTTCTTCTTTCGCAGCTCCGCTCGCAGAGCCTCGACGGACGGCTCCTCTTCGAGATCCCGAAGACGCTTCTCGGCGAGTTCTGGTCAAGGTTAACGCAAGCGATACCAAAGAGAATCAGGCTGACCTTTATCCACCTTCGCTTTTGAATACAAGCCCACTTGTTCCTTCATTGACGCCAGCTCACGTTCAATCGCTTGCTATGGCCTATCAGCAACGAGGCTAGAGTGGCGAACAATGATCGCACTGATTGGTCCTTCGTCGATTGCGCCTTATCCCTCGCTTTATTGTGACGATCGATGAGATCCGTATGTGGTGCTTCTCGATCTCGCTTTGCCTTTTTCATCCCAGCGATCTCGTCCACGATCTTCTTCACCGCACCCTGATCGACAGCCAAGTTGAAGGCTTTCGCCGCCGCAGGGCCAGAGGTGTTTATCTGATAGTCCTTCTTGCCGTACCGGGACTGTATAGCCCGATTGGAATCGGTACCAGTTATCCAGGTAGTGATGCCCGCTCGTATGAGTGCTTCGGTATTGATTTCAGTGCCTGCGCGCTGCGTGACGGCCTTCACGTATCAGCGGCATTGCAGTAGTCAGACTCACAGCTCTATGCATGTTTGCGTACTGATTCAAATAAGCTATGACCGGTCCTTCGGCATCGACGAAGTCAATGGCGAAACCGTCCAAACCAAGGTCGGCCATCTATACGGCATTAGCCAATGAAAACCATAATAGTCGGTTGCTCACTTGTTGATGGGTACACGGTCGGGGTGGGTTGGCGGTCTGGTCATTGTAGTCGATGACCGCCAAGTTCAGCGCTACCTTTCCAGCCGAACTTATCCGGCCATCCGCTCGCCTGCGAGGTTCGTACACGGTACCGTTCAGGCTGAGCATTCGCTCGTAATCCCGTTGTGACTGGCAAATGAAAGTCTTATTGCGCGTCAGGTTTAAGGAAGCCTTACGAGTCTGCTCACCTTTCGCTGCTGCAGGTTTGTGCACATCTCGACCTGCCAGGCATACTCGTGATTGCTCACATTGACGGAGACCATAGGCGGCTTGTGCACCGTGGACTCAAGTTCATGGCCGTGCTTCTCGAGCCAATCAAGGGCGAAATTGATTGATGGGTCCAAGTCTCTCGCAGTGTTCTCCCTTTGGATTTCCACACTTGATAACTCTTGCTGCCTGATGGAACCTTCAAATTATCCTCCCAAAGACGATGCCAATGCTGACCTCTTCAGCCGATTGTCGATGTCCATCGTCAACTTTTCCAGGATACTTGTGCTTTCTTGGCACTCTTCGCGTAGAGAAGACGCTTCCGAAAACGCCTGTTTCCCCTTCGCAACTATGTCGCGCTACGGAAGCAGATCAGTAGGCATAGCGAGCTCTTGAACCTCGCACGTCACCTTCTCTTGGGCTGTGCGCTGCATTGCGTCCTGAACATCCGCCTGGGGCGAGTCCAGGATCCGTTGCGCGTTTTGGATACGGCTGCGATATCGCGCCTTCTCCTCTTCCCGGTTCCGCATCTTCTTATTCAGCACGCTCAATTGTGCGTCAACTCCTTCCCCATCCTCGATCTAGAGCTATCTTCAGCAACAGCTTGCTGCTTCGCCCAGAAAATGACTTACGGCATCGTCCATACGTTTGCCGAAGGCCCGGATGCTCTTGTGGAACTCCTTGAGCTTGTCATCGGATAGCTTGGCACGTGCTTCGGCTTTGTGCATCTTGTTCGATACGTGCCTTTGGGACATAGGTAAGCGAACGATTCTTCGATTCGAGCAACCCACTCGGCAAGATCCAGGAGCGGTTTCCGCCTTTGTGCAGATTCTTTCTCCTTCTTCTTCAAGGCCTTTCGCTCTTCGGTAAGCTGGAAGTGCTTGTCCTTCACTTCGATATGCTCCTTCACCATAACGAGGAGCTCGAGCACTTCCCTCTAGTAACAGATCAGGACACGATACCGATTTCGCAACGATCGACTCACCTCGAACTCCTGGTCTTGACGAGCTCGGAAGTTGCGGACCTGGGGTTCAAGGCGGTCGACCTGGCTTTGCAGAAGATCACGCCTCTCGATGTCTTTCTCGAGGACCTGTCGAAGTTCACCATTCAGCGCGACACGGATACTGGTTGGAGACGCACCCCTTCAATATCTTTCGCCTTACCACCCTTCTCTACTAGTGTCTCGTGCCATCTCGTCAAACGCGGATCTCCAGCTGCACGCATCGTTTCCTTCAGGACAATAACGGGCACCATCTTGGCGAATTCGGCCACCTTGTCTTGGGGAAGGAAGGAGCTCCAGACAAAACCGTCAGCACTGAAAGACAACTCAGCAGGTGCGACCTACCAAAGGTTGTTGGCTTGAACGCACATCTCGCTGACAATCTCTGTCGCTGCTTTTTTCGTGGAAGCCTCCCCTGATAGGAATCAGTTTTGAAGCATAAAGTCCTCAATGGACCTACCGTTAATTCGCCATTCTGACTGGTCGGTCTCCCGTGTGAATCTCCTCCATATCACTGGGTTCCGCTTCCCCGGTCTTCCTTTCAGTTCAATCTCGGTCTCCGCGATCTCTGTGCCCTGCTTAACATATGACTTGAGGTCAGACGCACGACCCATGACCTACGCAGTCCGGTCTCATCAGTATTTTCCGCCATCAGCGCTGTAAACGGAACGTACTTTGGGATGGAAGCCGAGCCCGATGGCTATAGCCGCGGCGATTGTGCTCTTCCCGGTACCATTCGGGCCGAGGATCATGTTGAGATGAGGACCGGGATGAAACTCGACGAAATCATAGGTCATGAAGTTCTTCATCTTGATGCGAGTGATAGATCCAGCGACAAAGCTGAAACTCGCGTCAGCTTCTACTTTGCTGCCTCGAGTAGCTCACCCGTCTGATCCTCGCTCATAATCCGGTCGAAAGCCAATTGGCCGCAACGGTCCATCGTCTCCAACTCCATTCACAGACCCTTGATCCTCGTCCTCATGATCGCCTCCACCTCCACCATGGCCGTTCATCGTCTCCCGCTTGATGTTAGCCAGCTCCCCATAGCCCGGCTCATCTTCCGTCAGGATATCTAAATCGCTATCCCCCTCATCAACATGGCTCGACCGCCGACGCTTCGCAGTCCCATTCGCCCGCCGGGGACTGGCTTCACTCTCGTTGTCGGAAAGGGTGACACGAGCGGGCCGCTTGCCGTGATTACGGACGGCTTGAGAGCTCTCAGCTTCCATCCGGAGATGAGGATGATGAGGGATGAAAGGAAATCAAGTACGCGCGAGCGCTGAGGTGCACGAGATTACGTCAGATGGATTTGGTTCGTCCGGACCTTGATCTTTCAACTGAATATATGGCCTTTATCGAGATGTGCACCCGCAAATTGCTGCATCCAAGCTCTTCTGTATCGGGTACGGCAAAACGATCTGCTAGTCGTCATCTGAGCCGAAGATCGGTCCAAAATATCCCTTCGTGTCCCTGAACACCCGGCATCCCTTCATTCCCGCTCCTTCCGATGCCGCAGTCCATACAAGATGCAGCCTTACCTGGACCGAGCCGTCTTTCAATATCCCGTGACACGCAGTCCACTTTGCCTGCGTCATATCGTCCCACACACCGCCCACATCCGATCTTCACCATTCAACGAGTCGACATCCATGCGATCAAGCAGGAACTACACGATGCGTTGGGCGAGGATGGGTTGCCATATTGGAAGGCTTTGAACGGGTATCTGCTGGGGCAGTTGAGGAGGGAGGAGCTGGGGGTGATGGTGACGGGGTGGTTCAAGGGGAAGAAATGTGAGTGTCCGACCTCTTCGGAGCAGAGTATGCAGTGGGCGGACCGACAGCTACGGGTGTGCCGTCAGGCGGGTACTACAGTGTCAAGAGTACACCTTACGGCCTGTAGCATCGTTTAGTGTCTGTTCTATAGTTGATCGCACTTGCTGTCCAGTGACCCTCCACAACCGTCTTCTCCTCTCGCTCCTCCACAATGCTTCCTCCCCTCCCTCACCTCATTCCCATTCCCCTACCACCGTCCGCAAGCGCAAGCGCGGTGGCGTAGACGATCTCGACTTCGATGCGGACGATACGACCATCGAGCCGAAAGCGAGGGTGCAGCAGTGGATGATGGGGATCAGCGGTCGGGAGCGGGCACGCATGCGACGAGCGGTAATCGAACGGGCCACTGAAGAGGATGCGAACGGGGAGGAAGAGGCGGAGTGGGGCGGTGCAAAGGATAAGTGGTCGAGCTTCACGCCTAGTCAGTCATCTTGTTGCTGCACAAGCAGGATTTACAGGAGCTGCGATCAACAATAGACATCACATTGCCACCGTTAGCGTTGTCAGCTCGCCAATTACCCTCGTCCCACCAATTCTCGCATCGGCTATCGCAATATGCCAAAGCTGACGACCTGTCCCTCTCTCCCGACGCCATGAACGATATCGGCGAATTCATGGCTGTTGGCGTAGACGCACACCTCGGCGACCTGTTACATGGCATAATTCACTTTACCGGCCGGGAACGGCCAGGATCTGATACCATCCGCGTACCTAAAAGTATCAAGCGCAAGCCCGAAGACGGCATGGTGATAGATGGCGACGGACCCCCTATCAAGCAAGACGAAGGCGACCTCCCCAGACCAGACCTCGAGACATTGCAATCCCTCTTCACAATAGCCGCCGGTCTACACCCACAGGCCTCACCAGCGCTCTACAAGCTAGCGACGTCTCTAACTCTCGCTGAGGCGGAGTACAACTCTCCAATCAAAGTCGAGCGGCAACCGTCGAAACCTCCACCAGAACCAACGGGAGTTCGTAAAGCGGAAGCGGTAGCGACGAAGCTTCTGGAGAACGGACTGTTGAAGATCGATAAGGCGGGTAAACAGAGTGAGGGTGGGGAGGCGGAGGGGAAGAAGGATAGGAAACATAATCTGCATTGGAAGTATGAGGATCCGGCGTTGATCCTTAGGGATGTTCTGGGATGAAGGTCGGTGGAGGAAGTCATTTAGCATAACAGCATATAGGATTAGTCATTAGCACAACATCATCAAATCATGACATCCATCCCATACTGTTTATATTGCCATTCGTGCCTACTCCTGCAAAGATCCGCCTCAAAGACTTACACAATCGAAGTAAACACCGCTGGCATCGGCCATAAGATATCTCCGATACAAGCTTGTCCTGGGGTCTGTCCCCTGATAGGTGCCACATTTAACCAATTACCCGTCGTGTTCTCTTGATTCGCCATCCTCCATCCCGAACCTCAGCCTCAGACACTGCGTAAAACATGGTCAGTACTCGCTCTCCTGATACATCTTCGGTGATGGCGATGGAGTGGCAAGGACTGACGTTATTTCTTATTCAGGACGCCTCATCAAGCAAGCCCGTCAAGCTCGCTAAAGTGCTCAAGGTGCGTTGCGTCGTCCAATCTTCTTGTGCTTTGTTAGCGGCATCTCTTCCCGCACGAAAATTGGGAGGGCGATTGCTGAGAGAGGCCGCGGGTGACGCTGCTGTCTGATCGCGTCGGCAAAGGGAAGAGGCGGAGGGAAGCCTGTGGCTTGTGCTCTTGCGAGGAGCGAAGCTGAGGTGAAAGGCTCGCGGTGTCCGGGGATGATGTGGGAAGAGTCTCGCATGACTCTCAAGACGTCGATACTGGGTGAAGGCTGGAATACGTCTTGTTGTTGACTGCCATCATTTCACGGAAGCGCTGGCTTCATCACTTCTCCTTTCTGTCTCATCTCTGTCCCTCCCCAAACTTGATAACGCTGACGTATTGCTCTTTCTCTCCCTACATCCATCCATTCTCACTTGCTCACCCCCATCACGCACTTTCTCGATCTCATCCACTAGGTCCTCGGCCGAACCGGATCCCGAGGAGGTGTCACCCAGGTCCGCGTCGAGTTCATGGATGACACGAGTCGATCCATCATCCGAAATGTGAAGGGACCCGTCCGAGTCGATGATATCCTGGCGTTACTCGAGAGTGAGCGGGAGGCTCGGTGAGTGGGGTTCTACAGGCCATGTCCATCCTACTGTCTCGCCAATGGTATCGGCTCGGTGCAGGGGGTCAGAGAAGCTAGTATTCGCCTTCATGAGCGTGACGGGAGATCACGCCTCTCGCCGGGGGCATGTAGCACTCACATCCTCGTGCTGTTGTCCTACTTGTAGCTCAGCTGATACCTCATTTCCCAGTCGGCTGCGCTAAATCAGAATCCTCGACGGTGAGTGGGGAGGCGTTTGGGGGGGAGCTGGCGTCGCGAGGGGAAGTGATGCCTTGGCAGTGTGTTTCTAGGCTTGACGTGATGCGAGCCGGCACTGCATATCCATTCAGGCGAGTCTGAGATCATGACTGTGAGAAAGACATTCGCATGGCCCCGATAAATACCATATGGGAAAACAGAAACCGGGGTTTGGGTAGACCTCCACCTTCTCTGTCCACCCCCCACAGCCTGGCTTCCATTCCTCTGTTCAATTGTAATCTCCTGCGAGCCCCATCAGACAAATCGCTCCGCCCCATCATGGCCAACACAACGTCATCAACCTCTTCGGCCGAATCATCGGTCCATCCAAGTCCACTCTGGTCACTCCCATTCTCTTCACCGCACCACCTCGTCCTGCCCGACCGTTCGTCCCCCCAACATTACCCAGACTGAACAAGCTGACGACCGTTAAATAGGCTATACTGATCCTGCTTGTCTAGAGACCGGACAAGTTGGCAAGGAGGTCGATCCTGGGCGGTCAGCTTCCACCCCTGACCTGCGGAAACACGCTCATTTGCGATGCAGCATGAGCATCTACATCTGTCTCCTCGACGGTCCGTCCCGCCAATACTCTACTTCCGCAGCTGAAGGATTTCACGATGAGTAGATCGACCACACCTCCACCCGTCCCTCGCAGCACTACACAAACATCGCCTCCAAGCGCATGCCATCCCCCGCCCCGCCGACAACACCAAAGACCTTCCTCAACCCACACTAACCGACCCAGATGCTGCAGTTACCAGGGCCGAGGAAGCTAAAGCCGAATGGATCACCTGGCGTTTCACCGAGGAAGAAGAAGCTCGGCGTCGAGCATACCTCCCTCTCGCCTGACTCGGTGTATGCATGGTTTTCTATACGCTGTGTACAACTACGCGGAGATGCCATTCACCTCGTCATCCCTCCGCGCCTCGTCCTGTTTCTGGCGGAAGAGCTTCTCGGCGTTGACCCAGACTGGGGCTTGGGATCGTTCGGGCAGCTGAAGGAGGGAGGGGAGGAGGTCTTTCGAGAATTGTTCGGATGACTCGCGGGGAAGCTGCAGCGTGGCGTCAGTTGAGTTTGGAAAGGTGGTACAGAGGGGAGAACGGGAGGGAGGAGGGAGAAGAGAGGAGAGACTTACGAGGGTGGGTAGATGATCGATGGAGATGACGGTACATCGCTTGCCGACGCCTTGGGTGTCGACCTCGATGGTAGGGGAGGGGAAGGTCGTGTTGATGTCGTAAATCGGGATGGGGTTGTGGGGGTTTGTCGTGCTGCACGATACAACCATAAGCTTGAAGGGCTCTTACGCAGAGGTACCGGACGTACTCGCATGAGACATCGACGACGACGCTGAGCCGTCGGTTCTCGCCGGCTTGGGCCATGAAATCGGAAGTGACGAATTTCGGGATGGGGTCCGAGAGGTAGATGCAGTTGACGAAGATGTCCGCTGCGATCAGTAGAGATCAGTGCAAACCCTACTGCTGGAGTCAAGGGCTTACCATCGAGGATCTCCTGGAAAGGCCCCCCTTTTGCCGTCTCTGCCATATCCCACTTGATGAT
>JAABUH010002489.1_pt1 | contig 17638 bp, 26 predicted proteins | sample 5559121 | NCBI WGS metagenome assembly JAABUH01 (sample SAMN10711871, study PRJNA513364) | rock metagenome | isolation source: Antarctica rocks | place: Antarctica: Victoria Land, Battleship Promontory nord | collected 2015-12-28
AGCCGGAAGGCGATGCCGGTGTAGAACAGCGCGAACACGCCCGCCAGGAACGCGCCGCGGCCCAGCGGCGTCGCCGCGAACTCCCGGTACTGCCGCCGCCACTGCGCGCGCGCGGGGGGGGGGGGGCGGGCCTCGGCGGCGGCGGCGGCGGGGCCCAGGGGGCGGGCGCGAGCCGCTCTGGCGCGCCCGGCGGGTGCACCGGAACTGACCAGGCACGACGGCACCATCCTCGCAGCCTGGGCCGGTTCTGGTCGCCTCCAACTTGAGGTCTAACAAAGTTAGCAAGAGCCATGCACCTCAGCTGGACACTGGACAACACCGCCAGGACACATGGCCACAAGCACACCCGCGGCCAGCTGCGCCGTGCGTCCTCGCCGATGATGCGCGCGCGCCGCCGCAGGCCTAGCCTGCTATCCAGCGTCGCGGCCTGCGTCTGCGCCCTGCGCACGCGGCCAGCTCTTCAGCCATGAAGCAAGCCTGCAGGCGAGCCCACGCCCGCGCAGGCCTCGACACAGCACCGGCTGCAGAGGAGGATACTGTGTGAGGACAGCCACAGCCATTGGCCAGCCGCAAGACTGGATACGGCTGTGCGAAAGCCGCGCGTAGGCCGCAGGGACGCACGAGCTGACCGCGCGCTTTGCTTTGCCGCTCACGTCCACCTTGGCGTCCAGGCGCGTCCAGGCTCGCTTCGCGTTGAACTCTGCTACTTCATATCCTTCCTTCAGCCTGCCGTTGGACGCAGCCGGTGATGGAGCCCAAGGAACACGGTCACAGGATACATGTCTGCAAGCAGCAGAGCACACAGCAGTGCCGAGGGCACGCTAGCACCGCTCAGCGCGCGCACTTCTTTGCCGCAGACCGGCCGAAGCGCAGCGCGGCATCCTGAAAGTCGCTGTCGTTGCGGCCGCTGCTCTGCGCAAGCAGGTGGCTGTTCCTCCTCTCCGCTCGGCTCCAGCTGCAAGGTGTGTGCCGGCACAGGGGCACGGCGCTGCAGCGACGCAGCTGCACGGCGGTCGGCAGCCTGGGTGCTGTCCATGCGTGCGCTGGGAGCGACGTGCGCATGCTGCTGTTGCGGCGCGGAACAGTCAACCTTCAGGAGCTACAAGTACACCACTTCCCTCTCTAGTGCCAGCACGGCTTCAGGAAGCCCACCTTCAAAGACCCTAGTAAATTGGGGCCAGCGGTGGTCTCTGAAAGGTCCGTACCAAGCTCAAGATCTTTGCTTACCTCTCACTAGTCACACCTGGCTGGTGTGCGTGCCTTGCCACTCGCGGCTGTGTGCGCCCCAGGCAGGGCGCCCACTCCACACCTTGCACGGCCATGTATGCGTCGCAGCTAGGGTTGCGCTGCAGCCGCGGCAGCCCCCCGGGCGCTGCCGCGGGCCGCGGCCCCGCGGCGCGGGGGCCTGAAGCGGAGCCACTTCCCAGGTGGTTTGCTGCGCCCCTGTGGCCCTGCGCCTCAGCGTGCCAAACAGGTGCCTCCCAAGCCACGCGCGCCGCAGCATCCAGTGCACAAACGGCATGCACCAGGGGAGCCTGTGTCGGCTGGTGCCTGCGCCGTGCGTGTGGTTGTTTGGGGCGCCACAGCGGTGCTCGCATGGCGGTGCTCCCTGCGTGCGCTTCGTGCAGGCGGGGGAACTATGCCGTAATCGGGCTGTTTTGAAGTGTGCTGGCTTGCTCTGGGCCTGTTTGGGCGTGCGAGCCTGGGCAAGCAACCATGCGCTCGCAGGCGCTCACCGGCACACTGCAGCTGTGAGCCGGCGTGGCGCACGAGCTGTGACGACCCGAGCAAAGGGGTCTCCCGGCGGCGGCGTGATGGACCGGCCAACCATCTCTGTGCCTGGCATAGACATTGGGTGCGCATGGCCCATGCGCGAGCTTGTGCTCATGTGTTGGTGTCTGCGCAAGTGGGTCAGTGTTTCAGGCCACCCCGTGCACTGCCAGTGGTCCCGAGGCGAGTGCGCCCTTATCCGGCGCCGCTTTTCACGCAGGAAGGACACCCAGAAGAAGCGGCCGCGCTTCTACCGCGTGATGCTGCACAACGACAGCTACAACCGGCGCGAGTATGTAGTGCAGGTGCTGATGAAGACAATACCGGGCATGACCGTCGACGACGCTGTCAACATCATGCAGGCGAGGGCCTGCTCTCCGGCAGTGTACAGCCTTGCAACCCTGCCTGCGCCCTTCTTCTGGAGGAGAAGTCTGGGGCCTCCGCTTCTGTGTGACCTTGTTGCCCGCTCCATGGCGCACTCTTGCCCAAGGTGCCTACCGCGGTGCTCAAGCATACCATACCCTGATCCCGCTGTACGTAGCAGGTTCGCACGTCCCGTACAGCGTCAGCTACCGCAGGCGTGCCACTACTGGGCTCCACGCTCACTGGTTTCGGCGCGCTGCGCAGGAGGCGCACGTGAATGGCCTGGCGTGCGTGATCGCCTGCGCGCAGCAGGAGGCTGAGGATTACTGCGAGCGGCTGCGCCTCAACGGCCTGATGGTGACCTTAGAGCCGTCGGGCAGCGGCGGCGGCGGCTCGCCCGACGCGTGCTAGAGGCATGGCCGGCTGAGTATCTAGCTCTAGAGCGAGTGCTGCTGAGCAACTAAATGGCGCTCTCCTAGCGACGGGAGCAGGGGCATCTTCAGCTGCGGGAGGCTTTGAGGCTGCCCAAGCTTCCCACAGCGCCGTGTGAATGCGCGGCAGGGCATTGCTGTGCTTGACTTGATCGGAAAAGTTGTAGTAGTTATATGCAGGATGCCCTCCTTATCGCTGCCACGCGGCTCCTCGGCTTGCTGCGGCGTGTGTACGTTGTACGGCGGCCGTGCAGCAGGTGGCGGGCGGCTTGCCAGTAGGAATGTGTTGTGCGGCAGCGCGCTGCATGCGGCGGCCATGCGCTGAGCCGAGCGGCGGCCGCATGCCTGCATGGGCGGGCCGGCCCCTGCTTGTCGGGAGGCCAATCTGCTGTGGCCTTGGGTGCAGGAGTAGCCTGTCTGCTGTTTCTTGTCGCTTTGTACTCTAGCTGCAAGTGTGGACATCATGATGAAGGGTATGGGTTGCTTCGGATACTGTAGGTCACCCCCACTGCCCGGCACTGCGGCCTTGCTCAAGCAGACATGCCAGGACGCGGGTGATCTGTGGAGGGTGGCTGGTCTGGCTGGTGCGCCAGGTTGGAGATAGTAGTCTGATATAGCGCCCCACAAGCTTCATATTGTTTAACACACAACAGTCAATGGTCATGGCACATAGCGCAAGATTGAGCAGCAGATCACAGGAGCGTGTGTGCGCGCAACCTGGTGCTTCCCCGCTCAATACACAAAGGGTATCAAACGGTACTTGACAAGCGCGCAGTAGCGGTCCCAGTCTCGGCCGTACTTGATACTGCAGGCGTGCTCGTCTCGCAAGTCGCGGTGCACTGCCGCGCGAGTAGGCTTGCCCTTCTTCATCACAGCTATGAGCCGTTCTTCATCACAGCCGTGAGCCACATGAACGTGTTTCTAAGCCATGCGACTATAATAGTGCTCGCTGCGCCATGCACTTCAGTCGGTCAGGTGTGCCCCCTACAGATACCTGTCAGTATTCAGGTGCAGTCTGGCGCCTTGGCACCATTGCATGTGCTGTACTGCTCGCGCCATGCACATTGCCTACTCGTCATGCTGACAACTCTGCTTGGCAGCATGGCGAGACCTGATGTCCGCTTCACAACCACAAAATCATTGCCACAAAATTGCCACAAAATCATATGCGCACGTTTGCTTTTGCAGCCCTCTTCTGTGCACTTGGTCGGGGCACGCACCCAGCAGTGCGCCAAAGTAGACCGCATAGAAGTAGGGCACTACATGCCTGAAGCCACAGGGCAGGCACCATGCAAGCCTGCCGGCACAAGGCGTCAGTTTTCCTGGCTGCTGGGGTCTCAATGATCCTTCCTGTCAGGAGGGAGTCCAGTACATGCAGACTGAGCATGCAGGACGCAGGACGACTGACGTGCCAACGTTGCAGCAGGGGCGCTGCTGGGCATTGAGCAGGGCCCGCCGTATCCCTGCCATTGCTTCAGTGCCTTGCACTTGTTATCAGGATGTGGCTATGGAACCACACTAGGAGGCACCAGTGCTGTGCAGCCCCAGCAGCACGGCCCTCGCTGCAGCATGCTGGAGATGATGCAAACACAAGAGCCAGTCCCCGAGGAGGTCACGTTCAGCGACGCCTCTGCCGCCCGCACCCCATGAGCCAGTCGCCGAGGTAGTTGACGTGCCGTGCGACGCCCCACCAGCCGGACACCAGCAGCCGGCGGCCGCTCGCGGTGGCCAGGCTGCGCAGGTGGCGCACGCCGGGCGCGCCCGGGTCGCGCCGGAACGCGTCCTTCTGCGAGTTGGCGCCGCGGAACACCGCGTAGCCGAGCGCCTTGAGCGACAGGATGCCCGCCACGGCCGCCGCCGACAGCTCCTGCGCGGGGCCCGCGCGCCGCGCCTCTCCAATGCCTGCATGCGCTGCAGACAGTCCGGGCGCGAGGCTGACTCCAGGCTGTGCCCGAGCGCATGCCCGGGCACGGCCTGCGCTGCATGAGCACACCCCTACCAGCCCGTGCCATGGGTAAAACAAGCAGGGGCTCTGCTGCGGAGCGACCGTGCTGACCCGCCTGCGGCGCCCGCTCTGAGGCGCCGGAGCAACCCCGGAGGGGCGCAGAGGCCGGCCGCAGGGGCGCGCCTGCGGGTGGTCCACCAGGTAGCGCGTCTGCAGCGAGTACGTGAAGGGCACCCAGGCCAGGTCGCCGAAGGCCAGCATGAAGCCCAGGCCGTCGGTGGTGATGTCCATAGTGGTCAGGATGGCCGGCTCGTGCCACAGCGCGTCGGCCACGTACAGGCCATGGAAGCCGCACACCAGCGCCATGGCCGCGCTCACGCGCCCCGTCACCTGCCCCGCGCACAGGGTGCTGCTGCTTGGGTGAGCGGGTGCACATTGGCACGGCTGTCGTCCGGATGACAAACAATGGCGCACGGTAGATATGCATATCATAAAAAGTGACGACAACCCACGTATGTGCCATGCTCAGTAGGATGATGCCGGGCTGCAGGGCGCGGCTGCTGCCGTCTGTGCGAAGTGTCCAGGCTGCCGTTGTGCCAAGCCAAACGGGGGGTCCAAGCAAAGCCAGCAGCTGCTGGAAAACCACAGGTGTTGCAAGGCCCCAAGTGCAGGCGCGTCCCGCGAGCAGGCTGTCAGCCTCCCCCCGCGTCTGCCGCCCGCGCGGGCGCGCGCCTGCAGCTGCTTGTGCGCCATGCCCAGGTCGATGAGCAGCCAGCCCAGCAGGCCCGGGTACAGCTCGCAGAACTCCTTGAGGTCCAGGCCGCCCAGGCGCGGGTTCAGCTCGCGGCCCATGAAGAAGTCGTACAGCGGCGCGCCCGTGCTGCCGCCGCGCGCCAGCGCCGCGCCGCGCCGGAACGACGCCGCGTACAGGCCTGCGCCGCTGCGCGGGCCTGATGATCCGGGCCAGCGCCCCGCAGCAGGCTGGGCGGCAGGTGGCCTCCGCATGTCGCCAGCCCCGGCGCCGTCGGCTTGCTGAGCGACACCGCTGGAGCAGGCGTTGTCTCTTTACAGCGGTCCCTCCTCTGCAGGTGCCTGAGAAAGATATACATGCAACCAGCAAATATGACAGAACTACTAGGGCGCTCACCCGCAGACAGCGCAAAGCTCAGCGCAATTGCGGCGCTCATCAGCGGCACATAGCTATCGTAGATCCAGCCCAGGTTGAGCTGGCGCGTCACAAAGCCAAAGTAGACGGCGGCGGCCACCGTCACCACCAGATTGGTTGTGCCTGCAGCAGCAGGCAGCTGACTCATTGGGCCTTATTTACTGACGGCATTCACGCAGCAGTCCTCCTGGCAGCGCGCTTCGATATTGCAGGTAACTCCCTTCGCATGCATGGCCCCGGTCCCGTCTGCGTCCCCGGGCGACCTCTGCAGGCAGAGCGCCAGCCGCCTGCGCACGGTACCCGCGGCGCCCGCTTCCCAGCATGTGCAGCGCGGCTGCCACGCCGTGCGCTCACCAGTGAGCTTGTACTGCAGGCGCTGGCCGTTCGGCAGGGGCACGCCCTGCCGGCGCGCGCCGGGCACCAGCAGGTGCAGGCCCACCTGGGCGCGCAGCAGCGCACGTCAGGAGGTCGCAGACTGCCGCGTTTGCAGGCCACTGTTCACACCGCGGTTCCCGCAAGACCTCCAGGTATGCAGTGCACGCGCAGGCACCGCACAGGTCAACGGCCTTCGGCGGCTCCCGCCTGGGGCCCGCCGCCAGGCCGGGGCACGCCTGCAGGGCCAGCCAGGCAGCCACGGCGGCCGCGGTCTCGGCGGTGAGCAGCGCCGTGCCTGGCGGCAGGCCGGGCATCTGGAGCGGGCGCGCCAGCTCCCAGCAGCCCGCGGAGTTGCAGGCGCACACGAGCCAGTAGCAGACGGCCGGCAGGCCCAGCATTATGCCCAGCGGCCCCAGCCAGGGCCCATAGAACTCGTACTCTACCTGCTTGGCCATGCGAACGGCCTGGGCGGGCGCTAGGACCTCGCCGGTTGCGGCAGCACGCAGTCAGCGTATGTGCTGATCGCACGGGGGCGGCAGATCACGCATGCGCCCCCAGATCAACGCGCAGATCGCTGCATGACACTCCGCGCTCAGTCCTTGCACACAGTCAGGCCGGAGCTCAGCTCCACCAGAGTCCTGCGTCCTCTCGTCCTTGCACTAAGCCGTGTGCGTCAGGTTGCCCAGCCTGTGCGCTCCTACAAGCCTCTCTGAGTCTCAGCCCTGGCAGGGTTATCACGGAGCAAGTCACAGCCTTGCATCTTGGCTCCCTCTTTCCACGCCTGCTGCTGCCATGGCCAACACGATGAGCCAGACGCTGGCGATGCACGGCGCGGGGGTGCGGCCCTGCGGCCGCCCGGCGCCGCTCATCAGCGGCCGCGCCGCGGGCCGGCCCGTCGCGCTGCGCGCGCAGCGCGGCACCGCGCTGCGGGTCAGCGCCACGGCCACGGTGGAGACGCCGACCAAGGCGGGGTCCACGTCGACCGAGCCGGAGGTGCTGCAGGCCATCAACGCTATCCGTTTCCTCAGCATTGACGGCGTGAACAAGGCCAACTCGGGTGCGCGCCGGCGTTGCATGTGCTGAAGCTGCTGCTGTCACGCTTGGAAGGCTGCAGTGCGCTAATGCATGGAAACATTGTTTGGTGCCCCAGGTCATCCTGGCCTGCCAATGGGCTGCGCGCCCATGGGCTACCTGCTGTACAACGAGTACATGTCGCACAACCCGGAGGACCCCTTCTGGTTCAACCGCGACCGCTTTGTGCTGTCTGCTGGGCACGGCTCAATGCTGCAGTACTCGCTGCTGCACCTCTGCGGCTACGACAGCGTGCAGATCGACGACCTGAAGCAGTTCCGCCAGTTCGGCTCCAAGACGCCGGGCCATCCGGAGAACTTTGAGACGGCCGGTGTCGAGGTCACCACAGGCGAGGCCCGAGCCACTGGAACAGCGCAGTCTGACCGGGTGTCTTGGACGCCGTGCCTGCGTCCCGGTCAGCGGTACACAGCCTTTGACGACCGGCCCTGGGCGTGCAGGGCCACTGGGCCAAGGCATTGGCAATGCCGTCGGCCTGGCCGCCTCCGAGGCGCACCTGGCTGCCCGCTTCAATAAGCCGGACGCCAAGATCGTCGACCACTACACGTGCGCCGGCTTTCCAGGCGGGGGGTGTCCGCTGAGGAGTATAAAGGCGCATGGCTAGGTCCTGCGCACCTGCACCGGCAGGCATGCCGGCTGCACTCGGGCCGCAAGCGCCGCGCGGCTGGCCTCCGCCTGAAAAGCCCGCTGTCGTCTGTCTGGGGCGCGCCGCGCTGCGACCTTGAGACTATGCCCGCGGTGCAGGCCGCGGCGCGCGGGGGCCTGCTGCTGCGCTCTTGTGCCGCAGAGCCGGCCCCTTACTGGACACGGCGCTGCGCAGGTACTGCATCTTGGGCGACGGGTGCAACATGGAGGGCATCTCCAACGAGGTGTGCTCGCTGGCGGGCCACTGGGGCCTGGGCAAGCTCATCGCGCTGTACGATGACAACCGCATCTCCATCGACGGCCACACCGAGATCTCCTTCACCGAGGACGTCGCGGCGCGGTTCGAGGCGCTGGGCTGGCACGTGCAGCACGTCAAGGACGGCAACACCGACCTGAAGAGCCTGCGCGAGGCGATCGAGACCGCCAAGTCCGTGACCGACAAGCCGTCCTTCATCAAGGCGCGCGCGCGCCGGAGCGCGGGCGCAGTGGGGCTGTTTGGTGGTTGGGAGGGCGGCGGGCCCTTCTCCCTGCCTGCACGGTTTGAGGAGTCCCCAGCCTGTTGTCCTGCAGGTGGCCGCCAAGCAGGGCGGCATGCGCTGCGCACCAGCGCCGCATTTAATTGTGCACAGCGGGCGCGCTCACCGCGCAGCGGCACACAGTCAGCATCTTGGCATCATGCATGCTTCGGTCGGCACCTCGGCGTGCGTGCCGGCGGCGCTTACGTGCAGAGCAGCCGCACCGCGGGCGTCCACGCGGCCCCGCGAGAGCTGGCCCCAGGCGCAGAGCGAGTGCTGCACCTGCCGGCACCGTCTGGGCAGCCGCAGCGCAGGCAGCTCGCGCTGCTCGGCGGCGCCCGGGCGCGACGGCGCAGGGTCGAGCGGGCGCTCGCACACACCCGAACCCAACCTCTACCCAACCCCGTGGCGCGCAGGTGTCCACGCTGATCGGCTACGGCTCGCCTAACCTGGCTGACACGCACGACGTGCACGGCGCGGCGCTGGGCGCCAAGGAGACCGAGGCCACGCGCAAGAACCTGAAGTGGGAGTTTGGCGAGTTCGAGGTGCCCGCGCCGGTGTACGACCTGTTCGGCGCGGCGAAGCAGCGCGGCAAGGAGGCGCAGAGCTCGTGGAACGAGGCCATGGAGTCTTACGGCAAGCAGTACCCGGAGGTAGGGTCGCGGCCCTGTACCCTGCTGGCCCGCGCAGTGGCTCGCAGGGCGCCTGCGCAAAGCAGGCCTGCATGTCCCGGGAGGCGCTGCGGGGCGCCCGGGACGGGGAGTGCGCCCTGCTGGCAGCCCGCGCCGGGTCTTAGGCCTGCGTGTGTGGCAGCCGGCTCGCGCTGCGCTGGTGTGCTCCGGCTGTGGGCTCGCTGCGTGGGGTGTGCGGGCCTGTGTACAGCGCTACGACCTTGCGCACACGCAGTCTGGTGCTGGTCCGACTGCTTCGGCTCAGCAGCCGCCGTGGGCGTGCGGGCCCTCGCCGGCCAGGAGCGAGCGCCCGTCTGTGCACTGCGAGAGCAGCAGCTTCTGCGCATGTTGTGTACCAGCCGCAAAGCTGTTCCGGAAGTCGGAGGGGACGCGGCGGCGCGCGGCGCGCGCTGCAGGAGCACAAGTCGTTCACCGACCTCATCGCCGGCAAGCTGCCGGACAACTGGGAGAAGGTGCTGCCGACGCCCACGCCCGAGGACAAGGGCAAGGCCACGCGGCTGCACTCGCAGGACAACCTCAACGCGCTCTGCGCGGTGCTGGACGGTGCGCGGGGGACTGCGCCCGGCCCCGCTGCCGCGCCGCGCTCGCCGCATTGGCGTGGACGCTGGGCAGAGCTTTGTCTGCCCTGGGGCTGCTGCGGGGCGCGGTGGCGGCTGCGCCCGGCGAGTGCCTGCACAGGCTCTGCCAGGGTGGCAGTTACTGCGGGTCGTGCCTGGGGCCCATAGGTCGTGCCTCGGGCCTGGCGCGAACGCAGACAGTGCGCCGGTCAGGGCGTGTGACATGCAAGCTGCGCCTGTTGTGACCGAAGCGTAAGCTAGCACGAGCGTGTGGCACACCGTCGTGTACTTGAGCGCAGCCAGGGCTGACGTCAGTGCCGGCATGAAAGCACTGATGCACATGTCGGCGGCTGCTCGGAGGGAGGTGGGCGGTGGGGCCTCCCCAGGTGCTCGGCGCTGCCTGTGCTGCTGCGCGCCGCGACGCGGCCGGGCCGCGCGCAGGCTTCTGGGGCGGCTCGGCCGACCTGGCGCCGTCCAACATGACGCTGATGAAGGCGTTTGGCGACTTCCAGAAGAACCAGTACCAGGAGCGCAACCTGCGCTTTGGCGTGCGCGAGCACGGCATGGGCGCCATCTGCAACGGCATCGCGCTGCACAACCCGGGCCTCATCCCGTACTGCGCCACCTTCTTCATCTTCACCGGTGCGCGGCGCAGCCCGTCTCCTGGCGGTCAAAGTGCGTGCGAGCGCGCGCGCGCGCCCTGCCTTGCGCACCGGGCGCTGAGCGGTTCTCGGAAGCTGGCCGCGCTCGCGTGCTCAAGCGTACAAGCACGCATGCATGCGGCCTCTGCACGGGCGTCGTCATCTCGAGGCGCTGCCCTCATGCGAAGCTGAGCGCACGCGCGCGGCTGCGACACATGCTCGTGCGGCAGGCGAGTACCCTGAGGGCCCGCGCCTGTGCGCGCGCAGACTACATGCGGTCAGCAATCCGCATGTCGGCGCTGAGCGAGGCGGGCGTGATTTACGTGATGACGCACGACTCGATTGGCCTGGGCGAGGACGGGCCCACGCACCAGCCGATCGAGCAGCTGGCATCCTTCCGCGCGATGCCCAACATCATCATGGCGCGCCCGGGCGACGGCGTCGAGACGGCGGCCGCCTATGAGGCGCGCGCCTGCCGCCGCGCCTGCTGAGAGTTTGGTCAGGGATGCGCGCTGAAAGACGGCAGCTTGACAGGGCAGGCCAGCGCTGGAGGTGTTCCAGAACGCTTAACCCGGGAGCATGACGCATCGGCACATGCTCTATGCAGTCATCCGCTGCGCGCTGATGGGAGAGACTCCTTGCTAGAAGTGGTCGCTGGTGCTGGGGTGGCATATGATCGCAGTAATAGTCGCCTTGACGGCAGCTGGAGGCGTGACCTCACCCTGTAGACGCAGCAGCAGAGAGTGCTGCTGTGCACGCACTGACTCGTGGGCCCCCAGCAGAGGCCGCTCTGCCGCGCGCGCACTGACGCGTGGGCTTGCGCGCGCGTGCAGCTCGCGATCAAGAACTGCAAGGCGATGAACCCGGCCGGCAAGGTGCGGCCGACCGTGCTGGCGCTGTCCCGCCAGGCGATGCCCAACCTGCCGGGCACGTCGCGCGAGGGCGCGGCCAAGGGCGGCTACATTGTGCACGGCGGCGACGAGAAGCCTGACGTCATCATCATGAGCACCGGTGCGGCTCCGTGGCCTGTCTGTCTCCAGCTGCTGGTCATGAAAGTGTGGCAGGCAGGGCCAGATAAAAAGCGCATTCGCTGATATCATCGTACTGCGCAGACGTGCGGCCGCAGGCAGGTAGTACTGCACAGTTGCCGGCAACATCGCTGTCGCAGGGCATGCTGGATGTGGCGGCAGTAAGGGGCGTGCTGTTACACACCAGCCCTGGTTAAGCACCGCTTTTGTCGTGACCTAGAGAAGGCCGCAGTGCGCGACAAGGTGAGAGCCCGCTGTCAGCCGGCAGCGGCTGGCCCTCAAGTCTGCACACATTCGAGCGCGAGCGCGCCGGCTCTGTGAGGCTGTGTTGCAATGGGACCTCTGCCAGCAGCTGGTTACATTTTACAGCTTGTAGGCAGCAGGCGAGGCTGCTTGCGTCGGCCGCGTCCGGCTCTGCTGTGAAGTCAGGGGCGGCCGCCGTTCGGCCGCGGCTGAACGCGCTGCGCCGCGCCGCGCGGCAGGCTCGGAGCTGAACCTGGCGGTCGAGGCGGCGAAGGAGCTGGAGGGGGCGGGCAAGAAGGCGCGCGTGGTCTCCATGATGGCGTGGGAGGTCTTCGACGAGCAGGCGCGCGGCCCCTGGGTGCCCGGCGGCGCGGGCCGTGCGGGGCGGCCTGGGAGCGCTGCTCGCCTGTGCATGCTGCGCCGGTCACAGCCGGCTGGACTCCCCGCACCTTCGAAGTGGAGCACGATGCAGTTCAAGTTGTGCTGTGCTGCCTGGGCATTTGTATGACATATGGAAGGGTTGACATCGTCCAACTTCGCCACGTTTGCAGATCAGGCATTTCACTGCTCTTGTGCTTTCGCCGCATCCTGGTCCTCGTTGCTTCGTTCCGCAGAGCGCCTCCGCAGAGCGCCTCCGCAGAGCGCCCGGACGCCGGCCCCGACCCCGCCGCCGCGCGCGCGCAGGACGAGGCGTACAGGAACAGCGTGCTGCCGCCGGACGTGACCGCGCGCGTGTCGATCGAGGCCGGCACCACCTTCGGCTGGTCCAAGTTCCTGGGCACGCACGGCAAGGCGATCGGCGTGGACCACTTTGGCGCGAGCGCGCCCGCGCCCATCCTCTACAAGAAGTACGGCATCACCAAGGATGCCGTGGTGGAGGCGGCGCAGTCGCTGATGAAGTGAGCGCGCGCGCGCGCGCCGCGCCGCGCGCAACGGCCTTCGGGGGGTCGCGGGCGTGGCGCATCCTGACGCGCGCCCCGCGGCGGGGCGCATGTGTCGGGCATCCGGCTGTGCTCGTGCCTGGCCGCGTGCCGCGTGCGAGCGGCGCAGGGCCGGCTCCAACGGCACGTGAGCGGATGTGAACGGGAGGGGTGCCAGCAGCCAGTCCAGGGGGGCGCCCAGTGGCGGGTTTGCATCTGCTGCAGGAGCGTGTGCAGCGGCGCCCCCGCTGAGGCGCGCGGCAAATTTTTTTGACCCGTGACGGCGGTGTGGGCGCCTTGTGCATTCTTGGCGCCGGGGGCGCGGGTGTTGTCGGGCGCGGCAGCCACGCCATTGTCCGTTCGTTGAGCAGAAACAACTGGTGTCATAGCTCAGCCTGTTTTGTTTGAGCTGGGCTCCGGGACGGGGGCGGCGGCCGCTGCGCTAGCGCGCGCGAGAGAAGGGCTGGTTTGCGCCCTGGCCTGATGTGCCTGGTTTGGCGCTGGGGTTGTGCGGTATTGGGGCCTCCGCTTGCTCGCCTGCTGAGGCACAATGCATCCGGTATTGCAACGCGTGTCTGTTGGTCTAAGTATACTTTAAGATGTTGCGGTGCTGTTCCGCACTCAGACGTCTTTCCAAGCATTCTTTCCCTGCCCTTGCACAGCTGAGCACCACGGCACCATGGCACAGCTTACCTTGCATACCAGTGCAGACAAAGTTCACAATGGATGAGAAAGCTGTTCGTGAAGTGGCCCATGCCAGCTGCACTGCAGCTGCTAGAGCATGGGCGTGGTGCAACCCCGGCAGCATGCAATCCTATGAGACGCGCTATGGCAGGGTGCCCGCCGGACGTGCGCCAGATGCAAGCACTGCCAGCAGTGCGCGCCGGGCGCGGCGCAGGCAGAGGCGGGCGTCATGCGCGGCCCAGATGCGCGCGCAGCAGGCGCTTGCCGCCCGCGCGCACCACCTCGCCGTGGCAGGGCACGATGGCGTCCCAGTCCCAGCCGTCCAGGGTGCGCATTGCCGCTTCATACGCACCTGCATGCGCAGGCGAGCACACCAGATTCGGCATCAAGCGCTTGGTGCTTCACTGTAAAGCAATCCCGTGCAGTCGCGCACAGAGTGCTGGCATGCAAAAGTCAATGTGACCCCATGTGAGCTTGTGCCCGGGCCGGAGCCCATCATGCAGAGCTCGGGTGCACGCCATGTCGCCTTGTGCTCGCGCGGTCACGGGCAGCGCACCGCCGTCTTTTATCATGAAGCGCTTGTAGAAGCGCCGGTACACCTGCGCGCGCTCCCCAGCATTAGCCGCCCTGGCGGCCAGCAGCTCTGCCGGCGCACGCCGGCGCGGCCTCGGCCCGCCGCAGCCCAGGCGGCGGCGCGGCAGAAGCGGATGCTGAGGCTGCCGGCCGAGCGCAGGCAGCAGGGCGCGGTCGCGCCAGCACCTGCCCTGCCCTGCCCGCGCCCACAGAGCCAGCCGCGCGGCGCAGGGCGGGCGGGCGGGCGCGGCGGGCGCGGGCGGGCGGCGTCAGCGCGCGCGCCTGGTCCATGCCGAACTTCCAGAGCTGCGTGCCGCCGGGCGCGGCGCGCGGGTAGTTCCAGAACAGGTCGCTCGTCACCAGCGCGCGCGCCGGGCGGAAGAGGAGCACGACCTGCGCGCGCGGTTGACTGAAGAACGATTACACATGTTTGGTGGGGGGGGGTGATGTGAAGGTCGTCAGAGACAAATGAGTAATGGCAAGTTGCCCGCCGCCTGTCCCCGCAAGGGTGGATGCCTAGGTGTGCCACTACCCGGTATGCAAAGCACGACTGCGGCCACGGACCGCGCTGAGAGCGCGGCATGCCTCTGGGCTGGCAAGCATCGCACAGACAATCACTGTTGGTACGGGCGCAGGGCAGGCCGGAGCGCGCGCGCCTCGTTGAAGAAGGGCTGGCCCGTGAAGGGGTTGGCCTCGTAGGAGAGCCACAGCGGCTCCACGTCGCTCTGCCACTGCGGCGGCGCCGCGCCGCCCAGCTCGGCCGCGCCGCCAAACACGCGCGGCTCCTTGGCCTTGAGGCCGGGGCACGCGTACGCGGTCGCGGCGGGGAAGCGCTCCTGCCACTGGCCTCCGGCGCGGCGCCAGGGCTCAGCAGCGGGCGCTCGGTGGCGAGGAGCGCGCGCGGAAGGTGACACCCAGGGCCAGCTAGCTGCGGGTTGGTTACGGGGGCCTGGCTGCGCGGCCGCCAGGTGCCTCGCGAAGAGGATCGGCGGAGCGCGTCGTGTCCAGACTCGCAGGGGCTTGACTGGTACCACGTCTGGCTCTGTGGCAGTCTGACCCGTGTATTGGTGCTGTTGTTGCACAAGGGCACCCCGCCCCTCCACATCCTTGCTGGGGTGACGTGGGGAGGCGCCGGTGCGCACACCTGCGCTGCATAAGCGATGTGCTCATAGTTTGGCGAGACAATGTGCCGCACGGGGCCCAGGCACGCCAGCGCCGCCTCCAGCGCGCCGTCCAGCGCCCACCGGGCTGTGGACCAGCAGGCTGCCGTCCCGCAGGCGCAGCACCGCCATGCGGCCGCCTGCGTGGGCCCCGTCGTCTCGCGTTCGCCGCCCTCCTCCGCAGAGCCTGCTCTGCCAACTGTGGCAGGGGCGCAGCGCACCAACCTACGTCTATCTTGTTCCAGGTGAAGGGCCGGTCGGCCGCCCACACGCCGTCAGCGACGGGCAGCAGCACGCGGCCTGCGCGCGTGCCCACGGTGCTACGTCGCCTCTCAGGCCAACGTGCCAAGAGCTGGCAAGTTAATGTGATGCGGCAAGTTCTTGTATGATGCAGCGACAGCAACCACAGGAACAAACCTGCGGTGTTGGTAAAAGTTTTGTACTTGTCATCTGTGAACTCCAGCGCCTGGGCATCTTTTGCCAAGGCGCAACGTGGAGCAGGTGTCCTACGCTCTGGCCTGCGGCCCGCTGCAGCAAACGGGCGTTGCCTCAGGACGTGGCAGCTTACACTTGTGGAGGCCTGCCTCATGCTCCCTACTCCTGCGCATGGGCTCCTGGCGATCAGCATACTTCTCTGTGGGGTCCACAGAGGCAGTTGTTGAGGACGGCTCTGAGCAGTGGTGCGCCAAGCCTTGAAGGAATGTTTGCAACACGAGCATACCGTAGGCACCGTTTAGGCGGGAACAAGTCGCTACGGGAAGGTAGGCAAAAGCATCTTGCTTTTTGCCACAGGCGCTGCATATGGTCGTTGCAGTGCAGCACACGTGCGTTAAATATAAGTGATTGTCGCCCTCATTGCAGTACAGGCGATAGCAGGATCTGCGTCGTGCTTCAAGGAGGTCTGTGCACTACGGTCAGCAATGCAGGTGACTCAATGTGACGTCTAACCACTCCAATTCCACTGAGGCGCCCCTGGGCTGCCGCACGCGGCGTGCTCGCAATGGACGTCTCTAAGCTCAAGGAGGCATCAGCACGCTTTCCAAAGCCCCCCGACTTTGTACCCACGTATGGCACCGCTGGCTTCCGCGCCACCGCGGCCCTGCTGCCGTCCACGGTGTTCCGGCGCGCCACCGCACTGCCTGGCTTGTTACAGGGACACTGAGTGTATGATATAGCATGCTTGTCTTCCTCACCACCCAGTCCTGCTGTTGTCACTGGGCCAGGCCAGCCCCCCGTCTGTTGGCGGGGGTGTGCTCCCGCCCCGCCGCCAACGGTCAGCACGGCGCCTGCTGCGCTGCCTGGTGTGGCCGTACGTCGCACAGCCACGCTTTCCTGGTCAGCCCGGGGCAAAGGGCGCCTTGCGCCTGCCAGCCTGCTATAAGCCAGCCGCACTTTGCTTGCCAGGCTTTGCCAGGGAACTTTCAGTGCACACGCTTATGCATTGCTCCCTGGATCAGCCTAGGCTTCACGTGAACGTGGGGCGTCCCGAATGTGGCGGCGCTAGGCTGGCCGTTGCTGCAGGTGCGGCGTGCTCATGGCGGCGCGCGCGCTGAAGGCCGACGGCGCCACCGGGCTGGTCGTCACTGCGTCTCACAACCCGGTGGCGGACAACGGCGTCAAGCTCGTGGACCCCAGCGGCTACATGCTGGAGCAGGCCTGGGAGGTCCGCGGGGCCCCCCTGACGCCTGTTCTAGGTGTGGCAATGTGGCTGCGCTTGCAGTGGAGCAAACATGCGGCTGGGCTTCCACATGCAGGGCTTGAGCCCGCCTGCTGTGCTGGAGCACATGCCGCAGGCGGTCACTCTTTGGCTGGGGTTAGGGTAGTGATTGAGCGGGCAGTCACAGGCGGCCGTGGGCTGCACAAGCATGCGCGCTGCGCTCAGGTGGGGCGGCATGCACTTGTGCGAAGCAGTGCTGCGCTGCAGCAAGTGGGGGACAGGGCAGGGATATCATCCATGGAGCGGGCCTGGGTGTGCTGTGCCTGCAGCCGCACCGCATGTTCCGCGTCCAGAGCTGCAGACAGCTTGCTTGTCGAGGCTTCCAGATGGCGGCGGTGCGATGTGCTGGTCGGGCTGTGGGGAGGTCAACGCACACGTCTGTGTCACGCGCCCGCTGCCTGGTAGCGTGAGGTTGAGGTGTGCTTTTGTTGTGGCTCATGGATTGCAACACTCGCCTTCAGCCTCCGCCCCAAACATATCGCTCTAGGCAGCGCCTGCCTGCTCAGGGCGCTCGGGTGCTGATGTTGCGCATGAAGGGGCACAAGAGGGTCTGGGAGGCAGGGCGTCTCACACCGCGTGAGGCGCGCGGCAGGCGCACGCGGACCGCTTGGCGGCTGCTGGCACGGACGACGACGTATGCGCGGCCGTGCAGGAGCTGCTCCAGAGGGAAGAGATCACCCACGGCGCGCCGCGCCTGCGAGCACCGGCGCGCGCAGGCCCTGCGCACAGTGTTGGCGTGCAGGGCTCGAGCGCGCATGCCGCTGCGCATGCGGCAGCTGCGGAGCGTGGCCGCGCTGTGCAACCAGGAGTCCTGGCATGGGTGCATTGCTAGGGTTGGGCCTAGGCTGGACCGTCTGCGACCGCGCAAATGCGTTGCGGCACGTCCGTTGGACCGCCGCCGCCCCTCGCCTCTATGTGAGCCGGTCCGCATGCACCCTTGCGCCCCTCATGTGGCAGTGACTGCGCGCGGCGCGCTGCCGAGCGTGGGCGCGCCGGCGGCCGCGCTGGCCGCCTGCCGGCGCAGCGTCTCCTCGTGGGCCACGCTGCAGGCTCAGCTCCTGCGCCCGCTCATCTGTGCTACCGGGCGCAGGGGCGGGCGTGGTGATGATTGCGCACGACACGCGG